>PVMS01037271.1_pt1 | contig 17539 bp, 12 predicted proteins | sample 1853461 | NCBI WGS metagenome assembly PVMS01 (sample SAMN08582032, study PRJNA380276) | Marine sediment metagenome, whole genome shotgun sequencing project. | isolation source: ocean sediment barecode stripped | collected 2017 | reverse complement strand
GCTGACCAAGGCGGCTATCAAGGAAATGATCGTCCCGTCATTGCTGCCGATCGCTGTACCGTTAATCGTCGGTTACACGCTCGGTGCTGAAGCACTCGGCGGTCTGCTGCTCGGCACAATCGTTACCGGCTTGTTCCTCGCCATTTCGATGACGGCGGGTGGTGGTGCCTGGGATAACGCCAAGAAGTACATCGAAGACGGTAACTGCGGCGGCAAGGGCTCTGATGCCCACAAAGCTGCAATAACCGGCGATACCGTTGGTGATCCTTACAAAGACACCGCTGGACCTGCAATCAACCCGTTGATCAAGATCATCAACATCGTTGCATTGCTGATGGTGCCGCTGCTGTAAGCGAACGCAACAAAACAAAAAAGAGACCGCCAGCTTGCCCGGCGGTTTTTTTTGCCTGCCCCGCGTCGCTTATTGAGGATTTAGGATTCGGAAGGTGCCCGTCGATGCACTGCCAAGAGGGACCGGTGGTTCCACGAAATAGCCCTGTACGAAATCCACACCGATATCGCGTAGCCAATCGAAGTCTTCCTGATGCTCGACTTCCTCGGCCACGATGCGGAATTGCATCGTCCGGGCGAGCTTGATCATTGCGGTGACCATCTCCTGATTCACCTCGTCAGACTGCAGATTGCGCGTGTAGGTACCGTCAATCTTCAGATAATCGATCGGCAGGTGTTTGAGACTCGAGAAGGAACCGAGTCCGCTGCCAAAGTCGTCAAGAGAAAATTCGCAGCCGATGCCGTGCAGAACTTCTATAAACCGCTGTGCGTGCTGCACGTTCGACAGGATTGCCGTCTCGGTGATCTCAAAACAAATGGCGGCTGGCGCGACTCCTGTGCGATCCAGCGCCTCTACAACGAAACCAAGGAATGACTCGTCGCCAAGGGTCTGACCGGACAGGTTAATCGCACAGCTGCGGCCGCTCGTCAGTTTTATATCACCACTTGATACCGCCATGAGTGCCGCGTTGACGACCCAGCGATCGATCTGCGGCATCAGCTGATAACGCTCTGCTGGACGCAGGAATTCAGCTGTGTTGGCTATTCGACCCTGACTGTCAGGCAGACGAATCAAGACTTCGACCGCGGGACCGGACTCGACACCGCCGGTCATCGCGAGGATTGGCTGTACGGCAAGCTCAAACTTGTCCTCATGCAAAGCCGTCTGTAGTTGCCGCAGCCACTGAATGTCGCCGCGCTCGCGTGCGATTGCCTCGTCGCGTGCCGAGTACACATGCACTTTGCCGCGGCCCTCCTGCTTGGCGACGTAACAGGCCGAATCGGCGGCACTCATCACATCTTGCAATGAACCACTGACATGACTGATCTCGACAAGACCGATAGAGATGCCGATATTGAATATCTTGTCTTTCCAGACAAAACGATAGTCGGCAATTGCATTGCAAATATCGGTCGCAATCTGCCGCGCTTTCTCGATCGGACAGCCGATCAGCAACGAGCCAAATTCATCGCCGCCGAGCCGACCGACGAAGTCAGAATCACGAACCTGTTCCCTAATAAGACCGGCGACTTCACGCAACATGTTATCGCCGGCCAGATGGCCGCAACTGTCGTTAACAGCCTTGAAGCGATCGAGGTCCATGTAGAACAACATGTGCACCGCTTCTTCCGAATGCGCCGAGTCCATCGCTTCGTCGAGCCGATGCTCAAACTCGCGCCGGTTTATCCGACCGGTGAGCGGGTCATGGGTCGCCTGGTAACTCCTCTTGCGAGTAAGGCCGCGAATCTCACCGACGTCATGAAAAACAACCACGGTTCCGGAAATACTGCTGCCAGGTCCTCGAATCGGCGATGCCGTGATTTCAATGGAGTGTTCCTGCTCACCGTCTGAGCTGACCAACACCGCGCGACGACCCATGTTCACGCGTCGTCGCATTGCGAGGCAACGCTCAACCGGATCGCCGAGCGGACGCCGGTCGGCATCGTCAACAAGAGTGAACAACTCACCGATACGATGACCCGCCGCATCGTCCCGGTTCGTCCCAATCAGGGTTTCGGCCGACTGGTTCATGTAATCGATATGACCGTCGTTGTCTGTAGTAATGATCCCTTCAGCGATCGACTCAAGCGTGTACTGGGCCTGGCGCTTGCTGCGACTCAGCGACACCTCGAGGCTCTTGCGATGACTTACGTCTCTGGCAACAGTCAAAATCGCCGGGTGCCCGTGGAACTCGATGCTTGAGCTTTGCGCTTCTACCCAAAGACCAGCTTCATTGCCGTTGATCAGCTGTATTTCCAGTCGTTGAGGTACATTTTCGCCGGCCAGTCGTTTCGCCATCGTGTTACGAAATAAGGCGCGATACGCTGGCTTGACCAGGTCGGCAATTTCCCGGCCTATCAACTGTGCGGAGTCCAGTCCGACAAGACTCGCAGCCGATTCGTTGGCCAGCAGTATTTTTTCGTCATGGACAATGACGATTTCCGGCAGTGTTTTCGCGAAATCGGTGAACAGCCGGTCGCGCCCCTGAATTTTCTCGTCGCGCTCGCCAAGTGCGTCAAACAAGCGATTAACCGTATTCGCAAGCTGTGCTGCCTCCGGGTCGCGCGGAATCGAAACGCGGCGTCCAACCGACGCGTCGCGTGATGCCTCCAGCAGCTCCTGATTGATCGTCGACAGACGGCGCGCAGCGTGCTGTTTTCCGCGCCACAGAACGGCACCGACGATGACTGCGACCAGAAGGAGCAGCGAGAGAGTGATTATAATTGCGAAAGGCGTCATTCAGACCTCAACGGCACGCCGCCGATGCCCGCCCGCAAGCGGCACTCGTAGCCAATTAGTCGGATGCCTGGTAGAGATCATTTGTTATTATTATCTGCTCGACATGCATCTCCGTGCAACGGAGATTTGAGGGTCAAAAAAGCTCGAATCCTTAAGCAACGTAAGCATATCCCAGCAATCAGGGCGCGCCGTGGCGATTCACCATAATTCAGGACTCGTCGTCACCCGTAACGCTACGGGATCGCGAATAACAGCAAAGAAGCCCATTATTCACTTTATCTTTCAGTAAGTAAGGAAAGCAGGACGATGAAAACAGAATTTGCCCGCCAACAGATGGTCGAGCAACAGGTACGCGCATGGGATGTGTTGCATCCCGATACCCTCGACGCACTCAAAAATGTACCCCGCGAGCAATTTGTACCGGCTGGATTCGAAACATTGGCATTTGCCGATACGGAAATTCCAATTGGCCACGGGCAATCGATGATGACCCCGATGCTGGAAGGCAGAATCCTGCAGGCTCTGGAACTCTGTTCCACTGACAGCGTTCTTGAGGTCGGTACGGGAAGCGGTTTTCTTGCGGCATGCCTCGCCCGACTCAGCGAGAAAGTGACCAGTGTCGACATTCACGAGGAATTCCTGCAATCGGCGGCTGTCAACATGGAGGACTCGGGCATAAGCAATATTGAGCTTCTGACAATGGATGCAACAAAAGAATTGCCCGACGACAAATTCGACGCAATTGCCGTGACCGGCTCGATCCAGACCTTTGATCCACGTTTTGTCATGGCATTGAAGCCCGGTGGCCGCCTGTTCGTCGTCGTTGGGGATGGACCGGCGATGGATGCTCGAGTGATCAAAAGAACGGGTGACAGTGACTGGGAGAGCGAAAGTCTGTTTGAGACCGATCTGGCGCCACTGGTCAACGGCAGCCTGCCGCCGCAGTTTTTATTCTGAATTGAAACCCCTTAAGGTACTGCTGCATCTAATATTTGAAATCCGGTCTTGACTGATTTAGTGATATAGTTGACTATAACACCTTGGGACGGACAATCATCGTCCAAATAGCGGAAAATAAACATGAAAAAAGCGATTAGTTTCAATCTCTTAACTATCACTCTCGGCCTGCTCGTGCTACCCGCTGTAGGGCATTCGGCCTCGCTGCTGGAGGTCTATCAGCAGGCTTTGCAGAGTGACCCACGCATTCATGAAGCCGAGGCACGCCGTCTGGCAGCGCTGGAAGCCGAGCCACAGGCGCGGGGTGTGTTGCTGCCACAGATTGATTTCTCAGGGGAGTGGACCAACAGAAAGTCGTCTGGCCCCGGCAACTTCTCTGATGGCTCGGGTGGAGCGCTCCCTGGGACATCCGAATCAGATGTCGATGATACGGATTGGCGATTCAGCCTTCGGCAAACGCTGTTCCGCTGGGACCAGATCGTCAACCTCCGCCGTGCCGACAAAACGGTAGCCAAAGCCGAAGCTGACCGCGAGGCAGCCCAGCAGGACCTGGTCGTTCGGGTAGGCCAAAGGTATTTCGACGTGCTCGCCGCCGAAGATCGCTTGACGTCTACGCATGCGAACAGACAGGCAATTTCCCGCCAGCTTGAGCAGGCGAAGCAACGTTTCGACGTGGGCCTAATCGCGATTACTGATGTGCAGGAATCGCAAGCCGCTTATGACCAGGCTGTTGCCGACGAAATCGGCGCGAAGCGTGTCCTCGCAACAGCGCGCGAATTTCTGCGTGAAATCACTGGTGAATACGTTGCGGAATTGTCCGCACCGGGTGATGAATTTCCGATGCGCACGCCGAATCCGGCAAGCGAAAAAGACTGGGTAGATCTCGCCATGGGGCAAAACCTCGCGCTGGTCTCGAGCAGGCTCGATGAAGGTCTCGCGAGGGACGAAATTTCGTTTCGTCGCAACGGGCATTACCCAACGGTCGAATTAGTTGCAAGAACGGGTAGCTCCGAGCGCGACGGCGGTGGTACAGCTTTTCTTGACAGCGCCCCAACGACCGCAATCCCGTTCTCAATGAATAGAGAGAGTGATGATGACAGTATCGGTATTCAGGTCACTGTGCCGATTTTCTCTGGCGGCTCGACATCATCCCGCGTTCGTGAGGCCGTGTATTTGCATCGTGCTGCCCGCGAGGTATTGCAGCGCGTAACGCGCGAAACCGAACGCTCAACACGCGATTCGTATCTTGGCGTTCTTTCCGAAATGAGTCGCGTTGAGGCGCTCGAACAGGCTGTGGCATCGAGCCGCACTGCGCTCGAAGCTACGCAAGCCGGCTTTGACGTCGGTACACGTACGATCGTTGACGTTCTGGATTCGCAGTTCGCACTCTATCGCTCGATCACTCTTTTCTACCAGGCTCGCTACGACTACCTGATGAACGTGCTGCGACTCAAGCAAGCGGCAGGCAGCCTGCAGATTCAGGACCTTGAAGAGATCGACCAGTGGTTAATTGAACGCAAAACGCCAGAACAGGTTTTTGCCGAAGAAGCTGCTGCTGCGCCAAGCAGCTAGGCGCTTTCTTTCTCACCGATCAAGGGCTCGAGCAAGCCAAGAAGACGACTCAAAGAGCCGCGATTTCGTTGCACGATATCGCGGCCTTTGCTTCCCTGGTCCACCGCTTCGTTCGGGTTTTCCAGCAGCTGATTCACGGCCATAACCAACTCCTCTGCGTCATTGACGATGTGGCAGGCACCGAGTTCGACGAACATGTCGGCGATGTCCTGGGCGTTGTAAACATGTGGCCCGCTGATCACGGGTAAGCCCAGAGCTGCCGGTTCAAGCATGTTGTGGCCGCCGATTTCAACGAGACTTCCACCGACATACGCGATGTCGCTCGCCGCATAGAAGAGCGGCACTTCGCCCATTGTGTCGCCGAGAAATACGCTTGTACTTGCGGTGCAAGGGCGCTCTTCCGTCCGCGACACTGTTTCGAATTGCTCCTTGATTATCAGATCTCGAACAGCAGCGAAACGCTCAGGATGACGCGGTACGAGCACGAGCAGCAACTCTGGATGCTTTTCCTGTAATTGCCGATGTGCGGCCAGGATCTGCTGCTCCTCCTGATCGTGGGTGCTTGCAGCAATCCATACCGGTCGGTCGCCAAAGATCTGCATGCGCAGGTTCTCGCCTCGTTGCACAAGGTCTGGCGCCAATTCGATATCAAACTTGATGTTGCCCGTGACCCAGGTGCGCACCGGGCTCGCGCCAAGTGACCGGAATCGATCGGCATCCGCTTCACTTTGCGCGGCAATAATTATTCCGTGAGAGAGTGTGTCGCGAAAGAGCGGTAGAAAGCGACGATAGCTGTCAACTGATTTTGGCGAGATTCTGGCGCTGACCAGGACCAATGGGATATCACGCACACCACAACCCCGATACAGGTTCGGCCAGATCTCGGTTTCCATGATCAGCGCGAGTTCGGGTTTGACCGATTCGAAAAAGCGGTCCACGGCAATCGGCATTTCGAAAGGGATGTAACAGTGGTTGACCGCATCACCGAACAAGGCCTTTACTCGAGCGGCACCGGTCGGCGTTACCGTCGTGACGAGCATATTGTGATTTGGGAAGCGCTTGCCGATCGAGCGAATCAGCGGCACGGCCGCCTGTACTTCACCTACCGACACCGCGTGAATCCAGATGCACCTGTCGAGTTGTGGGTAACCGATACCGAAGCGCTGATCTACGCGATCTCTATAAATCGGATTGACGATGCCGCGAAATACCCAGTAGAACGCTACCGGTATCTGCAGCAGGTAAGTCAGCAAATTGTAGAGCAGGCGCAAGCGGGCGTTCCGGCTAGCGGGCGAGGCTCCCGATCAGCCGCACTTGGAATCGCCGCAGGACAGGCACGTCATGCAGCCATCCATCATGATGACTGCGACCGTGTTGCACTTGACACACAGTTGCGCGCCCTCTGGGTAGTTACTCTCGGAAAACGCATCCCGCTGCTTCTGGCCTTCTTCAAATTCAGCTCGCTTTTCGGCAATGAGTCGCTTTTGTCCTTCATCGAGCTCAGGTGCCGCCATCAGGCCGATTGAGATCAGGTGCTTTTCAACGATGTAACCAAGTTCGGCAATGATCGACGGCATGAACTTGCCACCCGCCTGCCAATAACCGCCACGCGGATCAAAAACCGCCTTCAGTTCGTCCACGAGAAACGCCACATCACCGCCCTTGCGAAATACCGCGGAGATGATGCGCGTCAGCGCCACAATCCACTGGTAGTGATCGAGGTTCTTCGAGTTGATAAAAATCTCGAACGGCCGGCGCTTCTCGTGTTCCGTGCCCTGGTTGAGCACGATGTCGTTGATAGTGACGTACATGGCGTGATCCGAGATCGGTGTCTTGACCTTGTAAGTCGAGCCAACAAGCATCTCCGGACGCTCGAGCTTCTCGTGCATCCGAATGACTTCTGCACGATCGCCCCCGCCACCCTCGCGTTTGAACTCGGGCTTTTCGGCTTTTTCCTCTGCTACAGGCTTCGCCACCGCGTAGCCGATAATTTTCTTATCTATCTTGATCATTGTCTGCTCAGAATTTCCCGTAGTAGCCCTCTTTAAGTGCGTCGAACAGATTCGCGGCTGTATGGACCTCGCCATCGTATTCAATCTCCTCGTCGCCCTTAAGGTCGACGGTCGAACCGTCGTCGAGCTCGAATGTATAGACCGTCTTCTTCAGGTCTTTTTCCTTAACCAGCACACCCTGGAAGGCCTCGGGGTTGAAGCGGAAGGTCGTACATCCTTTCAGCCCCTGCTCATAGGCGTAGCGGTATATGTCTTTGAAGTCCTCATACGGATAGTCGGTCGGCACATTGGCCGTCTTCGATATCGATGAATCGATCCACTTCTGCGCCGCAGCCTGAATATCAACATGCGCTTTAGGGGACACGTCCTCGGCCGTGATGAAGTAGTCCGGCAAGCTGCTTGCGGATTTTTCCGCGCCGGCACCGGCCGGCGTCGCGTTCTTGTCCACAAGTTCGCGATACGCCAACAACTCGAATGAATAAACGTCCACCTTCTCTTTGCTCTTCTTGCCTTGCCGAATGACGTTGCGGAAGTAATGGTGGGCGAAACTGGGCTCAATACCATTACTCGCATTATTGGCCAGCGACAGGGAAATCGTACCCGTCGGCGCAATCGAACTGTGGTGCGTAAAGCGGGCGCCTTTCTCCGCGAGCTGGTTAACCAGTTCCGGGGCCTCTGCTGCTATTTTTTGCATATAACGGCTGTAGCGGGCATGCAGAATTCGGCCTGGTATCTTGTCGCCTACCTGATAGCCATCAGCAGCCATCTCGGGGCGTTTTCGCAGCATCTCTTCGGTGACCTCAAATTGCTCGGTCATGATGGGTGCGGGGCCTTTTTCCTCAGCCAGCTCGAGTGCTTCTTCCCACCCCGCCAGCGCCAGCTGTCGTGCCACTTCTTCAGTGAACTCGACGGCATTCTGGTCGCCGTATTCCATACGCAGCATCGTGATCGTCGAACCGAGTCCGAGAAAGCCCATACCGTGGCGGCGCTTTCTCTGAATTTCATGGCGCTGCTGCGGCAATGGCAAGCCGTTGATTTCTACGACGTTATCCAGCATCCGCGTAAACGTCTTAACGACCTTACGGAAGGCATCCCAGTCGAAGCGTGCCTTATCCGAAAACGGATCAACGACGAAACGCGTGAGATTGACAGACCCCAACAAGCACGACCCGTACGGCGGCAGCGGTTGCTCACCACAAGGATTGGTCGCACGAATATTCTCGTCGAACCAGTTGTTGTTCATCTCGTTGACCTTGTCGATCAACACGAAGCCTGGCTCCGCGAAGTCGTAGGTCGACGCCATGATCAGGTCCCAGACACGCCGTGCCGGGAACGACTTGTAGATTTTGCAGGCCACCAGGCCCTGGGAATCTGAAACGTAATTACCCGGCTCCGGCCACTCTCGCCACACGAACTGGGCGCTGTCATTAATGTCCAGTTCCTCGTCATCGACCTCTTTTTGCGTGACAGGAAATGCGAGGTTCCAGTCTTCTTCATTGATCATGGCCTGCATGAACTCATCCGTAACCAACAAGTACAGATTGAACTGCCGCAAACGCCCGTCTTCGCGTTTAGCGCGAATGAATTCCAGAATATCGGGGTGACCAACGTCGAATGTGCCCATTTGCGCGCCGCGCCGGCCACCGGCGGAAGACACGGTGAAACACATCTTGTCGTAGATATCCATAAACGACAGCGGTCCCGAGGTGTAGGCGCCCGCTCCCGTTACGTACGCACCTTTCGGCCGCAGCGTAGAGAACTCGTAACCGATTCCGCAGCCCGCCTTCAGGGTCAGGCCTGCTTCATGGACCTTGTTAAGAATGTTGTCCATCGAATCGCCAACCGTGCCAGAGACGGTACAGTTGATCGTCGATGTTGCCGGCTTGTGTTCCTGTGCCCCGGCGTTAGAGATGATTCGTCCGGCAGGTATCGCGCCGCTGCGCAATGCCCACAGAAATTCTTTGTAAAACAGTTCGCGCTTCGACTCGACTTCGACACTCGCGAGCGCCTTGGCGACACGCTTGTAGGTGTCGTCTATCGAATCGTCGATCTTGTTACCGTCTTTAGCAGTTAGTCGATACTTCGTATTCCAAATATCGACTGATGCTGCTTGAAACTCAATGTCGGTGACCGTGTGCGCATCCATATGAACGGCAGACTTCATTGGCCTTCTTTCTCCCCTTTTCTCCGTAGCGGAGACCCCAAAATTCTCCTAAACGGAGACCACAACTTATTCTTACTCACTTTTTTCAGAGGAACAGAGACCCGCCCACCGCGCGTGCGTTTTTACGCGGCGAGTGCCAGAAATGGCCTCGTTTCCTTCCAAGATTGGACACAAGATGTTGTGTCCGAACGCACACAAGATTATGCCCGTAAGGGTCGACTGTCAAGGTTTTGTCCGAATTTTCTCTGAAGGGTTTTGTAATTTATAATCAATGACTTACGAAATCTTCTGAAGTAAGTCCTTTAAAAACATGAGAAAAAAAACAACACTTTCGTGAAAGTTTGTATCCACTACATATAGTGGCATTAAGTGAAACGGGAAAAACCTCGTAATTTCCGCAAGAAACTGCGACAAATTCAATTCCAGAGCACCTTGAATTGAGCTCTGACGACCCTATTTCTCCGGCAAGGACTATTTGACGAGGCGTTTTTTGCTGTCTCGTCCGTCACTTGCCAGGAGAAAATGATGAACCTTGTACGATTTGAACCGTGGTCAGTTTCTGACCTGATGCAGCGCGATTTCGATCGCCTCAACACGCGCCGTCTTCCTCAACGCGACATCGCTACACCCGCTGTGGACTGGGTTCCGGCCGTCGATATCGTCGAGCTGAAAGAAGGCTTCTTGCTGCGCGCCGACGTCCCCGGTGTGGTTGCCGAGGACATAGAAGTCAGCATGGAGGACGGTATTCTGACCGTGTCCGGCGAACGCGCTGCGGACGCCCATGATGAAACCGACGGTGTACGCCGTATCGAGCGCAGAACAGGCCGCTTTAGCCGCCGCTTCTCGCTGCCCGAGAGCGCTGACGCCGAAGGTATCGCCGCGAAATGCACTAACGGCATCCTCGAAGTGTCTATTCCGAAAATGCCGGAAGTACAGCCGCGGCGAATTGCTGTCCAGGCCGCCTAGTAGCTTCTGAACAAGATGTCAGGTTGCAACGCTTTGTTGCAGCCGGGCATCTTTGTTTTAATGAACTGGGCCGCAGCGCCGTGGTCTGTTATTTGTAATGAGGTACTCGATGAAATCCAGAACACGATTCTTTAGCGCCGCACTAATAATGCTGTTATCAGTGAGCGGGACTGCCGCACTCCCACCCATTGTTGACGGTGAGCCTGTGCCGAGTCTCGCACCGCTTGTCGAGCGAGTTTCACCCGCTGTTGTAAATATTCGGGTCAATCAGATTGTTACGAGGAGTTCGCCGTTTGGTGACGACGCGTTTCGTCGCTTTTTCGGTATTCCGGAGGGCCAGGGCAGTCCGCGAGAGGTTGCCAGCGCGGGTTCCGGAGTCATCATTGACGCAGATCGTGGCTTCATTCTGACCAATCATCACGTTGTCGAAAACGCGGACGAAATACAGATCTCGCTGTTCGACGGCGAAATTCACGATGCCGAGGTTATCGGCTCGGATGCCGCGACGGACATCGCGCTGCTTAAAGTTGAGGCCGAGGGTCTCACCGAAATGCCGATTGGCGATTCGGAGGTCGTCCGTGTAGGCGACTTCGTACTCGCGATTGGCAACCCGTTTGGCCTCGGACACACGGTGACATCCGGAATCGTCAGCGCTTTGGGTCGGACAGGCATCAGTCAAAACGGATACGAGGATTTCATCCAGACAGACGCTTCTATTAACCCAGGCAACTCGGGTGGCGCGCTGGTCAACATGCGCGGCGAATTGGTCGGCATCAATTCGGCCATCATCAGCCGCTCTGGCGGCAACGTCGGCATCGGCTTCGCCGTTCCAACGGAGATCGCGAGTTCGATCATGCGCCAGATTCTGGACTTCGGTGAAGTACGTCGCGGCTTGCTGGGCGTCACAATTCAACCTATTGACGCAGAAGTGGCTGAGGCCCTGAATGCCACCGTTGATCGTGGCGCGTTGATCACGTTAATTGAGCCAGGGTCAGCGGCTGAGGAATCGGGCCTGAAGGTCGATGACATCATCGTTGGTGTCAATGGCGAGAAGATCACCAACGCCTCCGAGTTACGCAACACGATTGGCCTCAAGGGCTCGGGTGAAAGTGTCAGCATTGAGTACATTCGCAACGGCGATACGAAAACGACCACCGCGAAACTCGGTCAGCAGCAACTGGTGCAAAGTGCCGGCACCGATATTCACCCGGGACTGGCCGGCGCACAATTTGCCGCTGCCTCAGCCAGTAGCAATAGTGGTGTCGAGGTTACCGCGGTAGAAGAAGGCAGCCCGGCCGCACAGCGTGGATTGAGAGCCGGTGACGTTATTACGGCTGTTAACCGACGCAGCGTGCGAAACCTGCAACAACTGCGCGAGCTTGCTGCCGGGAACAGAATCCTGTTCTTGCTGGTACAACGTGGTGACCGCGCAATAATGTTGCAGATTCGCTAGTACCAGCGGCTAAGAAAATCTATTGGGGCCAGAGCCCTTTGTGGGCAAAGGGCTCTGACCCCTTTTTCTGATACTCTCACGAGAGTATGCAATCAGCCCGATACGCAACCGTTTTACTTCGACGTAGCCTTACCGCGCTGTCTTGCGTTGCATTGTTGGCGTCACCGGTCCGTGGCGCCCAAATAGAGCAGCAACGCGAACTATTTCTCACAGTCTATGAATCTGTCGAGCGCGGTAATTGGGATGTCGTCGACGCCTTGCCGGACGACGAGCAACAGCAGCTGCGGAACTACGCCCTCTGGCCGGATCTGCGTGCTGCCTGGTTTCGTGCGAACATTAGTAAGGCCAGCCATCAGGATATCGACGCTTTTCTGGACCGTTACGGTGTACTGAAGCCCGCCAGAGAACTGCGCTACCGATACGCGCTGCATCTGGCGAGAACAGGCGGCCTCGGCGCCTACCTGAACATTTACCAGCAGTTTTACCAGGGCCTGGACGTTGCCATGCTCGACTGCCTGGCTTTGCAGGCAGAACTCGCCGCTGGCAAGGCTCAACGTGTGGTAAATCGTGCCAGGGATCTTTGGACGATTGGCAAGAGTCAGGTCAAGGAATGTGACCCGGTCTTTTCTTTTCTGGCCGACGAGAATCACATTGGATTGCCCGATTACATCAAGCGATACGAACTGGCGATTGATGCGCGCGAGTTCACAATGGCGCAGTGGCTTGGCAAGTCGATCGACCAAAAGCATATTGATATCGCAAGTCAGTGGCTGCGGGTACGCAAAGATCCGGAGTCTTTTGTTCGCAACGAGAAAAAGTGGATTAATGACTCGGCGACGCGCGACCAGCTGATCTATGCCATTGAACGCATTACTTATGCTGACCCTGTGCTGGCGTTGGAGCTCTGGAAGGGCATATCGAAAGGGCAGCGTTTCGCCGCCGAAAAAGAATACCGAACGGCAAGACATATCGCGTTGTGGACAGCACGCGACAATCTCCCGGGTGCGTATCAGCTCTTACATGCGCTGCCGGCGGCCGCTCAAAATGACGAGGTGCTGCGCTGGCGCGCACGCACGAGCTTGCGGGAGCATAACTGGTCCAATCTGCTTGCGGATATCCAGGAGATGTCTGATGACGAACGCCAGACAGAAAAGTGGCGGTACTGGCACGCAGTCGCGATGCAAAACAGCAATCGGCTGGCGGAAGCTGAAGCTGTCTTTCGTGAGCTCGCCGCCGAGAGAAGTTACTACGGATTCTTGTCGGCCGACGAACTCTGTCTGGCCTACGTTTTTGGCAGCGCACAATTCATTGCGGATGAAGGGAAGTTTGCGGATCTCGAGAATCGCCCCGAGCTGATAGGTGCGCGCGAGCTCTTTCTGGTTGGCCTGGACGGACGCGGCCGTTCCGAATGGGATGCCGTGATCTCCTATTTCGACGCGGACGACAAGACGCAGGCAGCGATACTCGCTCATCGCTGGGGCTGGCATTCCCGCGCCATCGCTGCAGCAGCCGATATCGGCGACTATGACGACCTGCCTTTGCGCTATCCATTGCCGTATTCGGCAACGTTTCTGCAGTACGCCGAGGACGCGAACATTTCTCCACACTGGGCCTACGGCGTTGCAAGAAGTGAGAGTCTGTTCATGCGTGACGTCCGCTCGAGTGCCGGGGCGATTGGATTGATGCAGCTGATGCCGGATACCGGCAAGAAGGTCGCGAAAGAGATTCGGCTGCCCTACTCCGGGCTCAATACGCTGACCGATCCTGCAAGCAATATTCGCCTCGGTACCAGTTATCTCGGTCAGATGGCCGAGCGTTATGGTGGGAATCGAGTGCTCGCGACCGCGGCATACAATGCGGGCCCGCATCGTGTCGATGCCTGGCTTCCGGAGTCAGGTGAAATCGATGCGCGAGTCTGGATAGAGAATATCCCGTTTAACGAAACTCGCGGCTATGTCCGACGTGTGTTGGCTGCCGAGACAATTTTCCATTGGCGCATGACGGGAGAGGTGCGCCGGCTCTCCGATGAGTTGTTGCTGGTCCGGGCAGACAGCAAGCAAGCGCAGGTCGCGAAGAACTAGATCTCCTCTGACATCGTTTTCGCCTCTCGATAGAAACATCGAATGTCCTGATCGCATTGCGCGAACAACTCACGAAACTCTGCGAGCCGACCGTGGTACAAATTCATCGATGCCAGTCGCGCATTGTTGAGGTTTTCGTTTACCCAACCCGGAATTTCATCGCCCCTGCGATCAAATTCGCCTTTCGGGGTCTGGCTTAGCCGCAATAGACAGTCGAATTTACTCGCGCGCTTTGCCTCTACGTCCAGCGAGGACGCATAGATTTCAGTGAGTTCCTCACGTGCCAATTCAATATGCCGTATCAGTCGCTTGCGCAGCTCATGCTTGTCACGATATTTCTCAAAATCCTGCTCCTGGCCACGGGCAGCTAACCAGCGCTCGATACCGATTTCCTCAACTGCAGTAGCGAATGACTCGTTAAACGCCGAATCGTCCTTGATGTACAGCAGCTGATGAGCGAGTTCATGAAACATCACGGCAATAAGATCTGTGTCATCCCAATGCATCATCGTGTTTAAAATCGGGTCGCTGAATTTTCCCAGCGTCGAGTAGGCGGCAACGCCACCGACCGCGATGTCAAAGCCCTCCTCCTGTAATTGCAGCGCCTTCTTGCGCGCGTCGTCTTCGGCGAAATAGCCGCGATAACTCACACAGCCGACAACCGGAAAACACCAACTCCTGGGCTGTAGTGAAAATTCGGGGGCCGCGAAAACATTCCAGACGACATAGTCGCGCTCGAGATTTGCGTAGCTGCGATAACTGTCATTGTCCGGAAGGTGCAATTCGTCGATGGAGAACTGTCTTGCCTCAAGCACCAATGTCAGACGAGCCGCCAGTTCGTCAGACGTGTTGTTTGCCGTGATGAGCTCGTCAATAGGCTCACGTTTGTTCATGAGTTCGAGCTGGCCGCGTGCCGCCTGCATGTAGTAACAGCCGGAAACAGCGCAGGCACAACTGATGAGCATGACTGAATGACGAAGATTGCGGCCGAACATCGGAATTATCACTGTCCCTGTTTGCTAGAATCGACCGATGCAAGTGTACCTCGTCGGTGGCGCCGTTCGTGATGAACGGCTAGGACTCCCAGTAAGAGAACGGGACTGGTGTGTTGTGGGCGCGACCCCCGATGAACTGATTAATGACGGTTACAAACAGGTCGGCAAGGACTTCCCGGTATTCCTGCACCCGGAAAGCGGTGAGGAGTACGCGCTCGCGCGCACGGAGCGCAAGACAGCGGCCGGCTATCACGGCTTTGCATTCGACACGTCTGCCAGTGTCACTATTGAAGAAGACCTGAGCCGGCGTGACTTGACGATCAACGCGCTGGCGCTCGACACAAATGGAGAGCTCATCGATCCATTCGGCGGGCTGCAGGATATTGAGAATCGACTCATCCGGCATGTGTCCGACGCGTTTGTCGAAGATCCTGTGCGCATCTTGCGCGCGGCAAAATTCGCCGCCCGATTTGCGAACCTTGGCTTTCGCATTGCTCCACAAACGCGTGACTTGATGCGACAAATGGTCGCTGACGGTGAAGCCGATGCGCTCGTACCGGACAGGGTCTGGAAAGAAACCGAGGCTGCTCTGGCCGGTCCGAATCCCAAGCTCTACTTTGAAGCGCTGCGTTCCTGCGGCGCATTGCGAGTTGTTTTTCCCGAGGTCGACCGGCTGTTTGGCGTTCCGCAGCCGGAAAAATGGCATCCGGAAATTGATACCGGTCTGCACACAATGATGGTTCTCGAGCAATCGGAAACGCTGAGTGATGATATCGAGGTTCGATTCGCGGCTCTGGTTCACGACCTTGGCAAGGGCACAACAAATCCGGCCGACTTGCCGTCGCACCCGGGCCACGAGCAACGTGGCCAGAAACTGATCAGGAAGATGGCCGAGCGCCTGCCGCTACCTCGCGCCTGCCGAGACCTGGGCATGATCGTGGCGGAGTACCACACGCATTGCCATCGCGCGTCCGAGTTGCGGGACGACACCGTCGTCAGGGTCCTTGAGAAAACAGATGCGTTTCGACGCCCGCAACGATTTGAGCAATTCCTGCTCGCTTGCGAGGCCGATGCGCGCGGTCGGACAGGATTCGAGAACCGTGAATATCCGCAGGCCAGTCACCTGCGCAGTGCGTTCGCCGCCGCCTCAGCGGTCGACGCGGCGAGTATCGCCAGCAAGACCGAGGATACTCAAATTGCAGAAGCGATCAGGCAGGCTCGTGTGGACGCAGTTCGACAGGCCCGCAAGCAAGGCTAGTTGGCGCCGAAAAAATACAGATACGCCGAGAAGAACATCACGTCGCCATACAGTTCCGAATCGTCGTAGCCGAGACCAAATTCGATATCGGTCTTATCGGACATCGACATCAAGTAGCGCAGCGTAATTGAATTAGTGCGCGATTCGTTGATGGCGCCCTGCCAGGTCGCGAAATCCACTTCCCAGTGCTTCGATCCCTGATCGATGCCGATAGTCATCGCCGCACGATAGTCAACAAGCGTGTTGATCAGGCTGAGTCGGGACACCGTTAGCAGGCTCGCGGCATCCGTGTTTTCGACAGGGCGAAACGGAACGCTGTAATCGTACTTGATGCCTCGAACACGCAAACTGGTCGATTCGCTAACCTGAAATCGGGCTGAGATACCCAGACCGTTCCCATCGAACATGATTTCGCGAGAAGTCAGCCTGTCCGTGCTCGGAATAATGAAGTCAAAGTCACGGTATTCGTACTCGGCTGCCAGTGTGACCACGTCATTGCGCCAATACAGAGACGCGCGCCAGTCGTGAGAATCGAGGATATCGGAATCACCCCAGTAGGATGCCCCGATGCGTACGCCGATCGGATCAAAATAATGATCCAATTCGATATCAGCGAATACCGATTCAAGGTCCAGCCCACGGCCGAGATCGACTGTACTCTTGGCCAGACCCGCGGACAACCAGGTGTCTTTTGCGAGCCCGACACCTCCGATCACCGACGCACTGAGCCCGTCTTCAGTGTCACTTTCAACGCCACCACCGATCATGAAACCGTCGCCTGCAGCCAGCGCAGTGCTGGACAGAAAAACCAGAACAGTGAATCTAACTGAAGACATAGAGAATTACGGCAGCCAGGATCAATCGATAAATTGCGAATGGCAGCAGGCCGATGCGGCTGACGAATCGCATAAAGAACTCAATACTGAGGTACGCAACTATTGCGGACACGAGGACTCCGATCGCAAGCTGCCCCCAAGCGACAGCGATGTTCGAAGTCAGCAGCCCATACAACGAGTACAGCGTCGCCAAGAGGATGACCGGCACCGCGAGCAGGAATGAAAAGCGTGCTGCATCCTGACGCTCGAAGCCAAGCGCCATCGCTGCGGAGATTGTTATGCCCGACCGTGACGTGCCTGGCACCAGCGCAAGGGCTTGCGCTAATCCGACTAAAACAGCGTCTTTAATCTGCACACTCGCTATTTCCCTGGACTTACGGCCGTATCGGTCCGCAAGCACCATCAGGATTGCATAGCCCGACAAGGTGTAGACCATGACCGTCGCGCTACGCAAATAGGCCGCGATCCAGTCCGCAAACAAAAGGCCTGCAAT
>PVMS01001837.1_pt1 | contig 17539 bp, 17 predicted proteins | sample 1853461 | NCBI WGS metagenome assembly PVMS01 (sample SAMN08582032, study PRJNA380276) | Marine sediment metagenome, whole genome shotgun sequencing project. | isolation source: ocean sediment barecode stripped | collected 2017 | reverse complement strand
GCTCGTTTTATTGCTTGCGTGGCTAGTGGCGCCCGCGTTTCAGCGCTGGGCCAGCTCACGACTCACCTGGACAAGTAAACCAAATCCGAACCTCGCGCATCTAAGCCTTAAACCACACGCAGTTGTGGCCATAAATGGCATAGTTCAAGGGGCTAAAGCTGAAAATCGCGGACACATCGGCACAAGACATCCGTCTTGAGCCGCCCAGCAAACGAAAACTACAGATCATCGTCGGGTCTTGTGTGGTGCTCGTTTTATTGCTTGCGTGGCTAGTGGCGCCCGCGTTTCAGCGCTGGGCCAGCGCCACAATCAGTTTTCCACTTGACCGGGTCCGGGTTGCGACCGTTATTCGTGGCGATCTTGTTCGGGATGTCTCCGTGCAGGGCAAAGTGGTGGCTGCGGTCAGCCCGACACTGTATTCAACAGCGCCCGGCACGATTACGCTCAACGCTAACGCGGGCGAGCGGGTAATCGCCGGGCAGGTTCTCGCAATCGTCCACAGCCCGGAGCTCACCAATCAGTTGCAACAGGCGGAGTCATCGCTGGAGCAACGGCAGGTGGAACTCGAGCGGCAGCGCATCGAATCGCGGCAGTTGGCGCTCGAAAAACGCAAGGCGGCCGACCTGGCAAACGTCGCACTGGTTGCCGCCGATCGCGAAAAACGGCGAGCCGATCAGGCATATGAACTCGGTGTCATTTCCGTTATTGACTTCGAGAAGGCGCAGGACGATTTGCAGAATGCGCAAGTCGCTCACCGCCACGCAGTGGCCGACGCCGGCCTGTTCGACGAGCGCCTTGCATTCGAGCTGCGCGCCAGCGAGCTTGAATTAAACCGGCAAGGCCTGCTGGTACAAAACATGCAGCGCAAGGTTGACGATCTGGCTATCAAGTCGCCGGTCAGCGGCATCGTGGGAGACTTGCTCGTCGATCAAAAGTCTGCGGTATCGGCAGACACACCCGTCATGGCCGTTGTCGATCTGTCCCGTTTCGAAATCGATGTACAAATCCCCGAGAGCTACGCTGACGATCTGGCCGTTGGAATGCAGGCCGAGATTTTGATCGGTGCCGGCAGATATTCCGGCGAACTTGTTGCCGTTTCACCGGAGATTGTGAAAAACCTGGTTAAAGGCCGCGTTCGTTTCACTGGAAATGCGCCTACGAACTTGCGACAGAATCAGCGCCTGACGACGCGTATCTTGCTCGCCGAATACACCGACGTGTTGCTCGTGCAACGCGGTCAGTTTCTGGACACGGGCGCAGGGCGCGTTGCCTACGTCCTGAACGGGGATGGTCTTGCCAAGAGGCGTTCCATCGAAGTCGGAGCGCGCAGCCTTGGCTCCGTAGAAATAGTCGCCGGCCTCGATCCAGGCGACACCATCGTAATTTCGAATCTGGATCCGTTTCGCAGTGCCGATACGGTTCTATTGACTGATTAGCGGCTCTTATTTCAGGAGTATCAAGCCATGTTACAAATGAAGAATGTTTCAAAGATTTACAGAACCGATACGGTTGAAACACACGCATTGCGTGAGTTCTCGCTCATCGTTGACGAAGGGGAATTCGTGTCGGTCACCGGCCCGTCGGGGTCGGGCAAGACGACCTTTCTGAACATCGCCGGGTTACTCGAGGAACTGACGGGTGGCACGTACGAACTCGATGGGCGCGATATTTCGTCGCTTAGTGACAAAGAGCGTTCGCGGGTGAGAAACGAGAAGATCGGTTTTATTTTCCAAAGTTTCAACCTGATTCCGGAGCTCAATGTTTTCGACAACGTCGATGTTCCATTGCGCTATCGCGGATTCGATGCAGCAGAACGCAAGAAACGAATCATCGAGAGCCTCGAAAGAGTGTAGCTCTCGGCGCGCGTCGAACCACTGACAGAAAAACTATCCGGCGGACAGCAACAGCGAGTCGCAATCGCCCGCGCACTCGCCGGCGAGCCACGCTTCCTCCTGGCCGACGAGCCGACGGGCAACCTCGACTCGCAAATGGCCGACAGCGTCCTGGACCTGCTCGCGGAAATCAACGAGACCGGCACCACGATCATCATGGTGACGCACGAATTGGCGCTGGCAGATCGTGCGAAGCGCAATATTTTTGTCCGTGATGGCAGCGTTAGCGACAGCCCACCGGAATTGCACCTGGCAAAAGCAGCCGGCGCGTAAGCGGCGGGGGGATACTGATATGTTTCGTTATTACATGCGCCTCGGCGTCCTGAGCATTCGTGCAAACCCGGCACTCAGTGCGCTAATGGTCGCAGCCATTGCGATCGGCATCGGCGCGTTTATGACCATGTTCACGATTCGCTACATCATGAGCGGCAATCCGATTGCCGAGAAATCTGATCAGCTCTACTTTGTTCGAGTGGATAACTGGGACCCCAGCGAACCCTACGACGAACCGAATGAGCCGCCCGAGCAACTGACTTATCTAGATGCGACGGGTTTGTACGAAGCCGGCAAAGCGAGCCGGCAAGTGATCAGCTTTAAATCGATGCGTGTTTTGGAGCCGAATGATGTCGACGCCAAGCCGTCTCAGATCGAAACGCGCGCAACAACGGCTGATTTCTTCGCAATGTTCAATGTGCCATTTGCGTACGGTTCCGGGTGGGACAAATCATCCGACGACACGGAAGACCACGTCGTTGTGCTCGGACAAGCCATGAATGAACAGCTATTTGGTGGCGAGGACTCGGTTGGAAAGATAGTCACGCTGAACGGTGAGTCATACCGGGTCGTCGGGGTTCTGGATTACTGGTCACCGGTCCCGCTGTTCTACGACCTCAACAACAATCCATACAACGAACCGGCCCGTTTATTTCTGCCTTTTTCGGTCGCAATTGCGGGTGAGCACGGCAGTGCAGGCAATACGAATTGCTGGAAGCCTATCGGTGATGGCGGCGAGGCGGCGTTTCTGGCGTCCGAATGTATCTGGATCCAGATGTGGGCCGAGCTAAACAGCGAGGCCGAGAAGCAGGCGTATCTGCAGTTCCTGGACGCCTATGTCGAGGAGCAAAAACTGCTTGGTCGCTTCCCTCGGGAGCTTAACAATCGCCTGGACAACGCCGAAGAGTGGATGGAATACAACGAAGTGGTCGATGAAGACGTCGGCGTTTTGCTCGGCCTCGCAATCCTCTTTTTGATCGTCTGCCTCTTGAACACTATCGGTCTCTTGCTTGCGAAGGTGCTACGTAGAGCGAAGGACACGAGCTTGCGTCGCGCGCTTGGTGCCAACAAGGCGGCAATGTTCTCTCAATATATCGTAGAGGCGAGCATGATCGGCATTGCCGGTGGCTTGCTCGGTATCTTCATGACCTGGCTTGGCCTGCGTGGCATCGAGAACCTTTTCAATGAGTACGATTTCGTCGGAAAGCTCGTGCAAATGGACTGGGTCATGATGCTGGCGGCCGTCGCGCTCGCAATTGTGTCGTCACTGGCTGCCGCTTTGTATCCGACCTGGCGGGCCTGCAATGTCACGCCGGCCACGCAGCTAAGAATTCAATAGGGGATTGACATGGAACTAGGACCGATTTGGCGGGCTATTCTCAGGAACAAGGGTAGTTACGTTTTAATTGCGTTGCAGATCGCCGTCACGATGGCGATCATGGTGAACTCCATCGCCATCATGCAGGAACGCTCGTCACAGATGGCACGCCCCAGTGGCACCGACGAAAATAATATTTTCACATTCAGGAGCATTTCGTTTGTTCCCGACGCCGACATGCGGGCGCTGATCGATGAAGACCTGGACATGTTGCGAAATACCCCCGGAGTAATCGACGCGTTCGCATCGAATTCGTTTCCGTTGCGCGGCGGCGGTTGGAGCATGGAATTAGCGCTCGAGCCCGGATCGGGACACGATGGTATCGGCACGGCAATCTATTTTTCGGACGAGCATGCCATTGATGCATTCGGCACGAATCTGATCGAGGGCCGCAATTTCACAAACGACGACATAACGTGGAACGACGAGGAGTCCGGGATCTGGCCCAATATGGGCATTATTACGCAAGGACTGGCCGACGAATTGTTCCCCGACGAGGAAGGTTCGGTTGTCGGAAAGACCGTTTACGTCAACAACGACGATCCAGTGAACGTCATTGGAATAGTGGATCGCCTGCAAGCGCCCTGGGATGGCTGGGACAGTGTTGAAAATACCATGCTCGTTCCGTCTCGGCGTGACGGCGACATGCAGCACTACGTCGTTCGAACCGAACCGGGTTATCGTGATGAATTGATAGCACAGATTGAGGAAAAGCTGGCTGAGAACAAGTACCGAATCATCGAACAAGTGCAGACGATGAACGAAGTGCGGCATCGCAGTTATCTTGGTGATGCTGCCATGATCAAGATGTTGTCGTTCATTGTCGTTTTGCTGACGGCGATTACGGGTCTTGGAATTGTTGGCTTGGCGAGCTTTAGCGTCAGCCGGCGCACCAGGCAGATCGGTGTGCGTCGTGCACTAGGAGCGACACGCCTCGCGATAATTCGCTACTTCTTGATTGAGAATTTCATCGTTAGCAGTATTGGAATTATGGTCGGCGGTGTTCTTGCGGTCGCGCTTAACATTGCCATGGTACAAGCGTTCGAGCTAACACCGCTTGCCTGGTACGTCATACCGATCGCTATGATCGTTTTGTGGATAGTGGGTCAGGCTGCGGTGGCAGGTCCGGCAAGGCGCGCAAGCAACATCTCGCCGGCCATTGCGACACGCTCGATCTAGTCTAAGCTGGCCGGCGGCCGCGGCAATAACCCTGCCGCATTTCGCCTTTGTCGATGACGACGACCATCGAACGCCAGTCCTCGACAAAGTGATCGGCGTCGGATTGGCCGAGTAGCTCGATCATGCGCGGGTAAAGATCCCCCTTGACCAGCTCGTACTCCCGACGTGCTTCGGCACGGTACCAGCTGGTTGCGTCTTCGGTTGTCACGTCAACAAAGCCGCAGTCGTGGAATTGTTGTTCGTAGCTTTCCATCGTCGCCAGCGCAAAGGTCAGGCCTTCCATCTTGATCCAGTAATGCATGTCATCTGAGTAGTCACTATCGGATTTGAGCCAGTCGTAGCAGCTTAGGTGCCCTCCAGGGCGAAGTACCCTCAGGCTCTCGCCAAGTATCCCGGCTTTGTCTTCGATCTGTGTGAACGCCCCGGAACTGATGACGACATCGAAGGATTGATCGTCGAATGGCAATGGGCCGGCCTCTACAGTTTTGAACGTACATCGATCGTCCAGGCCATGTGACCTGGCGGCCTCGATGGCGCGATCGATGAGCGGTTCTTCAAGGTCGATCCCCACGACCTCCGCGCCATGCGTTCTTGCCATCTCGAATACGGGGCCACCGATGCCGCAGCCGATATCAAGGATACGTTTGCCGTGCGTGTCGAATCCATCCAGCATCTTGGCCACGTTTCCGGGTCCGCCAGGTGCCATGTAGCCCTCGCCCCAGATGAGTTCGAGCATCGTAACCATGTTGTCGTGATATTCGTCTTCGTGTGTCATGCCGGGGTGTCAATCTACAGGTGATGCAGGGGCAGGGCGGTCGTGTACTTGATGCGCTCCATGCTAAAACTTGAGGAGACGTCGTAGAGGTTAACCTTGGCGATCATCTCCTTGTACATTTCGTCATAGCTCTGCATGTCCGGAACAACGGCGCGGATCAGGTAATCGATATCACCGCTTAACCGATGTACCTCCATGACGTTTTCCATCGCCAACACCATCTTGTGAAATCCTTCGAACCATTGGGCGGTGTGTTCATGAGTTCTGATTGCGGAATAGACAGTCAGGTTCAGTCCAAGTTGTTCCTGATTGAGCAATGTGACGCGCGCGCCGATGATGCCTTGCTCCTCGAGCATCTGGACACGACGCCAGCAAGCGGATTTCGACAGGCCGACGCGCTCGGATAACTCCGCCACCGTCAACGTTGCATCGTCTTGCAGTGCTTCCAGAATAGTCTTGTCGATACGATCCACGGTAAACGCTCCTGATCGATGAAAATGAAGATAAACAGAATATTATTTCTTCAAAATAACAAAAAACAGGAAAAAATACGAATTTAGTAGGTATTTTCGGGAAAATTGAAACCCTGTTTCGGAGCGAATTCCGTAGACTGTAGTCGCCTTTTGAGCGGGCGGGCTAGGAGTCTCCATCATCAATAATCGAGCCATTCTGGGCACGCTGTGCATCGCCTTCGTTTTTTACTCCGGGTATGTCTACACGAAGGGCACCGCCGCCGCGCATCTGCCTGCAATGGGTGATCTCGAACGCCGTGGCGCCGAGGTCTACCAGCAGTACAACTGCGTAGCCTGTCACCAATTCTACGGTCTCGGCGGGTACATGGGCCCTGATCTAACCAACGTCGTATCCAACCGTGGCGAGGCGGTCGCCCGCGCATTCATCGCAGCCGGAACCGCGACAATGCCAAAATTGGGTCTTACCAGCGACGAAATAGACGCGGTTGTCGCATACCTGGCCTTCGTCGATAAAACCGGTACTTACCCGGCTGAAAACATTGAAGTGCGGTGGTTTGGGACCGTTGACCAGGAGGATGATCCGAAATGACGACCAACGGTGACACATTCGCAGGTTTGCGATTCATGCGGCTCGGAATGCTTTCGTTGGCCGTTGGTATGTTTTTCGGCGTCATCGGTGGCTTCCAGTTTCTGTTCCCCGACTTCCTGCGAGAACTATTGTTTACGAAAACCCGGCCGCTGCACGTTTCGCTGGTCGTGGCGTGGATATTTTTGATCGCGATCGGTGGCATCTACCACTACCTCCCAAGGCAATGCGGCATGAAGTTGTACTCCACGCGCGCCGTCAATTGGCATTTCTGGATTGTCGTTGTCACCGGATTGGCGATTATCGGCTGTTACCTGTCAGGTCAGTTCGGTGGTCGCGAATACTTCGCATTTCCACCCATCCTCAGCATTCCGATATTCCTGACCTGGATCCTTTTCGGTATCAATTATTTCATGACCGTGCGCCAGGACAAGGAGCCTTGGCCCGTTTATTACTGGATGTGGGGCACCGGCATCGTATTCTTTTTCATAACCTACATTGAATCACATCTGTACCTGATCCCGTTTTTCCGTGACACGATGGTTCGCGAAATCATGGTGCAATGGAAATCCTACGGTGCGCTAACCGGATCGTGGAACATGCTCGTATACGGTACGGCGCTGTACCTGGCGACACGGATCGGTGGTAGCGACCATTACGCACGTTCGAAGATGGCATTTGGCTTGTTCTTCCTGGGCTTTTTTAACCTGATGTTCGGGTGGGCACACCACACCTATATCGTCCCGTCGGAAACCTGGATACGAACATTTGCTTATTTCGTCAGCATGACCGAGTTGTTCATATTCGGAAAAATCATCTGGGACTGGCGATCGTCGCTTGAAGACTGGCAGAAAAATCGATTCTGCAACGCCTACCGATTCCTGTTCGCGGCGGACATCTGGGTATTTATCAACCTGGGACTGGCGCTCGTCATTTCCGTGCCGGCCCTAAACCTGTTCACGCACGGCACCCACATAACCGTCGCCCATGCGATGGGCAGTACGATTGGCATCAATTCGATGATCCTGCTGGCGTCTATTTTCTATGTCATTCGCCAGGAACTGCCGCAACACGTACACGCGGATTGCTCGCCGCAAATCAAATTTGGTTTTTGGACGGCGAATATTTCACTGGCCGTTTTCTTCACGGCGCTGATACTGGCCGGTATTGGCAAAGGGATGTACGACGGAGGGTCGTTTCAGGACATGATGTTTTCGATTCGGCCATTCCTGATCGTATTTACGTTGTCCGGCGTGACGCTGATGGTCGGGATATGGATTGTGCTCTGGCATGGTTTCCGCTTGATCGGTGTCGTGCAGCGAGCGGAGCAGGGTGCCGAGGCTCAGCCCGAACCGGCCTGAAACACCGCTGTAGTCGGGTGGAACGCATACCAGGCGAACCAGTAAACGATAACGGTTGGGATTTCCTCGCCATCAGACGAAATGGCTCGTGCAAATTTTTCCTTCTCGAGCCACTCGATCGTAATATCCTTGCCATCGAATGTATCGTTGAACGAAAGTTGGTCCTGCTTGCGCAGCTCCTTGAATGGGTAAGCTTTGTGCGCGTCACCAATCGTGATACCGAGCACGAGTTCTTTATTTGAATACTGGTTGCTGCGATTTTGGACAGGGAACATCAAATCCCGGCTACGTTGGTACTCAACGTACGCAGATTTCCCGTATTTTATGCCAAACCCGGTGTCGGTCGACAGTACTTGAGTGTCCGGGTACCGGTTGAGCCAGCCGGGCCAGGTCGTATGCGCGGCAACGACGGGCGTGATTTTGGTGCCCTTCAGACGCCCGCTGATCGCCTGGGACTGTATCTGTGACCACAGCGATCCGGTTTGATGGTCGTACAACAATACATCGCTGTTGAACAAGAGACCGGAGACGCCGAAAGTCCGTGCGACACTATCTGTGCTTATCGAAAATGCCATGCCACTGAAGCACAGTGGGCAATACGTGACGACTACGCCCTCATCAGCGAAACGATCATTTACGACCTCGTGCCGGTCGAGTATTCGGATGGGGTACGCTTTTGCAATGCCATTGCGGTACACGCCGAGCACACGATCTTTTTTGCCCAAAAAATCCGCATCCGCTGCAGAGACGAATTTTGGTCGGTTGATGGACGGTATCCCGTCACGTGGCACGCCGCCCCAGAGGATCTCGTCGACCGGGACGAGCGCGTCGGCGAGATCGAAACCGTTTTTTGACTGTGCGAGGGCCATCGACAATGCCCCCAAAAGAACATAAGACGACAAAATTAACCGTAATAGACGAATTCTTCGTCGTTTTCGTCGCACGCCATCACCGCCTTATGTTGACTCCCTAATTAAGACCTGAGCCAGGTACAGATTGTTACAAAGCGGCGTTTCAGCTGCCAAAATTGTGACGCTTATCAACGGAATAATGGGCCCGAATGCGCATAATTGGCGGGCTTAGGAGTGCCTGTGCATAAATTTCTGACAATATGCGTACTGATTTTCGGCGTCTGCCAGACGGCGAATGCCGACATATGGAAGTGGGTGGATTCCTTCGGCAAGACCCATTTCGTTAGCACGATAAAACCGATTTATACCTGGGTCGATGAGTTTGACAAGGTGCACTACAGCGATAAACCGGAGCACGATGACGCAATAGCCGTGCAGATTGTCTGGCACTCCAGAGGCAATATCGATGCAGCCGGTGCGTCGGGTGACGAGTCAGAAGCCGACGAGTTTGCGTTCCCGGGTGAGACGGAAGAACAGCGTGCAGAGAGAAAGCAGGCAGAATCCTATTACTGTCAGCGAGCGACAGAGATCTACGAGTCCTACGTGAATGCGCCGCAGCTGTATCGAACGGATAAGAGTGGCGAACGTGAATTCCTGAGTAAGGCTGACGTGGCACAAACTATCGTCGACACGCGCGCCAAGAAAGAAGCGCTCTGCAAGTAAGCTTTACTGGTTTTCGGCTTGCTGCCGTGAGTGGTCGAATTCACCGGTGCGCAGAAACGACACGGTATTCCGAATAACAATTTCGCTTTCCGTTATGTAATGGTGCGAATTCTCGACCAACAGAAAGTCGTCCATGCCTTCAACGAGAGTACTTGCGACCGATACTTTACCGTCATTGGGGTCAGGTAGCATGGCGGACATGACAAAATTGATCGAGCCCGTACCCGCTATGATGCCTAGATCAAAATCAACCGGCCCAAGTTGATTTGGAATGCTGTCCGGATCGGTCCCAAGTTGCAGACCAGCCTCACCCGAAAAAAGTTCCGCCGTTGGCCAATCCCGGGTTTTGTCGACAAGCTCACTGCCCTGATTCGGCGGCCCAAGCATGACGACTCGACCCAGTTCCGGAATTGGCGATTCCGTATGCGCGTATCGCAGAAGAATGCCGCCGATCGAATGCGTGACGAAATGAATTTGTTCAGCGCCAGACTGCCGACACTCGTCGAGTCCGGCATTGACGGCCATTGGCGCAAGCACCTCGACTGTCCCTGCTTGCGACGGGTAGTCGACATTGGCCGTCGAGAATCCAGCTTCGTGCAGCGCATCAGCCATCGGTTGCATGGCGCGCCAGCTGCGATTAAGTCCGTGTAACAGCACAACACACTCTGTGGTATCGGGTGCCTGTTCGAACGCGATCTGCGTTGTTGTGACACAAGCCTGGAGTGAGACTAGCAGCAGCGATGTGGCGGCGGTGACCCCAGTGATGACAGGCGTTCGCATAGTCGGCATTTTGCCAAATTGAAACATTGTTAGCACCTACCAATAGACACTTTTGAGAGATAAAGTTGCCGTCAATTTCGAGCTAGAAAGTATGTTTGGATTCCAGCAGGATCTGCACGTCGTCAATTGAACCGTCACCGTCAAGCGGGAATGCGATGTCGAGATGCAAAATCTTTCTCGCCCCGGTGCGGGTCGGGGCGAATCGGAAACCGAAGCCTACATCGCGTAGCCAACCTAAACTCTCGCCACCACCCACCGGATTGTCGCCCCAGGTTCGACCGACGTCGAAAAAGACTGCGCCACCGACCCGAAACAGGCGGAACGGGTACCAGTTCCAGAAATAGCGTTGCTCCACGGTAAAAAGGAAACTCGCATCGCCCGACTGATAGCGCAGAGGATAGCCCCGGAGCCCCGTGTCCCCGCCGAGTTCAATGGGATTGTCCAGGTCCAGGTCGTGTCCGTGTGTGCCGCGCATGGTCATGAAGAAAAGGCGCTTGTCCGACTGCGGCCTGTAGAAACGGGCATTAAAGCCGACCACGGCATTCTTCGAGTCGCCACCTTCCTCCCTGCCGCTGGCCCATATCGAGAGCAGCAGCGAATTTTTGTCGAATACGCCGAAGCCGCGACCGTAACTGGTCCGGTACAGGACTGCGTCGCGATCGGAGCCAAAACTCTCCTTCGAAAAGCCGAGCGTTGTCGTAAACCGCGTACCAGTAAAAAAATCTTCTGTTCTCTCAATACGGTCCCGGTTGTGCGTTGTTTCGAACTGGTCCTGGAGCACCTCGAATTTCAGGAACGGGTATACGAGCTCGCGGTCTTCAGGAACGGCGGGTTGTAAGGTTCCATTCACAACGTCGCTGAATTGGTTGTCGTCGAATACGACACCTGTCGTGTAGCGACGCACCCAACCGCCGTTTAAACCGGCAGACCAGCCTCCGAATGCCGTGAATTGTTCGCGCTCATGCTGATACTCGGCAACTTGCTCGCCGAGGTCATACAGCGTGCTGCGCCGGTCGTCATCGAACGCCGTGACACCCGCTGTCCAGCGTGCATCCAATGCAAAGAATGGCCGTATCAGCGACAAAAAGTTTGAGTGGCCATCGGAGTTGTCAGAAATAAGCAGCGTTGCCGATACCCAGGAACTGCCGAGTTGTTCGTCGCCGAATTCAAAGGCATTGGAGTCTCGATCTACGTTCTCTGTACGCTCAAGACGAACCGTTTGTCCACGTCCGAGCAGGTTTTTTTCGTGAACTCCCAGTGTCGTCTTATTTTCGCCACCTTCGCGTGACAACGATATGCTGGGTTTTAACGTCCAAGTGTCCCGTGTTGCGACCGTTAGGTCTACGGTTCCGTCTTCGTTTGCCTTTGGCGTTATTGACACGTCAAACAAATAGTCATTTTCTCGCAAGATGCGCTCGGACTCGGCCACAAGCCGCTTCGAGTACAGATCGCCCGGTTCGAAAAGCAGTTGTCTCAGAAGCACCTCGTCTTTGGTCATGATGTGTAGTTTATTGACAAGGCGGTACAAGCCATTGTTCTCGCGCTCATCCGACATGTCGAATACGTCCGATTTCTCGAGCACGATCTCCCCGATGACGGTCGCATCGGCTTCCAGTTTTGCTTCGTCGACAGCGGTGTCGTCGGCCGTTGCAACCGCGACAATCGTAATTTGCAGTGCGACAATGAGCAGCGCGTTTTTCATCGGCGTCAGTCGGGCTTTGTTAATTCCGTGCCGTAAAGTTCCCCAAAAAAATCGTCCTTTTGCCACGTCGGTCGCTGATCGGCATTGGCAATTTCGAGAGCAATCATATAGTTCGCTGTGGCGATTCTGCCCGCCGACCAGGTATCGAAGCGAAGTTGCGAGTCATCCGTCGCGCCATGGTAGTGGTTCTGCATGAAGTCATTATAAAGGGCCTCAGGGTCGACACCTGATTCATCAGTCTTGAAACCGGTGGCAAAGAAAATGGCGGGGATACCTTTTTGCACGAACGGAAATTGATCGCTGCGTGTGAAATAGCCCCGCTCGGGAAATGGGTCCGGGCTTAAGTCCACGCCCACTTTTTCGGTCGCGCGTTTGACAATTTCGAAAAGACTGGAATGTTCGGCACCGAATGCGACAACATCCTGCGTACGCCACAAAAACATCACCATGTCCATGTTGACGTTCGCCACGATCGAATCAATCGGCACAGTCGGGTGGCTGGCGAAGTAATCCGCACCCAGCAGGCCTTTCTCCTCCCCCGTGGTTGCAAAGAACACAATGGATCGTCTCGGCCGCTGCGGCGATTGCGTCAGCGCTTTAGCCACTTCGAGCATCGTGCCAATTCCGGACGCGTTGTCGTAATAGCCATTATAAATATTGTCATCGGTTTCCTTCCCCATGCCGACGCCGTCGAGATGCGCGCTTAAAATTACGAATTCGTGTTTGAGCTTTGGATCGCTGCCCTCGAGTATCGCAAGCACGTTGTCGCTGCTGGTCGTTCGTTCGGAAATTCGATGTGTCAAGGTTGCCGACATTCCGAGATCCATCGGCGAGTAGGAATCGTCTTCGATCGAAGCGGCCATTTCGTCGAATGAAATCGGACTGTCCTCAAACAGTTTCCGAGCACCTTTTTCCAGCAGAAAGACGCTGCTCTGCAGACCGTCGAATGCGTACTTGGGATGGCCGTCTTCTTCGATCGACCAGTACTTGTCGGCTCTCGAACTGCGAACGCTCGCCCCTTCGGAAGCGATTTGCTGGTGTTGCAATTCAATAATTCCAACTGCGCCCCTATTTTCCAGTTCGATCGACTTATGATATCGGCCGCTTCGATAAAACGCGCGAACTTCACTCCCAAGCGCCGGTGGCGCTCCGCGTACGACGATGGCGATCTTGCCGTCGAGATTTACGTGTTCGTAATCATTGCGTTCGATGGATGGAGCGTTGACTCCGTAACCGACAAACACCAGCGGGGCTGTAATGCTGACCGCTTCTCCGGCGAGCGTCGGATAAGCAGTGAACTCACTGAATGTCTCATACTCTCGATCGCCACTTTGGGAGGACACTGTCAAACCGCGCGAGCCCTCGACAATGGTTGCCACTCCGAATGGTACAGATTGGAAATAACTGTCGTCGTTGCCCGGTTTCAAGCCAAGCGTCTGAAATTGCGTCGCAACGTACTTTGCCGCAAGCGCATATCCACGCTTGCCCGCCTCGCGGCCCTCGTACAGATCGTCGGCCAGCAGCGCGACATGTGCCTGAATTGCCTCGCCGTCGATGTCAGGAATATACGGTTCCCCGGAACACGCGACTAGCATCGAGACACTCGCAATGGACAAGCACATAAACGCGATAGGAATACGCTTCATTATTTGCCTTTGAGAATTGAGAATTGCGAGTGTACCGGATGGGCGCACCGCATTCGCGTATAATGCCGCGTATGGAAATCGAGCTAATGAATCAGGGGTTTACGCTGCTGCTGGCCGGCATGGGAACCGTGTTTGTGTTTTTGACGGCATTGGTCATCGCGATGACATTGATGTCGAAAGTGATTAATCATTTCCAAAGCCGGTCGTCACCCAGTGGTGCGACGGAGGAAGAGGTTGCGGCGATTGGTGCTGCCATCTCACGGCATCGCAGCCAATAATAAGACCCAAGAGCGAATATGGGCGACAAGAATCCACTAGGCATTACTGATGTAGTTCTGCGTGATGCGCATCAAAGCCTGCTGGCAACCCGCATGCGCGTGGCTGACATGCTGCCCATCGCCGATAAGCTGGACAAGGTTGGTTTCTGGTCTATAGAGACATGGGGTGGCGCGACCTTTGATTCCTGCATTCGCTACCTTGGCGAGGATCCCTGGGAACGCATTCGGCTATTGAAAGCGGCGATGCCGAATACGCCACAGCAAATGCTGTTTCGCGGGCAGAATATTCTGGGGTATCGGCACTACGCGGATGACCTGGTCGAGAAATTCGTTGAGCGTGCGGCGGTCAACGGCGTCGACGTATTCCGAATATTTGACGCTTTAAACGACATGCGAAACCTGGAAACGGCCGTCAAGGCGACACTGGCTGTTGACCGACATGCACAGGGCACGATTTCGTACACCGTGAGTCCCGTCCATACGATGACCATGTGGATCGACATGGGGCGGCAGATCGAGGACATGGGGGCCCACTCGATCTGTATCAAGGACATGGCGGGACTGCTTAAACCGTATGTTGCGTTCGAATTGGTCACCAAACTAAAAAACGCGGTCAGCATTCCGATTCACATGCAGTGTCACGCAACGACTGGCATGTCGACCACTACGGGCATTAAAGCAGCGGAAGCGGGAATCGATAATATTGATACGTCCATTTCTTCGATGAGCATGACGTACGGACACTCTCCAACGGAAGCGATAGTCGCGATTCTTGAGGAAACAGATCGTGATACCGGGCTGGATATGCGCTTGCTCGAGGAGATCGCGGCGTACTTCCGTGAGGTACGCAAGAAATATATTCAGTTTGAAGGTAGCTTGCGCGGCATCGATTCGCGCATTCTCGTGGCGCAAGTGCCCGGCGGTATGCTGACAAACCTGGAGAGTCAGTTGCGTGAGCAAAATGCCGCCGACAAACTCGACGAAGTACTCGAAGAAATTCCGCGCGTTCGCGAGGACCTGGGTATGTTGCCGCTGGTTACGCCGACGTCGCAGATCGTTGGCACACAAGCTGTCATTAATGTTCTTTCCGGCGAACGTTACGCCACGATTACCAAGGAAACGTCGGGTGTGCTCAAAGGCGAATACGGTGCGACACCGGCGCCCGTGAATGAAGTTTTGCAGACTCGAGTTCTCGAAGGCGCGGACCCGATTACTTGCAGGCCAGCCGACCTGATCGAACCTGAACTCGAACGACAGACCGAGGAACTGCAGCAGATTGCGATGGAGAAGGGCATACACCTGGCCGACGAAATGATTGACGATGTGTTGACGTATGCGTTGTTTCCGCAAATGGGCCTCCGCTTTCTGGAGAATCGAGACAATCCTGGAGCATTTGAGCCATTGCCGAATCCAGATGCGGCGAACGCGGCCACCCACCACGGATCACACGCGTCGGTGTACTCAGTCCGGGTAAACGGCAAGAATTTCACGGTTGAAGTTGCTGAAGGTGGTGAGTTGTCCGACTTGCGGCCTGCAGCGACGGCCAGATCTGCATCGTCCGCTTCCGGTGATGCAGTTAATGCCGTTCTCGCGGGGAATATTTTCAAGGTGCATGTGTCGCCCGGGCAAACTATTGCCGAGGGTGAGCCTCTGCTGGTCGTCGAAGCGATGAAAATGGAAACGGTGATCAGCGCGCCCAGAACCGGCACGGTAACTGATGTCTTTGTCGTCGAGGGCGACGCAGTCGCAGTCGGCGATCAACTGGTCATCATCGCCTGAACAATGGAAATCGTTGAACAAATCTGGCAAGGGTCCGGGCTCTACCAAATAACGGGTGGTCAGGTCATCATGCTCGCCGTCTGCCTGTTACTGCTGTACCTCGGCATTGTGCGCAAGTTCGAACCGCTGTTGCTCGTCACGATCGGTTTTGGCGGATTGCTCTCGAACATTCCGGGAGTGGAAATTGCGACCGGCGATGGATTGCTGCATCTAACCTATATTGTTGGCATCGAGACAGGCGTATTCCCGTTGGTCATATTCATGGGCGTCGGTGCACTGACGGACTTCGGTCCGCTGCTTGCCAATCCACGGACCCTTTTCCTTGGGGCGGCCGCGCAATTCGGCATATTTGCGACATTGCTTGGCGCGCTTGGTCTTACTGCGATGGGCGTCATGGACTTCTCACTTCGCGAAGCGGCCGCGATCGGCATAATCGGTGGCGCCGATGGCCCTACGGCGATCTATGTTGCCGGAAAGCTTGCGCCGAATTTGCTGGGCGCCATCGCCGTCGCCGCCTATTCGTACATGGCACTCGTTCCGCTGATTCAGCCACCGATAATGAAGGCGTTGACGACAGAAGCGGAACGGAAAATTGAAATGGTGCAGCTGCGGGAGGTGTCGAAAGCCGAGCGCATCATTTTCCCGCTCGTCTTGTTGCTGCTGGTTGCTTTATTACTGCCCTCGGCTGCGCCGCTTCTTGGAATGCTTTGCTTCGGTAACCTGATGCGTGAGTGCGGTGTGGTTGATCGACTATCCGACACTACGCAGAATGCACTGATCAATATTGTCACTATATTTCTCGGTCTCGCCGTAGGTTCGAAACTCAGTGCCGAAGAGTTTCTCGTGCCGAGTACGCTGGGCATTCTGTTGCTCGGTATGGTCGCATTCGCGATTGGAACCGCGAGCGGATTATTAATGGGCAAGATGTTGAATCGATTTTCGAAGCATCCGATCAATCCGTTGATTGGCGCGGCCGGCGTATCGGCTGTACCGATGGCAGCACGAGTTGTTAACAAAGTGGGTCTCGAAGCAAATCCCCACAACATTCTATTGATGCATGCAATGGGCCCGAATGTTGCGGGCGTCATCGGATCTGCAATCGCGGCCGGCATCATGATCATGCTCGCGTCGTGATCGAAATCAGATCGATGCCGGGCCGAGTGGGGTTAATCGGCTTCGGTCTTGTTCTCCTGCTCGCGTGGATTTGTTATCGGCCGGCGTTAACAGGCGCGTTTCTGTTGGACGATGTCTCAAACCTTGGCGGCCTTGCACAGGTATCGGACTATGACTCGGCGGTCAACTTCACTCTATCTGGACATGCCGGTCCGCTCGGTCGACCGATCGCGCTCGCCACATTTGCGCTACAGGCCGACAGCTGGGAGCAGGGCGCCGGGGCGTTCCTGAAAACCAATGTCCTGATTCACCTGCTAAACGCAGTTCTGGTCGCGTTTTGCCTGTACCGCTTGTCGCTCGCAATGGCAATTGAAGGACACAGAGCGACGACGATTGCGGTGATGTCCGCGAGCATCTGGGTGCTCATGCCGCTTCTCGCGACATCGTCGATGCTGGTCGTACAACGAATGACCACACTAAGTGCGGTATTTGTATTGCTTGGGTTCGCTGGATACCTGGTCGCGCGAAAAAACATCGACCATAGACCCAGGCGTGCTCTTGTCGGCATGAGCTTGAGCCTGGTTGGTGGCACGGTATTGGCAATGTTTTGCAAGGAGTCGGGATTGCTGCTGCCGGTTTTCGTACTCGTCGTTGAATCAACGGTGCTCGACCGCCCGAATAGCATCGAAGTGCGACAGTGGCGCCTTTGGAAGTCAGTTTTTCTCGGCATTCCGTTGCTGCTGATCGTCG
>PVMS01155452.1_pt1 | contig 17540 bp, 20 predicted proteins | sample 1853461 | NCBI WGS metagenome assembly PVMS01 (sample SAMN08582032, study PRJNA380276) | Marine sediment metagenome, whole genome shotgun sequencing project. | isolation source: ocean sediment barecode stripped | collected 2017 | reverse complement strand
TACCTTCCATGTCATCCAACAAACCAATATCTTTTAACACCGGTAACGATTGTGCAGCAAATGCTTCGTTAAGTTCTGCAAATTCAATATCACTCATTACAAGACCTGCGCGCTTAAGTGCTTTTTTAGTCGCAGGCACCGGACCATAACCCATAATGGCAGGATCTACGCCTGCAACCGCCATGGCTTTTACTTTTGCCATGGGTTGCAAATTTAGTGCTTGCGCACGTTCAGCGGACATAATGATCATTGCAGATGCCCCATCGGAAATGGCGGATGAAGTGCCAGCAGTAACCGTGCCGCCACTAGGTTTAAATACTGGTCTTAATGACGCCAATTTTTCAAGCGAAGTTTCAGGGCGAATAACTTCATCCAATTCACACAATTGTTTAAAGCCATTTTCATCATGACCTTCAATAGGAATAATTTCGTTTCTAAATCGACCTTCAATAGTTGCAGCATGGGCACGTTGCTGAGAACGTAATCCAAATTTATCTTGGTCCTCACGACTAATTCCATGCTGCATAGCTAATAGCTCTGCAGTGAGGCCCATCATGTTAGAGGCTTTGGCAGTGTACTTGCTAGATGCCGGATTGTGATCCCAACCATGGGTCATGCCAACATGGCCCATGTGTTCTACACCGCCAATAATAAAAACATCTCCACAATTTGCATAAATAGCTTGTGTAGCAGAATGTATTGCTTGCATGGAAGAACCACAAAGACGATTTATGGTTTGACCGCCCGCCGTGTGCGTTATGTTCGTCATTAATGAGATATAACGTGCAATATTCCAACCTTGTTCTAGGGTTTGGTTCACACATCCCCAGATAACATCTTCGATTTCCGTAGGATCTACATTTGGATTGCGTTCAAATAATGCATTCACCAATGCCGCAGATAACATCTCTGCACGTACGAAGCGAAACATGCCATCCTTAGACTTGCCCATGGGGCTACGCACGCAATCAATAATAACGGCATCTCGTGGGTTTAGACTCACAATGCCATCCTTATTTTTTTACTGGATTGCTTCGCTCTGCAACTGCTCCTACGTTGCTCTATCTCCTGCATCCATGCGGTCGTCGCAATGACAACACCTAACACATCATCAAACTTATGCGATTTTTTTATAGAATGTTTCATTCTTGTTAGCCATTTTTTGCAATGTATCGGTGGGCTCATAGACAGGGCTAATGTGTACGTAGCATTTGGCACGGTCACAATATTCTTGCACACCCATTTCATCAATATAACGTAATGCACCACCTCTGAAACTTGGAAAGGCAATGCCTAATATTAGACCCATGTCGGCATCCAAAGGATGATCTACAATACCATCTTCCACACAACGCACCGTTTCCATACACATGGGGATCATCATTCTATCGATAATTTCTTCGTCGCTTATTTCAATTGAACTTGATTGAACAGTTTGCAAAATCTTTTCTGCATTCTCGTCAGCTAGTTTTTTCAGTTTGCCTCTTTTATCGAGTTCATACTTATAAAAACCTAGTTTATTCTTTTGCCCATAACGCTCATTCTCATACAGAGCATCAGTAGCACTTTTGAAATCTTTGCTCATACGATCTGGATAACCAGCGGCCATCACTTCTGAAGCATGATGCGCAGTATCAATACCTACTACATCCAACAAATATGCAGGCCCCATCGGCCAACCAAATTTTTCCATTACTTTATCGATACGTTGCACGTCTACCCCGTCACGCAGCAAGGCATCGAATCCAGCGAAATAGGGAAACAGCACGCGATTTACTAAAAAACCAGGGCAATCATTAACTACAATGGGCGTTTTCCCCATTGCTTTAGCATAAGCCACAGTCGTACCAATAGCCGTTTCACTGGATTTCTCACCGCGAATCACCTCTACAAGCGGCATGCGATAAACAGGATTAAAAAAGTGCATGCCACAAAACAATTCGGGCCGTTGTAGAGATTCAGCAAGTTCAGTAATAGAGATGGTGGATGTATTAGAAGTTAAAATGCAAGTTTCTTTTACTTGTTTTTCTACCTCTGCAAGCACGCTAGATTTTATCTTTTTATTTTCAACCACAGCTTCAACCACCAAGTCTGTGTGAGTGAAATCTCCATAGCTCAATGTGACATCAATTTTATTCAATGTATCGGTGACATCTTCGGCCTTAATTTTCCCGCGCATTACTTGCTTCATCAGTAACTTGCTCGACTCTTTAAGCCCAAGGGCTAGCGCCTCTTGTTTGATATCCTTCATGATGATGGGAATGTCTTTGCATGCCGATTGATAGGCTATGCCGCCACCCATAATCCCTGCACCTAATACCGCCGATCTTTTCACAGGTTGTGCATGCTGCGAGAGTGCTTTGTTGACTCTCTTTATACGCTGATCATTTAAGAACAAGCCCACCAGATTACGCGCTACTTTCGTTTTAGCCATTTTGACAAAACCATGCGCTTCTATTTTCATAGCCTCATCACGTGACATAGTTGCATGATGTTGCACCGTTTCTATTGCAGCGATCGGTGCAGGAAAGTGTCGGCCTGCTTTTGCTGCAACTAAAGCCTTTGCAGACTCAAACGCCATAATGCTCTCGACTGGATTTAGCTGTAAAGGCTGGCGTTTTTCTTGTTTACGCTTTTGGTAATCCAGCTTCCCTTCTAAACATTGGTTTACAATATGTAAAGCAGCGGCTTGAAGCTGATCCTTTGCAACCACAGAATCAACAGCATGTTGTTTGAATGCATCGGTGGCTTTTTTCTCATCCCCCGTGCAGATCCATTCCAATGCGTTATCTGCACCAATAAGCCGTGGCAATCTGACTGAACCGCCCCACCCAGGAAAGATCCCAAGCTTAACTTCTGGCAGTCCAATGCGAGCCGAGGAAGCCATTACGCGGTAGTCTGTGGTTAATGCAAGCTCGCAGCCACCACCTAATGCATAACCATTTATTGCGGTTACTGTGGGCATAGCTAAATCTTCGATTCTGCTAAATAAAGCCTGTGTACTTTCAATCCAATGCAGAAATTCTGTATCCGGTAAGGCAAAAACCCCTAAGAACTCAGTTACATCGGCACCGACAATAAAAACATCTTTGTTGCTCGATATGATTAATGCTTTTATACACTCTTGATCTTCAATCGCAGTAATAGCACCATCTAGCTCTTGAACAACTGCCTTACTAAGCTTATTAATATTTTCTCCATCTAAATCAAACACCAGATGTGCGATGGAGTCTTCAATGTAATCAACTCGGATAGCTTTACCTGAAAAGATCATTGCTTGTTCATACTATAGTGAATTATTGATTTCTTAATTACTGATATTTTACTAACATTAAGAACATAAATGCATAACAGTTTTGCGCCAAGTAAACTACAAGGCGAACCCATATCAAGGAATTACAAAATGACGGAAATTACATTAGAACAAGCCAATATAATCATTGCATCGGCTCACATGGAAGGTCAACAACGTAAATTAGCGCCCCTTACCGTTGTAGTGTTAGATGCTGGAGGCCATACAAAAGCTATTTCGCGAGCGGATGGTGCAAGTTTAATGCGCCCACAAATAGCCATGGCCAAAGCCTGGGGCGCTATTGGTGTAGGGGTTTCGTCACGCAAATTAGGTGAAATGGGTGAAGAAAGACCCATGTTCATGAATGCATTAATCAATCTTTCAAATCAACGCCTTTTGCCGGTACCGGGCGGAGTCTTGGTCAAAAATAGTGAGAATAAAATTATTGGATCGGTAGGTATAACCGGCGATTTATCGGATCAGGACGAACATTGCGCCATAGTAGGCATCGAAGCTGCCGGACTCATCGCAGATGCAGGCAAATAAGAATACTGCTACGTAAAAATGCTAACAGTCTTATTTGCTTTCGTATTCTGAGACATCGTCGATGTCTTTGCATTCGGTACGACGATCTTGGACATTGCGACGGTCTTCAAGCACTACCTTGCCATGGTTATCCTTAATAGGAAAGTCATTAGCTATATGATGCCTTCGATCGATACCGGTGCGCGGATCTTCGGTAGTGTGAACCGTACCGAAGTCCTCTAAGATCTCTAAAATCACACTATCAATTCCTTCTGCCATGTTTTTGGGCTCATAATAAAAAAGACCACAATATTTGCATATGTTGATTGTAGAATTTGTGCGATAGCCCAGAAAATAGCCATTTTATTTAAAAACACTTTTATAAAGAGATAGTTACATCATGTGACTTGTTTAGAATAATGATAAATTCGAGTTCAATATCTGGAAAAATTCAACTAATAGGACTATTAGGATAATAGACTAGCAAGCTCGGCATTTTCATACTGTAATTAATCCATTAGATACGCAATGAAAAGCGCTATCAACAAGATAAACTATTCCATTTTTCATACATTCAGCTAATAATTTTTGGGAGAGAGCAATGATTAAGCCTCATGGGTCAGACACATTAATACCTTTATATGTAGAGGACGAATCACAACGCAAGCAATTAGAACAAGAAGCTGAAAGTCTACCTTCAATTCTTTTAAATTCCGCCGCAGCATCCAATGCGGTTATGTTAGGCGCGGGTTATTTCACCCCATTAACTGGATTCATGAATGTCGCGGATGCCATGTCCGTCGCCAACACCATGCACACTAGCAGTGGACTATTTTGGCCAACACCGGTATTAAATCTTGTTCATGATACGGCTCTCATAGGCTCTGCACAGCGCATCGCACTTCTAGACCCTAATGTTGAAGGCAACCCAATCATTGCCATACAAGATATTGAAGCCATCGAAGAACTCAGTAGCGAACAAATTACTACGATCACCGAAAAAGTTTATCGAACCAAAGATGCAAATCATCCTGGCGCAGCCACCTTTATGTCTTTAGGAAATAAGGTCATTTCTGGCCCTATACAAGTTTTGAACTACAGCTATTTCCGAGATGAGTTTGCGGGAACATTTCGAACCGCGGTGGAAATTCGTGACGAAATTGGTGAGCGCGGCTGGAACACGGTTGTTGGATTTCAAACACGTAACCCCATGCATCGCGCACATGAGGAATTATGCAAAATGGCACAAGCGGCTACCAATGCAGATGGTGTACTCATACATATGCTACTCGGCAAGTTAAAACCAGGTGACATCCCGGCACCCGTACGTGACGATGCGATCCGCAAAATGGTTGAAGTCTATTTCCCACCAAATACCGTAATGGTTACCGGCTATGGGTTTGACATGCTTTACGCGGGCCCGCGTGAAGGGGTGTTACATGCCGTATTCCGACAAAATTGTGGCTGTACAGATTTTATTATCGGACGCGATCATGCAGGTGTGGGAGATTACTATGGAGCTTTTGATGCACAAACAATATTCGACGATGAAGTCCCAGACGACGCGCTTGATATCGCTATTTTCCGTGCAGACCACACCGCATATTCTAAGAAATTAAATAAAGTCGTAATGATGCGCGATGCACCTGACCATAGCAAAGATGACTTTGTACTATTATCCGGCACAAAAGTGCGAGAAATGCTTGCAGCGGGAGAAGATTTACCCAAAGAATTTGCACGACCTGAGGTGGCAAAAATTCTAATGAACTACTACCAAAGCATTAACTAATTAAAATATTCTTATAATAAAATAATCTAATAGCTCAAGCAGTCCGTAATAGATTTGCTTGAGCCTAATTAGAATTGGAAGATTAGAATTTATATACGTATCTCGACAGAAGACATGACGCGATGCTCCATATTCGCAAGCACTTCTTGATCTTCCGAAAGTATTACAAAACTCCCTTGTGCTGAGCCAACCAATATCCCTTTAAATCGCTTATCATCGATGGGGATACGATTACTTACATTTTCCCAAGGGATATACATGACCGTTATCGCTTTGCCCTTATCATCGAGAATGAAATGCGGTGCAATTTTATCGTCTATAGAACAGTTGGAGGCATATCGAATATACCCAATACTTTCTTTGGCTTGAATTCCATGCGGTTTCAATAAATTATTTAGCGATGTGAGTCTTATATTATCGTCTCTTTCTAGCGCATAAAGATCCTCGTAAACATGTGCCAAAACGTCTCGCTCTACTCCATGCGACTCTCCAAGCTTATATAAGCCTATCGATAATCCAATGGCCAGCACAATGCCTGCCGCTAACGACATCCAAGAATAATTACTGCGATTACTCGTTCTTCGAGTTCGTCCTTGATCAATATCTTGAAGGCTCATGCGTTGCGCCAGCAAAATGCGCGATTCTAGACCCTCAGGCACTTCCACATGCAAAGCGGCTGCAAGTTTGTTATCAAAAAGTTTAATTGCTGTTAAATAGTCTGCACATACATTGCAACTAGAGAGATGCTGCATAATAGCGGACTCTCTGCTTTTAGGTTGAGTCATTAACTCTCTTCTGACCTCTAAACAAGTTGATTCCATGTCGCTCTTACTATCCATAGATTCTATATTTCAATAACTTTTTCACTCTTATCGCTGCCGTCATCTTCTAAAATTGCGCGTAACCTTTTACGCGCACGAAATACTCGTGTCATTACTGCACCTGTTTTAATGCCCACAATTTCGCCAATTTCTTCACATGTATAACCTCCTAAGACCTGCAGAAGAAGAGGTTCTAAATACTCTGCGGGTAACTCTTTCAAGCTTTCACGCAATGCAATCACTTCCGTCTTGGCAAAATCATCTTCCATCTGCGCAAACTTATCGACATTTACATCCTCAATAGAGGTTGTCTCCGGCCGTACCTTTTCAAATCTTCGCGCATTCTCGCGCCGATAAATTGTAAACAGCCAACTTTTGACAGCATTTGGATCTTTCAAAGAATCAATTGCCTTCCAAGCACGCAAAAATGTCTCTTGCACTAAATCCTCAGCGATTTGGGCATCTTTGGTAAGCCATATTCCAAAGCGATATAAATCCTTGGAATAGGCCTTCACGATAGCTTCAAACTGCGAGGTTTTAGTCTCGATATTTAATTGACCAAGCCTTTCTGTCATAACTTACATTGTCTGTGGATTTAATTTTTATTTGTAAATATTAAATTCTGTTTAAGCTCAGGATGATACTAGAACTCATTGTTATATCTATATTTAGCTCTTATTTTCATCTCTGTTCTAGCAGATCGTCCATGAGTAATGCTGGATCCAAACGCTGTTGATGCCAGTTCATGCGCCAATCCAAATGGGCGCCTGTGACTCTGCCCGTTGAACCCACCAATGCGATCTTTTGCCCCTGCTCTACTCGATCCCCGACTTTTACCAAAATTTCTTCTAAATGCAAAAAAGATGAGGATAAATGATGACCATGATCGACCACCAGAGTACCGCCTGAATAATACATATTATCATTTACGTAAGTGACCATTCCCGCAGCAGGTGCTTGCACGGGCGTGCCCGTAGGAGCGGCGATATCAACTCCAAAATGTGGGCGCCTGGCTTGACCATTGAGTACTCTTTGACTGCCATAGACGCCCGATATGGGACCTAGCACTGGCCAGATAAAGCTAGATTTAAAATCCATACGATCATCATCCAAGCTACGTGCCTTTGATATGTTCTCGCTTTCTTGGATTATTCGCGCTAGAGCCTCTTTATTAGGGTTCACCTTATTCTCGGGCAAACCATCTATTCGTTCGATCGCATATTCACGTGCTTCTATATTAAGAGTTTGATTACGCTTAGTGGACCCATCCACTGAAAAAACCATCAACTTCGCTTGAGCTGGATAATCGCGACCAAAGCCAATTATAAATTTACCGTCAACAGAAACGCGCACCCCATGCCCATTAATTTGAACTTTTTCACCAGGCACAACTTGACCGTGAACCAAACCTCCCTGCATAAAGTTACCGGTGAGTGTCAGATTAGGTTCACCAGCAGCAACAATGCATGAGGCAGAAATAGCAAGTGTTAAAAATAATACAGGAAGGTGATACATTGAAAGCAGTGGCACCAAAAATCTAAAGGTGTTTAATCTTGCCATAAACACAAAGCTGATGCTGTCTCACAATGATGAGACAATCCTAATAACGGGCTTATTTTTAGGTTTAGAGGTGAGTGAAAACTGAAATTCTAGTTAAATTGAGCAAATAGCATTGATGCCTAATGATTATTCATCTTAGCAATTTTCTCTGCAATACGGCTTCGCAATATGCCCGTCTCAATTCTTGGATCTTTTTTCGCGGTTGATTTCTTGTTTTTATTGTCGTCTTTGGTCATCCAAAAGTGTTCGATAACCGAATCATCAAAATTATTCTCAATGATTCCAGATGTAGTTTTGATCTTTTTAAAAAAATCTGTAATACCTAATCTTATTGTCACTCTCACGTTCCTCTATGTTTTTGTACTTAGAATCATGCGCTTAAAAGCATCTCTGATCATAGAGACTAGTCACAAAAAAAAGTGCTCAAAATACAATTAACGCAAGTAATTAAGCGCTAGAGGCCTAAACGGTAGTGGCTTAAAGACCAACGGCACTGAAATTATTACTCAAGTCTTAGAAACAAATCATAGCGTTTCTGCTACACATTTATCTCGTGCGGACCGTGCCAGATCAATGGAGTTCTTATCGTAGTTACTATACTCATCAAATTTATGTTCGCTTTTAGGTCTTGAAACCGCTACGACATCACTCGCGAATTCTTGATCTGCAGGCATGCTTTCACTAATACTAGTGACAAATTCCCTCATGCCCGATGGCTTTCATACAAGCAAACTGGATATGCAAAATTTGCAAATTGAATTGCTTTAGCACAGAACCTGATGTGACTTGATCGCCAGCAGCGCTATCATCAACCAGTCGTACTGATCTAACTCTTCGAGCACAGTGGCTATGGTTGCAAACAGAAAACTTACCTGCATTTAAATAAATTTAATTTTTAACAGTGTACGAATACTGGTTCCAGATAACAGTCATAAACTGACATTTCCTACAGGCGTTAATTATAATAGGATTCTTAGCTAAACCTTCATTTCTAGCCAGTCTTGTCATCAGCAAAAAAGGTAATTTCTATAAGTTTACATGGCTCTAAATGCTTATCTTCGGTACGATTAGCCTTACAGAAGTCAGAATTTAGATTTTTGATAATTTACCTTAAACAGATGAGGAATCAGACAAATGACTACAAACGTTGGCGATGTAGACCGCATGTTCAGAATTTTATTAGGCCTTTTATTTATTGGCCTTGCATTGGCATTCGGCGGTGCATGGTGGTTAGGATTACTTGGAATTATCCCAGTGTTTACCGGTGTGACGGGTTGGTGCCCAGGCTATGCTCCATTTGGAGTTTCCACCTGTAATTAGACACACTTAGTCCTACCGGGTATTCCTTCTGCCCATGATATCCCTGAAAATCATCCGACATTTCAGGGATGCCGCCTGTAATTGTCCATATCATCAAATTTGTCTAGCAATAAATTAACTTTATGGCTCTAAGCACCGAAAAACTTCGTGACCACCTTGAAAACGAACATCCTATAGATGTACTGGGTATTTACATCAATCGATCAGGGGTTCGAATCCAGTATCGCGAACATTTTGGAGATGAAGAAGTGGACCGTAAACTGCGCAAGGCTCAGCTAAACGAAACGGTGAGTTCATTTATGAAAAAAGCAGCCTATATGGATGCCAATCTAGACCGAGATAGCAAAATGATGCTGCAACTTGAAAGCGGTGATGTGGAAATTCTAATTCAGCGAGTTGCTAATGCGACAAACGCTCAATCTCTCGTAGAGTATCGAATACGTCAAGACATTGTGCGCAACTCTGATGATCAGTATATTTTTGCAACTAAATTTTATTTACTTGATTGCAAAAATGACGCTGATGTTGCCACACAAGCTTTAAGAGAACATGTATGTTCGGACGATGAAAAAAAATACATACTTGAATTACAACATCTTGGCCCATCCGAAGAATATACATCGATTGCAAGATTTAACACGGGTGATTCTTATTCAACCATCATGAATCTAGAAACTCAAGGGTAACCACCCGCTGCAATTAACTTGTGAGTTTTTGGCGTAACGATTCGAAATTCTACCAACTCATAAAAATTCTAGAATGGGTTCAGGGCGTTCAAAGTGAAATTCTTGCGCGTACTCCACCCCGGGCTCTTCTAGTATATTGAGAATTTCCTCATTTTCTACATATTCTGCAATAGTCTGCTTGCCTAGCACATGCCCCATATCATTAATCGCTTTGACCATGGCTCGACTCACATCAGTGACTCAATTGAGTGAGTGAAAAATCTAGCGAACAAGCCGTAGTTCGCAGATCAAATAAGGCAAAGAATAAAGATTTATTAACTCACAAACATTCAATAAGTTTTCGAATAGATATAACAAAACCGCACATCTTCCAAAAAATATACGGTTTTGTTAAATTTACATACAGGCTACTGAGCGTAGTAAATGGCTATGGGCCGTATTGAAAAGGAGAGGCTAAACCAGCCTTACCTGATTGATACCATTCAATACCATTATCATGATAACGAGCACGTTTTGATTCATGCACAACGACAGGGTTTCCTGGTGCAATGGCAAGCGGCGGATTGGTAACAATCACTGGCTTACCTTCTTCTCCTTCGATTGGATACATTTCATTTTCGCCAACACCTTCAATCACCAAATGTTTTTTGGTGCCGGTACTCTCAAATGAGATTTTTGCTTTTTTAGCGCTGATGACTTCGCTCACCAGACTAGCAATAACTCCCAAATGGCCACCACCTTCGCCACTCCATAAAGAACAAACTGCTTCGAACTGCGCATCGCTAGCACTTTCATCGACATATAATGCTAAACGCCAATTACCTTTGGTGAGGTTACCTGGAGCGTGTAGCCAAACACCCACCTTCACACCATCCAATTTCACATCGCCACAATATCCGCTTTCTATGTGCCAGCCGACCATGGCCTCACAAAACCCTTTGGTTGGATTCTGTAAAAAAATACACGGGCATACATTATCGCAATTACAAGACTCAAAATACTTGCCCTCAACTTTCCAATTCGTTATTGCCATAACTTTCCTCCAAAATCATTAATAGCGTAGCTGCATAAAACGATAGCATAACGACCATAGTGACAGTAGCCTGTTTCATATAAGCTAGCCAAATGCTTAATTCAATGTCACAAATAGACGAAAATAACTTACGAGTCATTTAGTGTATTTATATTATTAGTTTCTAACATACAAGCATCTCACTAGCCCGATTATATATTCATTAGCGATCTACACCTATGAATCCACTCGATGCCTCTAGCTCGAACCTATCGCAGCAAGACAAAATAATCGTCATAACTGGACTATTGACGGTTGCGGCCCTTGGTTGGATCTATATGTTTTATATGGCTTGGGCGATGGAAAATATGCACTTGGTAGATATTTGGATGCCACCACGTGGAGGCGAACGCACATGGACTGCTTGGGATTTTATTTTGCTATTCCTAATGTGGCTAACCATGATGCTAGCCATGATGACGCCGACAGCTGCACCGATGGTGATGATGTTTACAACTGTAAACAAACAAAAAAAAGTTCGCCAACAACCCTATGTATCCACTTTTATATTTTTAGCGGGTTATTTAGTGGCGTGGGCCATTTTTAGTATTGTTGCATCAGCAATTCAATGGCCTTTGCACGAAAACGGTTTACTTAACCCCATGATGAATAGTCGCAGTTATCTAATGAGTGGCGGTATCTTGATCTTGGCAGGCTTATACCAATGGACACCAATGAAAAATGTCTGTCTAGAACATTGTCGCACCCCACTGGGCTTTTTAATGACCGCTTGGAAAGACGGTAATTTTGGAGCTTTCAAAATGGGCCTACATCATGGCCTGTTTTGTGTCGGCTGCTGTTGGGCACTGATGGCAATTTTATTTGCAGTGGGTGTAATGAATATGCTCTGGGTAACACTCATTACGATATTTGTTTTAGTAGAAAAAATCGCCCCCATTTCACCAAGTTTGGCCCGCATGCTCACCGGTTTTGCACTAATAGCATGGGGAAGTTATTGGCTACATCTTTACCCCTGGTAGCACACTATAAACTTGCACGAACCTTGGTTAACACTGTATCTCTGGTAATCTGCTCATCTTGGGTACAGGTGTATCTATTCCGGGTTACGTTTTCTGACCCCCTCCAACCGTCACCTACAAATTCACAAAATAGAATGCTTGGAACCCGGATGGAACCCATGGGTCTTATTTATGTAGATTTCGTTATTTGTTTATCTATTCTATGCAATAGAACATTTTATGCCAAAAATCGCCGATTTAGAGCTCTGAAGCGTTATGATTAACTACTAATTTCCAATTGCAGCAAAACATACCGTGCTGCTGAAATACCACTCAATATGAGGAGCACAACATGTTTGGATTAGGCGGTAAAAATAAGGACTTTAAGGCAACTATAAAAAACACAGGCCAAACATTTGACGTTAAAGGCGGTATTAACCTATTACAAGCTGCTATCAACGCAGGCATTGAATGGCCAAGAGACTGCAAAGTTGGCTCTTGCGGATCTTGCCGAGCCAAGCTTGTGAGTGGGAAAATCAAGGAGCTCGCTGATTTCGCTTATACACTGGATGGCGATATGCTAAAAAACAATTACATATTGGCTTGCCAAACTCGATTGAAAACCAATATTGAAATTGAGGTAGATTTTGATCAGGGTGCAATTAATCCAGATTACAAGTCATAGAGTCTATACGCACTAGCTAAAGCGAACCTAGCAATGCTAGGCGCGCTTTAGCTTTTGGTGAAACATTCAATGCTATTTTGGAGCAACTTAAAAGCTTGGCAAGAAAGTGCTCACAACACCCTATGGTGTTTAATTGGTTGCTCTATAGGCGACTTTGGAACCATCGCTTTTTTTCAACTCTCAAAAATAGACGTTGCCCCTCTTATTATTCTTAGCTTAGCGATCATCAATGGTTTAATTACTAGCATTTTACTTGAAACAGTTTTATTAACACGAAAAGGAATGGCTGCAAGCCAGGCACTAACCACCGCAATGGGGATGAGTTTTATTTCCATGATTTCCATGGAAGCCACGATGAACATTACCGATTATTTTCTCACTGGTGGAGCGAAATTAGTCTGGGGGATCATTCCTATAATACTTCTTGTAGGATTTTTAACTCCTTGGCCATATAATTACTGGCGTTTAAATAAATATGGGCATGCGTGCTGCCACTAAATTATTTTGTCAGAGCAGACCAAGCAAAATAAACAAAACCAATTTTATTTACTTGGGAAAAAACGTTTCGGCCCTTTTTTTCTGACGCAATTTTTTGGCGCATTTAATGACAATGTGTTTAAAAATGCATTATTTATACTGATTGCTTTTCAAAGCAGCTTTGCAGGATCCAACAACTCCAACAACATCATCAATCTAGCCGCAATCCTTTTTATACTGCCATTCTTTCTATTCTCCGCCACAGCTGGCCAAATAGCAGATCGATTTGAAAAATCTAAGTTAATCAGGCGCATTAAAATAGCGGAAATAGCCATTATGCTGCTGGCATCGATTGGCTTTTATTTTAAACACATACCCCTGCTCTTAGTTGCTCTCTTTCTTATGGGCGCTCAGTCTTCGCTATTTGGCCCAATTAAATACTCAATCATTCCACAGCACCTTAAAAAAGAAGAGCTTGTAGGTGGTAACGCACTGGTTGAATCAGGCACCTTTATCGCAATATTGCTAGGGACGATGCTGGGTGGAATTTTAATAGGCATTTCTTCTAACTCAAAAATGTTAGTGCCCTACACCATCTTAACGCTGTCTTGCTTGGGGTATGTTAGTAGTAGAAATATCCCAACCGCCCATGCAGCAGACCCAAACCTTAAATTTCAGTGGAACCCGCTAATCGAGACTTTTCACAACCTAAGGTCTTTAAGAGAAAACAGAACCGTATTTAATTCCGTTCTAGGCATATCATGGTTTTGGTTTTTGGGTGCAACCTATATTACCCAGTTACCTAATTTTACCCGACTTTCGCTTGGCGCCAATGAACAAGTTGTCACTTTTTTGCTGGCATTATTTTGCATTGGTATAGGAGCAGGCTCGCTTTTGTGTGAACGCCTATCCAATCGCACCGTTGAACTAGGATTAGTACCTATTGGCTCAATTGGCCTCACAATATTTGGTGCAGATGTGTTTTTTGCTACAAATATATATGCGTCCTCTAATCTCATCGGGCTTCAAGAGTTTGTTCTAATACAATCAAACTGGCGACTAATATCTGATATTTTCTTGCTAGGATTATTTGGCGGTATTTATATCGTACCCCTGTATGCATTAATTCAAACACGTTCTAACCCCAAGCGACGAGCTCGAATCATTGCAGGAAACAATATTCTCAATGCGATCTTTATTGTTAGCTCTAGTTTGTATGCAATTTTTCTGCTCAATGCAGGGCTTACAATACCTCAACTATTTTTTGTCGCAGCCTTATTAAATGCAGTGGTCGCAATCTATATTTATTCTCTTATTCCTGAATTCTTTATGCGTTTTGTTGTATGGATTTTAGTCCACCTTGTTTACAGAGTGAAACATATCAATCTAGACAACATACCCGAAAAAGGGCCCGCAGTTGTCGTGTCCAATCATGTAAGCCTGATGGATGCATTAATTATTGGCGGGTGTGTACAGCGCCCAATCCGTTTCGTGATACATCATAAGATATTCAACATTCCTTTTTTACATTTCATTTTTAAGGCCGCAAATGCAATCCCCATTGCGCCCAAAAAAGAAGATGCTGTGCTTTTAGAAAATGCATATAGCCAAATCGCCATGGAGCTCCAAGCTGGCCATGTAGTAGGGATCTTTCCTGAAGGAAAATTAACGCTAGATGGGCAAATAGACGCCTTTAGACCAGGTATTGAACGCATACTTGAGGAAACACCTGTCCCCGTCGTGCCGGTGGCATTAGATGGATTATGGGGTAGTTATTTCAGCAACCGAGGCGGGAGGCCAATGCAAGGATTACCTCGCAAATTATGGCCTAAAATAAAAGTAATCGCCGGCCTACCCATAGACTGCAGCAAAGCGACCGCACCAAAGCTACATGAACTAGTAAGCAGCTTATTAACTCAAAATTACTAGCCATTAAATCTATAGCGTAAAGCAGAATGCGCGATATAATCTACTCGAACCTATACAACACACCCATCAAATATAAGATAAATTCCTATCTATCAAGTTACCCATTATTCGCTTGATGAACTTTCAATACGTGTTATTCGTAAAATACAGCCGTATAAATAATATATTATCGATGATCCCATTAAGCAAGTTGAAACGTATTTTGAGGACTATTACGCAGTTGTAAAAAGTAGCCTTGATATTCCTCATGCAAAGTGAATTCAAATAACATTCCACTGACTAAATAATAAGTTCGAAACTGATCAGTGAGCTTTGTTTGAATAGTCTGGTCTATAATTAGGCTATCGGTATTGTTAGGCTAGTGGTTCTATACACCATTAATTGCCGCATCTGTCTTTGACATATCTAATTTATTCTATGTACTACAATACAAAGAGCATGATACAAATGAAGACCGTAAGAGTTCACATACGATATCACTTAGTCTTTTTCAGACCAGCGACTATGAAAATATAAATTTGTGATAACTATGCGATAAAAATAATATTTTTTTTATCGCATAACTGTAATCGAAGAACGATCAAAGATATCGGTATATCTCTTCATAAAGTATTCAGCTAAGAACTCAGCCTCATTTAATTCAAACGAATCCATCTCTAAAGCTTGGCTGTCCCTTCTTACACTACCGAATGGAGGATTCTGAGCGACTGCAGTCGCAGCCCACGCATAAGCATTCACCTTATTTTGCGCAACTCCAATCCCTCTTGCGTAAACCTCACTAAGTGCAAACTGCGATGGCATGTACCCTGCTTGTGCTGCACTTAAAAGGCGGAAGTGTATTTCTGCTTTGAAATCGAGCTCGTGTTGTTTTGAATTAACTTGTTTTATGACTTCTTCTGTATTTTTATCGATCTCGTCTTGAGTAACTTTCTCATCGCTGTCCAATGCATCGATATATTCACCTACCATTTTTGTAGCAATTTTTACTTTTGTAAGCTTATTCTCACTTAAATCATTCACATAAATTAAAATTGCCAAGCCATAATTTGCTTGCCGACTCCCGAGTTCAGCGGCTTGTTGCATTAATCGAAATGCAGTTGTATAGCTATCATCTAGGACAATATTAGATGCTTGGTTGCCTTCAAACATATGTCCATTATCTGATCCGAGATCACAGCCTGTGCAAATATAGCAAACACTAGTTTGATAGAGTCTCTCAGCAGTATCTAACGCATCACTCTGATAATGATTGACATCCGCAACACATTGCTCAACGGCCTTCATATTTGAAGGTTGAGTAATAGCAGAAAGAATATCCTTCGCCGCAAAAACGATTGATGATGTGCAAATATAAATACAGACGAGTAAGAAAAGCGGTTTGATTAAATATTTAATTATCGTCGCACAAAATAGATACATGGTGCGTTCCCATATTTATAAGCAACAGGTGGCGCACTATAGCATGACGAGCATCACACTTTTCTCGGAAATGGGGAAGAATGGAACAAAGAATTGCTTTAAAGACTTAAAAAATAATATACAAAAATATACATTAGGTATTTTCAAAATCTTTAGCCGCTTGAATGTTAGTATCACTGGCTTCCTGTAAAATTGTATTGGCTTCTTCTTCATCAAACTCATATACAAGATTATCTCTATAATATTCTTCAACCTTATTCATAATACGAATAATCTCGTAATCTTTGAGACCATTCGCATTCTTGATACCCTCCATATACAACTGAACCTTATGTTCAAGAGTGCTCTCGCCGAAATAGCTCATGAATAGACCTTAGGAACAATAATCGTAAGCAAATAGTATTTTTATATAATAAGGTGAGTGAATCTCAATCTGGTCAAACGATGAATAAAAAGTGACAAAATAGCTTTTAACCGCCTAAACATTAAAATCTTAAGCTTCTAGCTTAAGATAATAATAGCTTAATATAGCTATAATATTCATCTCAACCACCCTTAAGCCATCCAACTATCCTAATAATTTTCTAATTAATTGCTATTCAACGTACAAATACCATTCTGATCAATCGTAAAAGAAAGTATTTATACTTACGTTAACCTTTAAGTCTAAGCACGAATTGATCCGCATAAACCCTTCAATTCATTACAAACATGTAAAGGAAATATACAACCTTTAATTATACGGCATACTCAACCACTGCAATATCAATTATTACCTCTACTTACATAATATTACTTATAAAATGCAATTATTATTCATATAATATTTTGCTATTAGTAGCAGCAGTAGATTCTAAGCTATTGTATAACCAAACAAAATAAAGCGTTCTATAAAGACTATTATCTAATTCACATAATATTATTACAAGTAGACTTAGTGTGATCTCCGATAAAAACAATAATACTAAGTGCAGCTAGCTAGGTTGGTAAAAAACTTCCGTTTTTT
>PVMS01093906.1_pt1 | contig 17548 bp, 14 predicted proteins | sample 1853461 | NCBI WGS metagenome assembly PVMS01 (sample SAMN08582032, study PRJNA380276) | Marine sediment metagenome, whole genome shotgun sequencing project. | isolation source: ocean sediment barecode stripped | collected 2017 | reverse complement strand
GTTCCGGTGGTGATCGGCATCGCCACGTTTAGTTTTGCGCTTTGGTATATATGGGGCGATGCTTTGGCCGTTTTGCCAATGCCCAAATTTATCTTTGCTTTGATGATTTTCATTTCCGTTTTGATCATTGCCTGCCCCTGTGCTTTAGGATTGGCAACACCTACGGCGATCATGGTGGGCACGGGCAAGGGCGCGGAGATGGGAATTTTGATCAAGGGTGGAGAAGCTTTGGAACAAGTGGAAAAACTGGATACGATTCTGTTTGATAAAACCGGCACCTTGACGAAAGGGCAGCCGGAAGTGTGCGATATTCTGCTTGCCTCCAATGCCTCGGTAGAGGAAAACAGGTTGCTTGTGTTGGCCGCATCATTGGAGCAGGGCTCCGAGCATCCTTTGGGAAAGGCCATCATTCGCGAGGCTAATCAACGGTCCTTTGCTCTGGAAAATATGGCAGATTTTATTGCTTTGCCGGGTTTCGGCGTGGAGGCGATTATAGGTGGCCAAAATATTGCTGTTGGTAATCGGCAATTGATGCTGGATAAATCCATCGATATTGCTCCCGTGGAAAACTTCATTGAGGAATTAGCTGTGCAGGGTAAAACTCCCATGATCGTTAGTGTGGACGGGGTTGTGCAGGGCATCATTGCGGTTGCAGATTCAGTGCGGCAGGAAGCAAAGAATACGGTATCTCGTCTTCAACAGATGGGCATCGAGGTGATTATGGTTACTGGGGATAATGCTCATACCGCCAAAGCCATTGCAAGCTCATTAGGAATCGATTCCGTATTGGCGGAAGTTTTACCAGATGGTAAGGTAATCGAAGTGAAAAAACTGCAAAATCAGGGCAAAATTGTTGGCATGGTGGGAGATGGCATCAACGATGCCCCGGCGCTTTCCCAGGCAAACATTGGCATCGCCATCAGTTCGGGAACCAATGTCGCGTTGGAGGCTTCCGATATCACATTGATGACCCACGACTTGTATGCGGTGGTCCATGCTATCGAATTGAGTAAAAAAACCATGAGCAAGATCCGGCAGAATTTGTTTTGGGCGTTTTTTTATAACTGCCTGGGAATTCCAATTGCCGCAGGCTTGTTGTATCCTGGTTATGGCGTTTTATTAAAACCCTTTATGGCCGCCGCGGCCATGTCGTTCAGTTCCGTTTCGGTCGTGACTAACTCCCTGTTGTTGAAGAACTATAAACCTACTAATCCGTTGTCAGTACGTAGTTAGAAAATCCGTCTCATATTATGGATTTGCCTCAAAGCCTTCTGGATAATTATTACAAAGCTCTGAATATCAAGCCAGGTGCGCCGCTTCAAGAGGTGGAGTGATTCCACTGGAGGAGTTATTTAAAACTTTTTTAGTTTAAAACTCGGTTCCGATTGTAGATTTTTGGATAACAAAATTTCTCCTGATTCCAGAATCAATAGAGCTTCTGCTCCTGTCAGCGATTCGATCAACTGCATGCCTTTTTCCGCTCCCATGACAAAGACTCCCGTAGCGAGCGCATCGGCGTCCATGGTATTGACAGTGATCACTGTTGCCGAGATGAGTCCCCGAGCCGGTTTTCCGTCATCAGGATTGAGGATGTGATGATAACGTTTTTTGTCATGAATGAAATAACGTTGATAGTCCCCCGAAGTCGCGACCGATCCCTCTGCAAGGTTGAACGAGGCAATTAATTGTTCCGGTTTTCTCGGATGTTGCAAACCAATTTTCCAGGGTTTGTTTAAAGCCCTGTTGCCTATCACAGCCAAGTCCCCGCCGGCATTGATCATCGCATTCTGAATGCCGTTGTTTTTGAGTACAGCCATTGCACTGTCCACGGCATAACCTTTGGCGATAGCCCCGAGATGAAGCGCCATGCCAGGTTTGCTCAGCCGTACCATCACATCGTCGATTTGAACATTTTTATAATTTACCGATTTGGCCGCCTGTTGAAGTATGGCAGGGGGAGGGACAGTAGGATTTTCGTCCGTGAATCGCCATAGTTTCACAACTGGCCCGATGCTTATATCAAACGCACCGCTGGTTTTATGACCCCAGATGAGAGCTCTTTTAATGACAATCAGGACGTCCTGGGAAAGGAGGGTATAACCTTTTCCTGCCTGTTGGTTAAGCTTGGATATTTCTGAATCCGGCAAATGAGTGCTCATCAAGTTTTCCAGCCGCGACATTTCGTCAAAAGCCAGATCCATTGCCTGCTGGGTTTTGGCGGTATCATCTTCACCCAAGGTGATTTCGACGAGGGTGCCCATAATAAACTGAGTTCTTCGAACCAGGTTACTTTCTGGTGAATCGCAGGAGGCGAGAAGAATCAATGCAGAAATGGCAAGGGATATCAGGGGTGTTATTTTCATGCTTCAGGAATTCCTGTTATTTATCAAAGTTATGCACTAAAACTTCGCGATTGTAGGTGGCGATTACATCTCCTCGGTTGACCATGCCAATCACCTTTTTGGGACTATCCGTTCGGACCACCGGTATCTGGTCAACATCGAGCCTGGCGAATATTTCCATGGCTTCATTCAGGTTGTTTTCTGGAACCAGAACCTCCACCTTTTGCGTTGCCAGTGTCGAGGCGACCACCAGGTCCAGCAGGCCTTCTTCAAACATCATTTCACGAATGTCGTTGAAAGATAAAATGCCCGTCATGTTGCCTTCGCGGTCGATCACCGGGAAATAAAAATTTTTCGAATATGAAATAGTTTCCACCACATTGCGAAAGGACATTTCTTCTGGAATGGTGGTGATCTCCCGGGACATCACGTCCTTGACAGAGATGGAGTTCAAGATGGAGACTTCCCGTCCATGTTGAATATTGATTCCTTGCTTGAGTAATTTTTGGATGTATAGGGAATGCCCCGTTAAAGCCCTATAAGTGTATGTCGCAACAATACAAGAACTCATGATTGGCAGAATGAGCGAGTAATCGTTGGTCAACTCAATCAGCATGATGATGTTTGTCAACGGCGCTTGCATGACAGCTCCCGCTACCGCGCCCATGCCAACCACTGCGTAAGTTTCTGGAGAAGCAGTCAATCCAGGAAAAATCCAATTTAATCCAGAGCCAAATGTGGCTCCGAGCATAGCGCCGATGAATAGGGAAGGGGCGAAAATGCCGCCTAATCCACCAGAACCTAGAGTCAGCGAGGTACATATGATCTTGAGCAAAACAAGACTCAACGCAAAGCCCCAGAATAATTTGCCCGCCAATGCCAGTTCCATGGTTTCGTAACCATTGCCAAGAATCTGTGGGGCAAACACGGAAATGATTCCAACCAGCAAACCACCCAATGCAGGTTTCCAAAAATTGGGGATACGGATCTTATCATCGAACAATTTATAAGAGAAAAAATAGGAGGCAGTAAACAGACGTGCCGCAAGACCGCATAGAAAACCTAGAATCAGATAAAAAATGATTTCAGTTGCACTCACCAGCTCATGGATAGGGATACTGAATGTGATCTCGTTACCTTCGAGAGCCCGGCCTGTTGCTGTGCCAATGACCGACGCGATGACTATCGGGCTGAAGGTGTGAATGGTGAAATTGCCCAGGATGATTTCCAACGCAAACAGCACTCCAGCCATGGGAGCATTGAATGAAGCGGCAATTCCGGCGGCCGCACCGCATCCGACCATCACCTGAATCCGCTCTGAGGAAAGATGGAAAAAATGTCCAACGGAAGAACCAATTGCGGAACCAATCTGCACGGTGGGACCTTCTCTTCCTGCCGAGCCTCCTGATCCTATGGTAATGGCGGAAGTGGTGGCACAACTGGCAATCGTGCGCGGGCGAATGATGCCTCCCTTCAAGGCCACAGCATGCATGACATTGTGAACGCCGTTTTCCTTGACCGCATAAGGGTAGAACTTGCAAATAATTCCAATGAATATTCCACCGATCATGGGCATCAGCGGAAGCAGAAAAGGAATCACACTACCCGAAATACCCAACAGGCCTAAGCCTTGCGCTGAAAAAATGGTATCGAAAGACTCGATCATCCAACGAAATATTGTCGATGCCACGCCAGCTAAAAAGCCGATCACAGCTGCCAGAATCAGAAGATTATGGTCCTGCGTCAGTAAATCTCTGATCCACTCTCTAAGGTTTGTTGGTTTTGCGGACATTGATTATTTCAGGCTTTCAAAGGTACTTTAAAAAAAAATGGTTGTGGCCATGAGCGGTCCTTATGAAATAAGGACCAGCGAGTTGCCGGGATAGAAATATAGAATTATTACAGGTCCCCTCAAATTGCAGGTCTCATCCATTATAAAGAAAGAATGGATGAAGCGCCATATGCAGTCGAAGAAAAATTAGGGGCACCTCTAAAAAATGGTTGTGGCCATGAGCGTCCCTTATGAAATAAGGATAAGCGAGTTGCCGGGATAGATAATATGGAGGAACCTCTAATAATTGACAATTTACCTCGCTTACTCTCGCCATGCCCTTTAAGACCAGGGCAGGCTTGGTGCAAAATAGAATTATTAGAGATATCCTTAGTGTTATATTTGAATGAGACAATTTTAACTCCTTATGATATTCTCATCGTCCTGAATAGGATCACGTTTACCCGGCGACTTGTCGGAGCAACCAGGTGGATATCCGCCAGATAAATTCGCACTATCAACCCGTTACTTATGAGAGGAAGTTGCCATATGGTAAAAATAGCCCCTTCAATTCTTGCGGCTGATTTTAGTAAGCTGGGGGACGAAGTTAAAGCGGTTGAAGATGCTGGTGCGGATTGGATTCATGTTGATGTAATGGACGGAAACTTTGTTCCGAATATCACCATAGGACCGTTGGTGGTGGAATCGATTCGTAAAGTGACTTCACTGCCTTTGGATGTTCACCTGATGATCAACAACGCTGATCACTACATAAAAGATTTTGCCAGCGCTGGCGCGGATATTTTGACCGTTCACGTCGAAGCTTGTCCGCATTTAAACCGGACCCTGCAACTCATTCGGGATCAGAAGGTACGGTCTGGAGTGGTGCTAAATCCGGCGACCCCGCTTTCCAGTATAGAAGAAGTTTTGCACGACATTGATATGGTGCTCTTGATGTCGGTCAATCCTGGTTTTGGTGGACAAAAGTTCATCCAATCTGCAATCGATAAAATCAGTAACCTTAGCGACATCATGAATCATTATGATCAGGAGTTTGAGCTGGAAGTGGATGGTGGCATCAAACTGGATAACGTTGCCGAGATTAAAGAAGCGGGAGCCACTGTTTTAGTCGCCGGGACAGCAATTTTCAAAGCCGATGATTACAAAAAGGCCATCGAAGAACTTCGAAACGCCTGAACTCAAATCTACTCCACTCCTCTTTAAACTCACCAGTGGGTTTTCCGGGCCACACCCGGTGGAAATAAATCACCCACTCCCGTGGGAGGGAAATTGTCATAGCTTGCTTGAGCAGATTAGATCACCAAGCATCTTACTCTTGCTCCATTTGCCAGCGGAGGCATCTCCGCCCTGAGCAATAATACCGTCAAGCCTTTTACGCTGGGCATTCTGAAAACAAACAGCATGTCTAGCTCATATCTCCTGTGGGCGTTGCCCACCTCCTGGTCTATTTGCGAGCGGAGGTTCTCCGCCTTGCAGCGGTCGTCGTCGTTCATTCGCGGTTATTCCCGAGTTTTTTTGCTTTTTGTCAGCGGTCCGGGATTATCTGTCCTCCTTCACTGAATAAAACTGTGTTTGTTGATAAAAAGCGGTTTATTTCCCTTGTTTTTGCTGACCAAAAAAGGCTAAACTGAGACACTTCAAAATAGACTGTAATGTTACTTGCCGAGTAGTATTAGTTGGGTGACTCGGTCAGGTCTTTTTATTAGATTTTCTAAGGAGGGTTCGCGCCATGATGGGAATTGGTTTCCCGGAACTGATGATTATTTTAGTCATCATTATGATTATCTTCGGAGCCGGAAAATTACCGGAGATAGGCAGTGCTTTTGGTCGCAGTATCAAGAACTTCAAGACCTCCATGAAAGAGGCTCAAGAAGGTGATGAACCTGCCGCAGTAGAAGGGGAGGAGCAAGCTTCTCTCGAAGAAGGCGAATCAGAAGAAAATCTGACCGATGAGGAAAAAGAAGCGTTGGCTAGAAAGAAAGCTCAGGAAGAGGGCGATGCCAAGGACCTTGCTATGAAGGAAACGGCTGATGCTTTCACCTCTTCTTTACCGAGAAAAGGCTCTTACGACTACGCTAAGGATCAGGAAGATAAAGAAAAGGCCTGATTCAGTCCTGTTGCTTCACGAATATATTATGCGCCAACTCTTTCATCTCAGGAAGGGTTGGCGCGGTTTGATCTGCCTATCAGGTCCACTCCTACGCGGAGGGCGAGCTTGCTTGCAGCAGGCAACGTTTCATAGTTTTGGTTCGAATATTTTCCCTTTAGCTCCAGGGTTCCTTTAAGTTATCGACTGTCCACACAGTCAATCCATCCATATCCTTATATATTCCACAAGTAAAAAAGTTGAACGGGTCAAAGAAGCGGACGCCTTTTTCCGCGTCGAACTCAAAGTTCACTTTATCCTTTTGCAAATCGTTGCTTTTGCAATCCAGAAAACTTTCCGGATTCACATTCGATAACTTAAATATTTCCTCAATTGCCTCCGGGGTATAATTTCCTGAAGCGATGACGGGTCTGACCTTCTCTAGTATTGTCGCGACCGTTTCTTCTGACAAGTGATGCATTTTCATGGCATTCCCTTAATCCAAAACAGGTTAGTGATGATGTTGAGATATAGGGATTATACCCCATAAGAGGAGCCCCTAATAACATAATATGTTCTACTCTGGTTACCCCTGTTGGCTTTTATGCCTCAAGGACTGCCAGGTCAAAACAAATTGCTGGACGAGGCCTTACCTGGAGGGTGGGGACATCTAAATATTTTTAAAGGTCGCGATCAAATTCTACAGAGTAGTTCGCTGAGACAGGTTGATTCAATCGTGACATAAACGTTTATGTGGGACGTAAATGTTGGCTAGTTTAACGAAGCCGCTTTTGAAAAATGGTTTAATGCGTTTGGGGGAATTGAGTGGGAGTGCCTTATCGCCTTAGTTGATTTTCCTGCCAATGATAAGGCAGAAAAATAAACTTTAATATCGGAGGAGTGTAGTGCTTGCGGGAACTATGGTTGTGCCCAGACAAGAATAGAGTCAGGGAAAAGTCCAAGCTCAATAGTGGCAAATACTGAGATAGTAATGACTAGCAGAGTCATGGGTGCCAATGAGATGGAAAACTCTTGCTCCGGTTCTTTCATATACATGAAGACGATGACTTTCAAGTAATAGTAGAAAGAGATCGCACTGTTCAACACTGCAATAATTACCAGAGTCACAAAGCCTTCATTGACAGCGGCACTGAATATATAAAACTTGGCTATAAATCCTGCAAAAGGAGGAAGTCCTCCAAGTGACAGGAGTAAAATCGTCAGACTAAGAGCTAAAATAGGTTGTTTAAATCCCAACCCGGAGTAGTTGCTGATTTCCAAATTCTCATTGCCCGACTTGCCGATCATGATGATGATCCCGAATACCCCAAAGATCATGAACGTGTAAACCAGCATGTAGAAGGCGAGGGCGGAACCTGCCATAGAACCTTTGACAATTACAGCCATTAACAGATAGCCCACATGCGAGATACTGGAGTAGGCTAACAGTCGTTTGATATTGGTTTGTACTATAGCGCCGAGGTTGCCGAAAAACATCGTCAGCACAGCAATGATAATGAGCAAAGTTTCCCAGGTGCCTGAAAGGTCCATAAGGGCCTCTGAGAATACCCGGAAAAATGCTGCCAAAGCCGCGGCCTTGGGTCCAACAGCCATGAAGGCAGTGACTGGACTAGGCGCTCCTTCGTAGACATCTGGAGCCCACATATGAAATGGAACAGATGCTATCTTGAATCCGAAACCAATTATCAAAAGAACCATACCCAAGATCATCAGAGGGGCGGTATCTCCATTGCTACTTTTAATACTGGCGGCAATTTCCAGCAGGTTGGTCGATCCGGTGCCGCCGTAAATCATTGTCATTCCGTACAAAAGGAATCCCGTTGCAAACGCTCCGAGTAAAAAGTATTTCAGCGAGGCTTCATTACTTTTTAAATCATCCCGGCGAATGCCGGCTAAAACATATAGGCATAGAGAGACAATTTCGATCCCTAGAAAAATCATGATCATGTCGGAGGAAGATGCCAGAACAATCATTCCCACGGTACAAAACAGGATCAAACTGTAATATTCCCCGACCTTGATGCCTTCCCGGCGGTTGTAATCGACGGAAAGCAAAATGGCGAGTGCCGAACTCAGGGTGAATATGACAATGAAAAATACGGATAAATTATCGACAACATAACTATTGCTGAACGAATAGACCGGCAGGCTGGGATTAGCAAAGGCGCTGAGGGCTGTCAGAAGTAATCCGAGCAGGCTCACAAACACCAACAGGTTTTTGTTTTTTCCTGCAAACAGATCGAGCACAAGCACACCCATGGCGAATACACTCAATATTAATACAGGTGCAAGGCTGACAAAATCAATTTCCGGTGCGGCAATCGGTCCCACGTTTACTCCTAACGGTAGTAAAGATTAATTCTATTAAAAGGTTCCCTGATTAATGTGAGGAACTCTTTCCTGCTACTGACAATTTAACGATTTCGCCCTCTTTTAGAAGAGTCGCGTGCTCACTTCCGTGGCTCGGTTGACCTGGGCGGAAATTGTCCGGGTTTACCTTGCTGACCAAATGGTTGACGGAAGCATCAAACGTTTTCATGAATGGTTTTGGATACAGGCCAATCCAGAAAATTAATACGATGAGCGGGTAAATAGTAGCCTTCTCCCGTACAGTCATGTCTGGCAGGTTTTCGTTCTTAGGGTTATCCAACTCAAGAAACATAACCCGTTGGAACATCCAAAGAATATAACAGGCGGCCAATATGACGCCACTGGTAGCGAAGGCAGTGATAAACCCGTCTACCTGAAAGAATCCCAACAGAACCAGGAATTCACCAACAAATCCATTCATTCCGGGTAAGCCTACTGAGGACAAAGCCACAATCATGAAACAGGTTGCGAATTGTGGCATTTGTTTGGTCAGGCCACCAAAGTCTTTAATCATTCGAGTATGGCGGCGCTCATAGAGCATTCCGACCATAAGGAATAGGGCACTTGTACTGATTCCATGATTGATGTTCTGGATCAGTGCACCTTGCAAACCGTATGTATTCAAGGCGAAGATACCCAGCATAATAAAACCAAGATGGCTCACGCTGGAATAGGCGACTAATTTTTTCAGATCTTCCTGAACCATAGCAACCAGCGCGCCATAGATGATACCAACTACCGCCAACCAGCCGATCATGGTCACAAACTCATTGGTGGCCTCAGGGAACATTGGCAGGTTGAACCGCAGGAACCCGTAGGTACCCATTTTCAGCAAAACACCCGCCAGAATAACACTGCCCGCAGTCGGTGCTTCTACGTGCGCATCCGGTAACCATGTATGGAATGGGAACATGGGAACCTTGATGGCAAAAGCCAGAAAGAAGGCCAGGAATAACCATTTCTGCGGACCAATCGGTACGTCAAGGTGCTCGGTAATAAAGAGTATGTCTGTGGTGCCAACACCTGTGGTTTCTTTAACAATGAAATAAATCCACATGATGGCTACCAACATCAGCAAAGAGCCGACTGCCGTGAATAGGAAAAACTTGATTGCCGCGTAGACGCGTCGAGGTCCGCCCCAGACACCAATAATGATGTACATCGGTACCAGCTGGAATTCCCAGAAGAAATAGAACAGGAACATGTCTAAGGACATGAAAACACCCAGCATGCCGGTCGACAACGCCAACATCGCCATCATGTATTCGCGAATATGTTTTGTGATATTCCATGAGGCGAGGATAGAAATCATCGTCAGGAAAGTGGTCATCACATAAAGTAGCAGAGAAATACCATCAATTCCGACGTGGTAAGAGATGCCCCAGGAAGATATCCATGAAGTCACAAACTCAAATTGCATCAGGTGCGAGGTATTATCGAAGCCAAACCACAGTTGCAGAGAGAACAGGAAATCTGCAATCGCAAAACCGAGTGCGGTTTTTTTGATCATGTCCAAATTTTCTTTGGGCATGAATGCAAGAACTAATGCGCCGACAATCGGCAGGAATGTAATGAATGTAAGAAACATATTTTCCTAGAACGCTAGAATCAATAAACTGATGAACCCGATCACAATGAACAGGGCATAATTTCTGACAAATCCAGATTGAAACACTCGTGCCTGTTTACTGCACCAGCCAATCACCTGGGCAACGCCATTGACAGCACCGTCTACGCCTTTGGCATCACATTCTTTCCAAAGAAAGAATGAAGCTTGTACGGTTGGTTTGACAATGGTCTCGTCGTAGATTTCATCGACCATCCACTTATTTTTAACCAGCTCATAGCCCCATTGATTCTTAGTCATCTTGGCAGGCAATTCTGGTTTCTTGATGTAACAAATGTAGGCAGAAGCGATTCCGGTAACGGCCACAATCACTGAGAACAACATCAGGCTGACTTCAGTCCAAAAGTTATGTTCCTCTTTTACCAGCAGATGGTCCCATGAAGGCGCATGCTTGCCGGCGTGATGCAACATTTCTTTGGAGTTTTCCAGAACCAAAGCCAAGTCAAAATGCAGAACCGGTTCCAGCCAGTTATGCAGAATATGCCAACCGTGTATCAGTGGAAGTCCAAGCAAACCACCTAAAGTTGCCAGTCCTGCCAGAACGATCAAGGGGATCGTCATCACTGGTGGACTTTCATGCGGATGCACATGCTCATCAACCCGTGATTCGCCGTGAAAGGTCATGAAGACCAAACGGAACATATAAAACGCCGTCAATAATGCCGCGGAAATACCCATTCCCCATAGAATGATATTGCCATCCATCAGCGAGTGATAAAGCACTTCGTCCTTACTAAAGAAACCTGAAAAGAAGGGAATCCCGGCAATGGCCAAAGTGGATATCAAGAATGTTTTATATGTTGTGGGCATGTATTTCTTGAGCCCGCCCATTTTCCGCATGTCCTGCTCACCGTGAACTCCGTGAATGACGCTACCGGAACCCAGAAAGAGGCAGGCTTTGAAGAATGCATGCGTGACAAGATGGAAGATTGCTGCCGTGTAAGCACCAACGCCGCAAGCTAAAAACATATAGCCGATCTGGCTGACGGTAGAGTAGGCCAGGACTCGTTTGATATCGTATTGCGTCATGCCGATGGTAGCGGCAAAGATGGCAGTGCCTGCGCCGATGAAGGCCACCACTAACATGATGTCCGGTGCCATGTTGAATAAAGGGCTACAACGAACCACCAGAAAGACTCCGGCGGTTACCATGGTTGCGGCGTGGATCAAGGCACTGACCGGAGTCGGGCCTTCCATTGCGTCTGGAAGCCATGTGTACAAAGGAATTTGAGCCGATTTTCCAGTCGCTCCAATAAATAGCAATAGGCAAATTATATTGACCGTCTCACCAGAAAAAATTAGTTTTTCCGGAGCGGCATGAAAGACCGTCGTGTAATCAATAGAACCAAAGACATTGAAGATGTACATCACTGCCAATAGGAAAGCGAAGTCGCCGACCCGGTTGACGATGAAAGCTTTGGTTGCCGCATCGCATGCGGATTTTTTATGAAAATAGTAGCCAATCAGGAAATAGGAACAACAACCAACGCCTTCCCATCCGATGAACATCAACAGGAAGTTATTTCCCATCACCAATAGCAACATGGCGAACATGAAGAGGTTCAGGTAAGCAAAGAACCGGTAGAAGCTATACTCTTCCTGCATGTAGCCTATGGAAAAGACATGGATCAGAAAACCGACTCCGGTCACCACGAACATCATGATTATGGAAAGCGGATCGATCTGGAATCCAAATTCGGCAACAAAATCCCCTGCAGGAATCCAATCAAAAAGGACCTGTTCAAATATCCTGGATTCGGCCGGAAGCTGGACCAAGCCAATGAAGACCAGAACCGTTGTGATGAATGACAGTGCCACCGAACCACAGGCAACATAGCCAACATTTTTTTTGCCGATTTTTAAGCCGAAGAATCCATTGACTATCGATCCGATCAACGGAAAGATAGGGACTAGAAAGGCAAGCTTTAATAACATCGCAAATCCTTCATTACCATTTCATAATATTAAATTCGTCCAGATTGACGGTCGGTTTATTGCGGTACATGGCAATCACGATTGCCAGGCCCACGGACACTTCTGCCGCCGCCACACACATAACCATAAAGCTGAATATCTGGCCGTCATGGTTGTTAAAATATTTATCGAAACCAATTAGAGAAACATTCACCGCGTTCAACATGATTTCGATGGACATGAATACCACGATAGCGTTACGGCGAGTCAGCACACCAACAACGCCAATGACAAACAGTACCGCGCTCAATAAAAGATAATGAGATAAAGGAACCATCGCTCAGTCTACCTTGGTTTTAGCCAATACGACCGCACCTATCATAGCCGTCAAAAGCAATATTGAAGCTACCTCAAAGGGCAGGACGAATTTGGTGAATAAAATTTCTCCCACAGTTGCCACTGTCCCGAATGTGTCCGAAATAGTTTGTGGTGATTCGAGTTTGGCCGCGAAAATAGCATCAATAATGTAATAAACCATTACGACACCAAGTACACCCGCAACTGCGGTAAGCGCGGTATTTTGTCCTCGAGACATCCATGTCGTGTCATTGGTTTTCAAATTCAATAACATGATGACGAACATGAATAAAACCATGATCGCACCGGCATAGATGATCACTTGAAGAATAGCGATGAAATGCGCGTGCATTTGCGCAAAAACACCGGCAAGTACCAACATCATACCAATCAGAGATAGGGCTGATGAAACCGGTGTTTTAGCAAGGATGACACACAGTGCCATGATCACGCACATGAGTGCTAGCGGATAAAATATTAATAGTTCCATTTTGCGACCATAGTCCGGCAGAATTCCATTCGGTCCTTCAACTCTTCAACAGGGACCAACAATTGTTCCATGTCGTATTTCATTTCTTTACGATCGAGCATTGAGATTTCGCAATCATTGCTCATGTAGATTGCTTCTTCCGGACAAGCCTCTTCACAATTCCCGCAAAAGATGCAAACGGCGTAATCGATTGTGAATTCCAGTGGCCAGCGCTCAACTTCGTTTTGTTTGCCGGAGTTTTCCGCCGGAACGATATCGATGCAATACGCCGGGCATGCGATTTCACATAAGCCGCAGGCGACACAATTAGGCCGGTTTTGCTCGTTTAAAGCTAAGACCGGTCGACCACGATAGGCGATAGGGTAATCAACGGTTTCTTCCGGATAATAAACCGTGAAAATTTCCCGATCCTTTTTTTTCCCAAGAAAAAATGGGATGAACCCAAACAGATTTCTAAAAAAATGACGCGATGTGATCCACAAGCCATGCATCACTGCGGGAAGATACATCCGTTCCCATAGCGTCATTTTTACATTGCGATTCACATAATAAGCCATAACCAAACACTCCTTATTGAAGTGCCAGAATAACTATCCCGGTCAGCAAAATATTGGCCAGGGATAGCGGCAACAGAATTTTCCAACCGAGCTTCATGATCTGATCATAGCGAAACCGTGGAAGGGTCCAGCGGATAGACATTTGAAGCCAAATAAATATCACCACTTTGGTGAAAAACACTCCGACATGAATCAACATCACAACGATGTTGGAGCCGGTTGTTCCAAGAAAATCGAAAAGAGATAATAGCGACGCCGTAGAGACAAAAGGAATGTGCCAGGCGCCAAAAAACATGATGGTCATCAGCGCGCCAATGGTGACTATTTCAATAAACTCAGCCATGAAGAACATGCCGAATTTAAGACCACTGTACTCAGTGAAATAACCAGCGACGATTTCAGACTCTGCTTCCGGATTGTCAAAAGGGATTCTCTTGTTTTCCGCAATGGAAGCGGTCATAAACATAACGAATCCTAGAGGTTGAAGGAGAATTCCCCAATAGGTCGTTTCCTGCATGGCACCAATTTCTGTCAGCCGCATAGTGCCATAGACCATCAGTACCCCGATGATTGTGAGCCCCATCGTAACTTCATAAGATATCATTTGCGCCGCTGTCCGCATCGAACCCAGGAGCGACCAGTTATTGTTGGAACTCCAGCCGGCAATAACATAACCGTAGGTGGCGATGGAAGCGATGGCGAATACGAACAGCAAGCCGACATCCAGATCTGCCACAACCAGATTAACGTCCTTACCAAATAGGTTGTACTCGCCACCAAACGGCACGACGGCAAAAGTTAGAATGGCTGGGATTACGGCGATGATCGGGCTTAGGGTATGAAGGAACTTGTTGGCTCCATCTGGAATGAAGTCTTCCTTGGTGAACATCTTGAGCGCATCGGCGGCACAATGAAAAAGGCCAAGGACCGTGAACCCCATGATGTCAGCACGGTTTGCGCCAACGCGGTCCTGCATGATGGCGCTCTGTTTGCGTTCCACCCATGTCAGGATCGGAGCGAAAAAAACTACCGTCACCCCAATAATGAATAAAATTTTTACAATTGTAATTAATACGTCAACCATACTTCAGTAATCCTGATTCAATTATGCGGGCCGATAAGAGGCTGTCTCTTGTTGATCGGATAATCTTTGCGAAGAGGATGTCCCTTGAACCCCTCATACATCAAAATTCGTCGCAAATTTGGATGGTTACGAAACTTGATTCCATACATATCCCATACTTCCCGCTCGTACCAATTGGCGGCTTTCCATACAGGGGTTATGGAATCGACAAAACAGTCTTTATCATTGACAGCAATTTTGACACGAAACCGGTGGTTTTTTTCAAGGGAATAAAAATGGTAGACGACCTCGAACCGGTCAGATTTCTTTTTCAAATAATCAACTGCTGTGAGATCTATCAGGAACTTGAAATCCAAATCCGGGTCGTCCCTTAAAAAGAGGAAAAAATCCAGACCAATATCACGTTTGACTGTCACCGTTTGATCGCCACGGAAATTGTGTTCATCAATAACACCATCACCAAACCGGGCTTTCACTTTTTCAATTAAGTTCGTATCTGACATTTAATAGTCTATTTATAGAGGTACACTGAAATTTGAATTTTAGTGAAATTTATTTCCACCAGTGGGTTTCATACCCCGTGGCTTGCTACGGCTTTTAAATAAAAATCTTTGTCGGATACCCCGTCTGCTTGCAGTGGGGTCGTTCATTCCCAATCCAATCCGCCGCGCCGCCAAACATAAAGCAGGCCAACTCCCAGGATCAGAATGAACACAGACATTTCAATAAAACCGAATATCCCCAGTCGCTTATAAAGAATTGCCCAGGGAAAAAAGAAGACGGCTTCAATATCAAATAGGACAAACAAAACACCCACGAGATAGAACTTGACCGAAAACCGTTGCCGAGGAGAAACCAACTGGCTCTCTCCACATTCGAAGGGTTCCATCTTATCCGGGAAATATTTTTTGGGTCCCAAAATAGAGGTCATGAACACCATGCCAACGGCAATGCCAATAGCCATCAATAACATGATGCCAACGCCAATATATTCCGTCATTAAAAACTCCTAACCCTTGAAAAAACTCAGATTTAATCGCTGACAAAGCTTAGAGCGTAATGCTACAGACCAAAAAAATACTGCGTGATGCTCCATTGTGAGCTTGTCGTCCAGGTTCATTAAAGTATTAACCTGTTGATTTATGTCGCTTTATACAGGTTTCAGGTTTGCCGGGCCGCTTGAAATAATTATCAAGTAAAACCCTCTGAAGCACTGATAAATAGAGGGGCGATAGTACTCCAAGCTCGCACTTTATGTCAATTAAAAAAGCGTTTAAAATCGCATAATTTCACCGGCTGGAAAGGGGTGGGGGAGAAGCGGAAGGAATGAATCACTGCAAGGGCTGTTGAGACAAGAATGGAGGTAATGATATTAAAGAAGTGAAAGAAATTCCTATCGTATCCCTCTATTATCAAAAAAAGGTTCATTATAGTACAAAGACCAGTGGCAGAAAATGAGTGGGAGAAAGTAACAGAATATTACATTTTCCACTTTTAAAAACGAAATTTCAACAACTTTACAATCACATTAAAGCAATTTATCGCTAACTATATATTAATAAGCTTAATTATAAGCTTATCCAGAAACCACGGGAGAAAGGCTAACTAGTTAAAATACAAACAGTTATAAATTTAAGGAAAAAATTTTAAAATAAAACTTGCAATCGACAGGGAATAAAACTATATTTGCTCCATCAGCCGAACCGCAAGGCGTTGTTGATGCGAATAAAACCTTTATTTGAGTGGCTTTCGAGGGAATCAGATTCGGAATATTCAGATAAGGGTTTTTATGTCTAAGTTCAAAATAAATCTTGACTTAGGTAGACAAACTCTATAGATTGAACGCTTCAACAAAACATTGTTGATTCAAATAAAACCTTTATCTGAATGCTTTTCCAGCGAGTCAGAATCGGAAATTACAGATAAGGGTTTTTGTGTCTAAGGTCAAACTAATCTTTGACTTAGGCCGACAAAATCTATAAATTAGCTCTCAACAAAACATTGTTGGTTCAATTAAAACCTTTATCTGAATGCTTTTCCGGCGAATCAGAATCGGAACTTTCAGATAAGGGTTTTTGTGTCTAAGTCTACTTAGCGGTTGACTTTTGCTAGAAATTCTATAGATTGGTTTTTCAACCAAAAAAATTGTTCTTTGAAATTTGAATAGGTGTCAACAGACACTTGTGGGTCCAAAGTAAGTCAATTTAGTAAACAAAGGTTCATTTTTTTCAGTTCTTGATATATAACTGGAGAGTTTGATCCTGGCTCAGAACGAACGCTGGCGGCGTGCCTAACACATGCAAGTCGAACGAGAAAACTCTCTTCGGAGAGTCGGTAAAGTGGCGCAAGGGTGAGTAACACGTGAATAATCTGCCCTCAAAACTGGGATAACTCGGCGAAAGTTGTGCTAATACCAGATAAGACCACGTTTCACAAGGAATGCGGTCAAAGGGGTCTCAATCCCCGTTTGAGGATGAGTTCGCGGACCATTAGCTAGTTGGTGAGATAAAAGCTCACCAAGGCTACGATGGTTAGCCGGCCTGAGAGGGTGATCGGCCACACTGGAACTGAGACACGGTCCAGACTCCTACGGGAGGCAGCAGTGGGGAATATTGCGCAATGGGCGAAAGCCTGACGCAGCAACGCCGCGTGAGGGATGAAGGTCTTAGGATTGTAAACCTCTGTCGGATGGGAAGAATAATGACGGTACCATCAGAGGAAGCCCCGGCTAACTCCGTGCCAGCAGCCGCGGTAATACGGAGGGGGCAAGCGTTGTTCGGAATTATTGGGCGTAAAGGGCGCGTAGGCGGCACTGTAAGTCGGTTGTGAAATCCCTTGGCTCAACCAAGGAACTGCAACCGAAACTGCAGAGCTAGAGTCCGGGAGAGGGTAGTGGAATTCCCAGTGT
>PVMS01111472.1_pt1 | contig 17551 bp, 11 predicted proteins | sample 1853461 | NCBI WGS metagenome assembly PVMS01 (sample SAMN08582032, study PRJNA380276) | Marine sediment metagenome, whole genome shotgun sequencing project. | isolation source: ocean sediment barecode stripped | collected 2017 | reverse complement strand
GGAAGGCTGATGAGAATTTTGAAAGCGTCAATGGCATATCTGAAATCATGTCCCGGCCTGTCGGTCACAAACGCGATCTGATCTTTATAGGGACTGTCTTTTGATTTTAGGTCGTCTAGCAACTCACAAATAGTATTGGCAATATAAAGGTTATTGCGTTCATTTCTTCCTCCAATATTATAGGTTTCGCCCAATTTTCCTTCATCAAGCACTAGCTTGATACCAATACAATGATCCCAAACATATAACCAGTCCCGGATGTTTTGTCCGTCACCGTAAATAGGTATGGGTTTTCCAGAAATCGCCTTTCTGATGATCGTTGGGATCAATTTCTCTTTGTGTTGATTGGGACCATAATTGTTAGAGCAATTGGTGGTAACCACAGGCATTCCGTAGGTGTGAAAATAGCTTCGAACTACAAAATCTGAAGAGGCCTTCGAGGCACTATAAGGGCTGTTGGGAGCATATGAGGTTGTTTCAGTGAAAAGACCGGTTTTACCTAAAGTGCCATAAACCTCATCTGTAGATATATGGAGGAAACGTGCCTCATTAAAAGCATCCAATAGCTGATTCGGCCCTTCCATCCAGGTTTTATAGGCCGCATGTAGCAAATTGAACGTGCCTACTATATTGGTGTTTATAAAAGCACCCGGACCTGATATTGAATTATCAACATGAGACTCGGCAGCAAAATGTACTACTTTATCAAATTGATGTTTGGCAAACAATTCTTGTACAAAAGTTTCATCACAAATGTCTCCTTTCACAAAATGATAATTTGAAAGATGATTAACCGACTCCAAATTTCTTAAATCCCCGGCATAGGTAAGGTTATCGAGCACAAAAATTTTGTCCTGGTTATTACCCAGAACATATGCTACATAATTAGAACCAATGAACCCTGCGCCACCGGTAACTAAGACTTTAGTATTTTTCAAAATATATTTTTAGACTAGCCTAAAGCTAAATTAACACTCCTTTTCCTATATCCATTGTAGGGTTTTATTTACAATAATCTGTCGACCAAAACTATCCTAAAATTTGATGCAATATTTTCTCTGTGATCAAATAGGTGGGTTTGACCCCTGTTGTTCCCAATCCCCCTGAAGCCAACGTACTGCCTGTCTCCAGTGGGTTATCACTGGCATAATACGCATAACTCACTTTCAGTTTAGAACTCACGCTCCCTCGAATCTTTGAGGCGGACTGAATCGCTTTTTGATAATGTGCTCCTTCCATCTCCAGACCAATAACATTCCAGGTAGAATCATGAAAAAACCTCAGTATATCTCGATTTTGGAGGGAAGTACCCAACACCGTGATCATCGCACCCGAGCATACATTGATATCATCATCGATAAAATCGCCTTTCTTCAATCTGTTCTTAAAAGGATAATTGTCTGCTGTACCTTCAAAAATATGAGCATGAGGGATCATAATATCGCCCTTGCCTCCATCCAAAATTCCAGCTTTTCCCATCACCGAGACAGATTCAATATTGATCAATTTCCTTTGACCATTTACAATAAATGGCTTTAATAACTCATCCATGGTCTCATATGCCTGTTCTCCAAAAGCGTAGTCCATAACTATGATGACAGGCCTTTGGCTGGTTGATTCAGAAGTAGTTTCAGAAGAAAAAACGTCAGAATCCACCTTTTGCATATCAAATATCTGAACATCGATATTTGTTCCGCTTTCGTCTTTGAGATACATCATCCCGTTACTGGTTGCCTCAATGTTTACTTTTTCTCTCAACTTGGTGCTATTTGGATTGCTAAGCATCTCAAATAGATCGAAAACGACCTTATTTTTCATTTCTGACCTCAATGCGGCTTCCGCGAATAAGGTGTTCATCACGCTATGCATATTAGCGCTGATAATATGAATGGGGCGATCCAATAGTTGATTGTTATACAATACCTCTTTTATGCGCTCGGCCCAGCGCTCTCCATGAATGTGATGTCCTATTCGTTCCCTAAGCACCGGACTAAAAGTGATCAATCTTTTTTTCTCATACAAGTGTTCCTCCATCGCCCCTTTTCCCAGGTAATAAATGATCTTGAAAAAACGGTGCTCATCTTCTTCGCAACCAAATTGGGCATAGACCTCATTGACTTCTTCAAAGGTTCGCCCCAGGAAATTTGCGGTATGAGTCAAGGCAATTTCTTTGTCCTTTTGAGTTAATTTTCCTTTTTTAAGTACGGCTTCTTCCAGTTTTTCCCAGTCCCGAATAAGTTCTCCTTCCTCGCTCACCAGTACTTGCTTCATAATTTTATGAGACTCTATATACATAAAAGTAAGGTGGGTCAAGACATCATAGATCTCACTACGCCCACGGGTCACTTCAATGTTCATTTGCTCAGCATCAATGCGGTAGCAATTACGACGTCTTTTAGTAGGGATAATTGGTTCAAAGTGTGAATTTTTATAGCCTTCGTCGCTGGTAAGATTTATAAAACGACATTCTTCTATGCCATATGGAAGTCTGTCAATGACATATATCAAACCTTGTAGTTCGATCTTCTCTTCAGCTATGGAGCCGTAAATTTCCGGCCTTAACATTAACAACGACTCTCGCAAGGTTTCCCCTGAAATCCCCATAGGCTTATAAAAGCCCCGGTTAAAAAGATGTCGCATGGTAATGTAAATCCGTTCGATGGCGCCGCTACTTTCCTGGGCACGTGTACGCTGGTGTTTTTTCTTAATGCTCATTAAAATGCAAAGATAGCACTTATTTTAGGCTTGTAACCTAATGAGGGGGTCTGCAATTTTTCGATCATTGGATAAACGGGGAATTTTATTTTGTCCTCCTAATTTGCCCTGAGACTTCATATAATTATTGAAACTGTTCATTTTCAGCGGAGTTATCTTTAATTTCTGAAGTATCTTCCCCTCGATCAGGTCAAAATAGTAGCTATTTTGTCTTTGCATTGACTTGTCAATTTGTAAAGCTATTTCGGACAGATTATCAGGGGTTTTATCGAATTCCACCATCCATTCATGATAAGGCAGCTCATTTTTGGTTTCCGTTTTTGGGGCAACTGTAAATTCGGAGATCGAGAAACCAAATTCCTGTATGGCTTCCTGCATTGCCTGCTCCACTTCCTTGCCTATCACGTGTTCACCAAATGCCGAAATAAAATGCGTAATACGGCCGGTAACTATTAATTTATAAGGATCCTTGGAAGTAAACTGAATTGTATCACCGACGTTATAGGCCCATAAGCCGGCATTGGTAGAGACAATCATCACATAGTTGATTCCCAGCTCAACCTCGCCTATAGTAAGCCGTTTAGGGTGTTCATTATAGAATTTATCGGCTTCCACAAACTCATAAAACATCCCTGAATCCAACTGCAGCAAAAGACCTTTATCCTTTTGTTCATTCTGAAAAGCGAAAAAACCTTCCGAAGCAGGATAAAGTTCAATACTATCCACCCTCCTTCCTATCAGGTTTTCGAATTTTTTTCGATACGGTTCATAATTTACCCCTCCGTAAATGAATAAATTAAAGTTTCTGAAAAGATCTCCTATCTCTTTACCGGTTGCGATCTGCAATCGTTCAAAATACATCTGTACCCATGAAGGAATCCCACTGATCACTGTCATATCCTCGTTTTTGGTCTCTTCAACAATAGCGTCAACTTTGGTTTCCCAGTCTTCAATGCAATTGGTTTCCCAGCTTGGCAATCGATTTTTCAGGAGATACCCCGGCACGAAATGCGCCACAATACCAGACAGGCGCCCTTGTTTGATTCCATTTTTCTCGGACATTTCCGGGCTGCCTTGAAGGAAGATCATTTTACCATCCACAAATTTTTCATTTCCGGTTTCATTTATATAGCACAAGAGTGCATTTCGTGCGGCTTCAATATGTGACGGCATCGATGCCTTTGTCAAAGGAATGTATTTTGCCCCAGAGGTCGTCCCCGACGTTTTTGCAAGGTAGAGGGGTTTTCCAGGCCACAAAATATCTTCTTCCCCGGCTACAACACTCTCTATATAACTTCGTAGATCTTCATAATCACGAATCGGAACTTTTTCAGCAAAATCACGTGGCGAGGCGATTTCAGCAAATCGATGATCGATTCCAAACTGAGTGTTCTCTGCTTTCGAGATGAGCCGCGAAAAGACTCTTTCCTGAGTTTCAACCGGGTTAGCCGCCCAGCGTTGAATTTTTTTGACAGTCTTTTTAGCCAGGATTTTTGCCCCAAAAGATTTTAATGACATGCCTAATCGAAATCTATAAAATTGGTAGGATTAATTGGATATCCGTCACTCCAAAGCTCAAAATGTAAGTGGGGGCCCGTAGTTAATTCCCCGGTGTTTCCAACAGTGGCGATCACCTCTCCGGCTTTTACCAAATCTCCTTGTTCTTTGTTCAAGGAAGCATTGTGTTTATAGACCGAAATAATGTTGTTGTTGTGCTTTAAGATTATAACGTGGCCGCTGTCCGTAGTCCAGTCGGCAAATATAATAGTGCCATCGGCGGTAGCTTTGACAGGACTGTTCTTTATGGTGACAATATCCACTGCAAAATGCTTGGATTCCGGGTTGTAATTTTCTGAAATCGTCCCTTTCACCGGTGGGAATAGAACAAAATTTAGCTCTTCGCTGGCTGTTAGCGGATTGTATTTGTCTTCTTGAAGCACAATCTCCCTAAGGATAGAATCCTGTTTTGATGGTGTAAAATCGATCCCTTCCACATCATTTTGAGCGGCTTCAAGAATTGAATCCCGATTAAAATCCACGGTCTTCACATCGCCTGTTAACACCTTTTTAATTGAGGCCAAATACTGCTGGTTTATATCCATAGCCTGCTCTAAAGAATCGGTTTTGTAAGTAAGGTTTACAGCTCGCTTTTTCAAGGCTGTTGAAGAATACCCCGGAATATATTCCCGTAGTGGTGTAAATGCAATTAAGATCGTAGTAATTACAATAAGAAATACAGCTAAGATCGTACTAAACACAAAAACGTTAAGCCGATTGAGCTTAAAGGAAAAACGTTCTTCAAACGTGGCCTCATTAAGCACAACCAAACGGTAATTGTGCAATAACTTTTTCTTGATTTTTTTACCTCTTCTCTCTTTCTTAGCCATCAAATACTGTTATTGAATGCAAATGTAAGGGTTTAAAGGAAACGAGCCATGAGCATTAAATTGATGTTCAGACAAATGTTCCATAATGGATCACATCTCAATGATGAAAATCAACTTATAAATAAGATGAAACTTACATTGAAAACGTTGTATGTAAGGAATTCTTGTTACCTTTGTATTATAAATTTCATAAAAAATGGATGCACTGATATTACCTTTAGTTATTGGGCCCTGGCAGATAATTTTGATAGTAGTGATAGTTTTGTTAATGTTTGGCGGGAAAAAAATTCCCGAACTCATGCGTGGCCTGGGCAGTGGTATTAAGGAGTTTAAAGAGGCTTCCAAAGAAGATGAAGATGACACCAATAAAATAGAAGATAAAGAATAGTTTCAGGATACGTCTTGAAATGAAAAGCCCAAAACAAATTAGTTGTTTTGGGCTTTTTTTATAATTTTATTCAAGAAATATATCCCGTCGCATCGGTTTATTTTTGGCGTGATCTGTTACTCTATTTTTGCAGATCTTAGAATAGACTCCAACTCAAATTGTAAATCTCTCTTTTCGACAGAAGGCGCATACGTAAAGCCTTCCAAAATTAGGTAGCGATCATTTTTTTCGTCCCTAACGGCAAAATTTAAAAAGGGTCCTGCCATATACTCTCCTTTTACCTCCCAAATTCCTTTGGTCTCATAGGTAAACTTCCCATCGATCTGTGACGTAAATAAATAAGGTGCGTAGGCTTCTTCTGTGCTAAAAACACCATCCTCTTCCACAGGTAAATATCCGGCCCCAATTGAGTCACGCATTTTAATAATATCTCCAATTATCATGCTGTCATTTCCTATAGTTGCCAAGGGGACTTCATAGATCAAGATATTGGTTGTGCCATCTTTCAGATCTTTGCGAAGCCAGTAAAAATTTTCACTTGCAGAGGCCACGCGATAGGCCGATGGAAGTTGCAATGTAAGCCCAAACCGTTCTTTAAGTGAGTCCACCTTGAGTAGTGCAATCTTTGTTCGACGCTGTCTTTCCTTTATCTCTGACGCCTTAAAAACTCTGATGATCTTCTGCTGCTCCTGATCGATGAGTTCTATAATCCTTTCTTCAGAGGTGCCGATAATAAACGCCCCTACTTGTGGTTTAGCATACACATCTTTCTTCAGTTTGACAGTGTCTTCCGAACCTAAACTCACATACAGAAAAGTTCTCGAAGTCCGTGCAAAACCCTCGTGTGCCTCAGGATTCATTTGATTGATTGAAAAAATAGCCTCTTGTTGCGGAAGACCGTCGGTCAAGGCTGCAAAATGCTCTCGTATCTTTCCGCCTACCTCGTTATTCCAGAGATCATTAGAAACTATGATCTGAAGGTTATTGATCCTCCCAACAGAATCCGGAAGATAGCTGTTCGTCTTATTTGAAGAACCATCATTACAAGAAACCAAAAGAAGGCCGAAAAGCAGGGCGGAGGAAAGTAACGTTTTCATTCAGTTGTGTTTATAGGAAGTGTCATTTATGCAATTTAAGTGTCATTCCCGGTTTTAATTTTGTACTGCTAATATCGTTCCACTTTTTTAATTGATCTACCGTTATTCCGGGAAATTTTTGAGAAATACTCCATAAAGAATCTCCGCTTTTCACAGTGTAGCTCTTATTAATTCCTTCTGAAATAACGGTAGCTCCCTGTTTATTGGCAGGTTTACTATTTAATTTTCTTGGGTAAATTGTAAGTCGTTGCCCTATTCTTAATCTATCACTCCTCAGGCCATTCCATCTTTTGATCTTACTAACAGATACTCCATACTTATCAGCGATTTTTCCAAGATAATCTCCACTGCGTACCCTATACCGAATTTTATCACTCTGTTTGAAAAACTCGGGCAAGGGTTTCTCCCGTTTATTGAATTCAGCCGTAGCATAAGCATAAATCGCTTCTTCGTTGTTTACAAATATCCCGATGGCCTCTACGGGTAATCTCAAGACATAATTTTTATCTTTTACAACCGGGATAATACCATACTTGTAAGATGGATTTAAGAATTCCAACTCGTCCAGATCTAAATTCGTAAGGGTTGCAACCTGTTGCAGTGAGATCATTTGTTTGACTTTCAGGGTGTCCGTAGCTATATAAGGATAGCGAGGGCCACTACTCTTGAAGCCATGTTCCCCGGCATATTCAAAAATATACATCGTAGCCAAAAAAGCGGGTACATAACCCGCTGTTTCACGGGGCAAATGATGTCTTATATTCCAATAATTCCGATAGCCTCCTGAGCGTCGTATTGCCTTTGATACATTTCCGGGACCACTGTTGTACGCGGCTAATGCCAGGTCCCAATCGCCTAAACTTGAGTGCAGACTCTTGAGGTATTTCGCGGCAGCCTCGGTTGCCATGATAGGGTCGGATCGTTCATCCACATACGAATTTACCTCCAAACCATATAGCCTTCCGGTGCTGAACATAAATTGCCATAAACCGGTTGCTCCAACCCTTGAAATCGCTCTAGGGTCCAGGGCAGATTCAACCACAGCCAAATACTTCATTTCCAGCGGAAGACCCTGTCTGTCCAATTCTTCTTCGAACATGGGGAAGTAATAATCGCTCAATGCCATGAGCCTTGCCATGGTACGTCTCCGGTTCTTGAGATAGCCCTTGATAACACTTTCCAACGATGGATTGTATTCCACATTGAACGGGGTGCGGGCATTTAGCTCTTCCAGACGTTGTTTAAGCACCTCTGTTGACAGTTCCTCATACTCTATAGGGCTATAGTCCAAATGAGTAATAGACCCGTATATTTCCTCAAATAAATCGTTTTTATAAAGGTCTGCGAGCCAAATGGAATCAATTCTTTTGGCTAAGTTATTATCCTTTAGATCGAAAACAACCGAATCCTTGGACTGTATAGCCACTATCGTGGTAGGTAGGTCGCTATCCAATTTTTGAACAGCGATAGAATCTGTTATTTGAATAGTCTTGGTAGGCAATGGATCGGTCTGATCCTTGGGGTCTATTTCCTGAATAACCTTGTCTTGAGCATATAGAGCGCCGGTGAGCAAGAAAATAAGTATGTATAAAATATGTGTGTTCATAGGATAGTAACGAGGAGGTAGCTTTGAAATTTCTCCAAAAATACTGAAATATAGAAATTGAGCAACTTTTTAACGTTTTTGATCGAATATTAGTTCAATATCGCTTCTATTCCCGGCAAGGATTTGCCCTCCAGCATTTCAAGCATTGCCCCACCTCCTGTTGAGACGTAGCTCACTTTATCCTCGATATTAAATCGCTTCACTGCTGCCACCGAATCACCACCACCCACAAGGCTAAAAGCCCCATTTTTCGTGGCCTCACCTATAGCATTTCCAATTTGTATAGTGCCGTTGGCAAAATTTGACATTTCAAAAACACCCATGGGACCATTCCATAATATGGTTTTGGATGCATTCACCACATCGCCAAATATTTGATTGGTCCGCGGCCCGGTATCCAGGCCCATCCAACCTTCTGGTATTTGTGTTATATCTGCAATTTTTATGTCTGCATCATTCGAGAATTCATTCGCGATTACCACATCTACCGGTAAATGAACTTGTACCTCTTTTTGCTTTGCCAGTTCCAGGATCTCCAGTGCCAAAACTTGTTTGTCGTTTTCTATCAAAGAATTTCCAATGGTTCCACCCTGCGCTTTGATGAAAGTAAATGCCATTCCGCCTCCAATAATCAGATGGTCAATTTCATCCAGAATATTTTCAATAATGGTGATCTTTGAGGAGACCTTTGCTCCACCGATGATCGCGGTTATAGGAGGTTCTCCATCTTGCAATATTTTGTTGATATTCATTATTTCAGAAGCCAGTAATAGACCGAAGCATTTTTTCAGCGGAAAAAACTGCGCGATCACAGCCGTAGAAGCGTGATCCCTATGAGCCGTTCCGAACGCATCATTCACATAAATATCGCCGAGTTCCGAAAGTTGTCTTGCAAAATCAACAGCTCCTTCTTTCTCTTCGTTATAATACCGAAGGTTTTCTAATAGCAGGATCTCACCCGGCTCTAATTGGTTCACTGCCTCCGTCACGGACTCACCAATACAGTCGTTTACAAATTTTATCTGTGCTCCAAGAATATCGGACACAGCGCCGACTATATTTCTTAATGAAAACTTGGCCTCTCTATTTTTGGGGCGTCCTAAATGCGACATCAAAACACAGCTGCCACCATCTTCCAAAACCTTTATGATAGTAGGAATAGCAGCCTCTATACGACTGGTGTCTGTTGGCTCAAGGTCTTTGTTCAAAGGCACGTTAAAGTCTACACGGATCAGTGCCTTTTTGTCCTTAAAATCGAAGTCGTTGACGGTTTTCATCAGTGTCTTTTAGGTAGACAAATATACTGGTTTTTAAAGCATCCTGGATTTTGAAATCGGGAGGGAAATTCCGAAGAAAATTTATGTAGATTTGTTCATGGATTTTTCCGAGATCATAGGACAGGAACACATCAAATCTCATTTAAGAACGACCCTTAAAAATGGGCGCGTAGCACATGCCCAGTTGTTTGTGGGATCGGCCGGTAGCGGATTACTTCCTCTGGCTATTGCCTATGCCAAGGAGCTCTTGTGTAATTCTTTTAATGTAGAGTCTGAAGCCTATGAGCGATGCGCGAGAAATGTAGCCAATTTTTCACATCCCGATCTGCATTTTATCTATCCGGTAAATACAAATGATGCGGTGAAGAAAAATGCCGTTTCCAGTTCCTTTGCAGAAGAATGGAGGAATTTTATCACCGAAAATCCATATGGCTCTTTGTTCAATTGGTTTCAAGTGCTCGGCATTGAAAACAAACAAGGAATAATAGGCGTAAAAGAAGCTGAAGAGATCTCAAAAAAGTTAGCCCTGAAATCCTATGATGGCGGATTTAAGATCATTATTATCTGGATGGCAGATAAAATGAATGTGGAGTGCTCTAACAAGATCCTAAAATTGGTGGAGGAGCCCCCCGATAAATCCGTTTTATTGTTGCTTACTGAAAAGGAAGAAAAAATTATTAATACGATCCACTCCAGATGTCAAACACTTCATATTCCGCTGCTACCTGAAAAGGATATTGCGAATGCACTTATTGAAAAACAATCCGTGTCTGAAAATGTCGCGATTAAAACGAGCCGACAAGTCCATGGAGACTTCAATAAGGCGCTACATATTGTTAAAAACGATAATGAAGATGCTGTATTTGAATCTTGGTTCGTGCTTTGGGTCCGTACAGCTTTTCGGGCGAAAGGAAATAAAAAAGCCATCCAGGAATTGCTCAATTGGAGCGATATGATGGCTGGAAAAGGACGTGAAACACAGAAAAATTTTCTGGTCTATTGTATGGAGTTGTTTCGTCAGTCACTGCTAAAAAGCTATAATGTAGATAGCTTGGTCTATTTTGAAACGAACGATTCAAAATTCTCCATTGATAAATTCGCCCCTTATGTCCATCAAAACAATATTTATGGAATCATTGCAGCCTTGGAAGATGCCACTTACCATATCGAGCGAAACGGAAATCCTAAGGTTATTTTTACCGATTTGTCCATTCAATTGACAAGGCTAATTCATAAGAAAGAAATGGTATAAGCAATTCTTATTTCCAAAACATTATTGATCGATTATTTTTATTGATATTGGTTTTAAATAAGCCTGTTTAAGCGACTTTCTTTTTGAAGCCTTGTATTTGTGCAATTCCGATAAAATAGGTCCAAAAAAGTAACCAAAATCAGTTATTTCGTCTTTTTGTAGCAATAGATCAGTGAAGAATACTCTTTATTTCTCCAGGCCATTAAATTTGACAGCAAACCAATAAAAAATGCTTTAAACGAAAATAAATTTCCAGATTTATATTTTTCTGAAAGAAGGCTAACATAAAAAGAATCGAAGATCAAGGGTTTGGTTTTTACCAATTGTAATTCCGAAGAAAATATTTTCTTCATTGCATCTTGTGAAAAATGCCAGAGGTGTCTTGGGACATCAAAAGCGGCCCAATAATTCTTATAATGTTTTGCATCGAACGAATTAAAGTTTGGAACTGCGACAACCAACGTGCCTCCTGTTTTAACTAATTGTTGTGTTTTTTGAATCGTGTTTTGAAGATCCGTCATATGCTCCAATACATGCCACAATGTAACGACATCAAATGTCCTTCCTTCCAAAACAGTAATTGATTCATCGAGGGTCATGTTTTTTTTATAGGCAAAATTACGAGCTCCCTCATTAGGTTCAACGCCGGAAATAGCCCACCCTTTTTTTTGAGCCACTTTTAAAAACTCCCCGGTTCCTGCTCCTATATCCAGTAAAGTTCCCTTCCCGGAATTAAGTTTTGAGATAAGTCTTACCTTTTTGACGAGCGAATATGATTTAACCATTTGATACAAAAATGCAAGCGTTCCTTTTTTAGAATCGGTGTGTGAAATATAATCTTCGCTTTGATAGTATTTGGCAAGGTCTTTCGATTCTGGATGAGGCCTGGTCTCTAAAAAACCATATTCTTTGTTTCGGACCAATGAAAATTCCTCGCCGGTAACGAGGAAGTCCTTTGTGTTGATATAACTATTTTCTTTGATCTTATCCAACTTTAAAACGGTTGTTCCACGTGGAACATTTTAATTCAGCTCAACGGTTTATCTTCCCATATAGACCAACAATACGGAAACATCACTAGGAGTAACTCCACTAATTCGTGATGCCTGGGAAATAGTTATTGGCTTGATTGCTGTTAATTTTTCTTTGGCCTCATAGGAAAGGGACTTTAGTTTTGTATAATCGAAGTTCTTCGGAATTTTAACTCCCTCCAGACGATGCAATTTATCTGCATTATTCCTTTCCTTTCTGATATAGCCTGAATATTTAATCTGTATCTCTGTTTGCTGCAATACTTCCCTGTCCAAATTATTTCTCATAATGAATTCGTCAACACTCTCTACTTTCCTCATATCGTCCATGGTGATATTTGGACGTGAAAACAACTTGAACATTTTATCACTTTGCCTAACCGGAGACGATTTTTTAGATTCCAGGATCGGATTAATTACCTCGGGGGACACGCTGGTTTCTTTAAAAAAAGCAATAAAGGCATCACTCTCTTTTTGTTTTCGCTCCATCTTTTTTAGGCGTTCCTCACTCGCTAGTCCGATCTCAAAAGAACGTGGTGTCAATCTAAAATCAGCATTATCCTGCCGTAATAGTGTTCTGTATTCAGCGCGGGACGTAAACATTCGATAAGGTTCATCCGTTCCCTTTGTGATGAGATCATCTATCAAAACCCCAATATAGGCTTCATCTCTCATCAGGATAAAAGGGTCCTTTTCGGCGATACGTAAATGCGCGTTTATACCGGCCATTATTCCTTGAGATGCCGCTTCTTCATATCCGGTAGTACCGTTAATTTGACCTGCGAAATACAATCCGGAAACCAGTTTAGTTTCTAATGTATGCTTCAATTGAGTAGGCGGGAAGTAATCATATTCAATGGCATATCCGGGTCTGAAAAACTTTACATTCTCAAATCCGGCACAGGCCCTCAATGCCTTAAATTGTACCTCCTCCGGCAAAGATGTTGAGAAACCATTTATATAATATTCAACAGTATCCCATCCTTCAGGTTCCACAAAAAGTTGATGCCTGTCCTTGTCAGCAAAACGATTGATCTTGTCTTCAATGGAAGGGCAATATCGAGGGCCTATACTTTTTATGGCACCATTGAACATAGGGGAGCGGTCGAATCCTTCCTTGAGTAATTCGTGTACCTTTTCACTCGTGTAACTCATGTGGCAATCACGCTGCTTTTCTAATGGTTGCGTACTATCGGAATAAGAAAATTTTTGCGGGTCTTCATCCCCGGGTTGGATTATCATTTTAGAAAAATCCAGTGATCTTCCATCTACTCTAGGCGGTGTGCCGGTTTTCATTCTACCCGAATCAAAACCCAAGTCACCTAGCTCCTTTGTAATCCCGGTTGATGCTTTTTCCCCTGCTCGTCCTCCTCCCAACTGTTTCTCTCCAATATGGATCAACCCATTTAGAAATGTTCCATTAGTCAATACAACATTCCTCGCTTTTATCTCCAATCCTAAAGAAGTTTTAACACCTCTTATTTGATCTTTCTCAACAATCAAACCCGTAACCATCTCCTGATAAAAATCCAGGTTCGGAGTAGCCTCCAACATCATTCTCCAGGTATCTGCAAAACGCATACGGTCACTCTGCACCCTGGGACTCCACATGGCCGGCCCTTTTGATTTATTTAGCATCTTGAATTGAATGGCGGTCTTGTCAGAAACGATTCCACTATAACCCCCCAAAGCATCGATCTCACGTACGATCTGCCCTTTGGCAATTCCACCCATAGCCGGGTTGCATGACATCTGCGCTATATTCTGGAGATTCATGGTGATCAACAAAACGGACGACCCCAAATTGGCCGCCGCTGCTGCTGCCTCGGAGCCTGCATGGCCAGCTCCAACAACAACAACATCATATTCTTTATCAAACATATATTAGAATGTTCCACGTGGAACATATTTGTTCATCAAGGGTATAAAGATAGTATAAACTGTATAAATTATTAAAACCAATCGCTCTATTCATCTGTTTTTCAGCTCTTTAAACAAATTCTCGCATTGAAAGGGCTGAGTTCTCCTTTTCACGAATCCGAATCTTTTCTGCGCTGGTTTTATCATTATACTTACAAAAATGAAGAATCCCATGAATCATTACTCTGTGCAATTCATCATCAAAACTAACATCAAAATCCTTAGCGTTTTCGGTAACTCTATCAATGGAAATATAGACCTCTCCCTGAACCTGCTTACCAACAGAATTGTCAAAACTTATGATATCAGTGAGTGTATCATGGCTAAGAAATTTTACATTGATCCTATTGAGATATGGGTCATCACAAAACACAAATGTAATATCCCCCTCTTCACATCCTTCAGAAGAAATAATGCTCGAAATCCATCCTTTTATCCCTTCCGCCTGAGAGAGATCAAAATTGGTTTCAGAAAAAAAATCAATCATTGTTTCCGTTGAAATATTTTTTGACCTCAGTCTTATATTTCTGGCGCAAAGGTAGTGCTTCCCGGTTAAGGATTTCAGTACTGTTGAAATATTTCTTTATGTCCTCAGGTTGAAGACGCAGTGTATTATTATAATTTTTTCTGTTGGTTTGAGATTCCCTTCTACTCTCCTGTCCCTGTTCAAAATCGGCTTCATCGAGCTTCAATAATTCATATTGTAATCTCAGCATACGCTCCAAAGTTCTTTGATTAAAACCCTTTTCTAATAACTGCTGCTCAATCCCTTCCATTTCTCTAAGTATATCTCCAGCTCTTCCTTTCAATCCTTCTTTACTCAACCTGTCCCTGAGTTGATTTCTCAACTGTTGCTGTTGCTTATAAATTTCATATAGCTCTCCATTCATATCTTCACTATAGCCTTCACCATCTTCCCCATCATTCCCCTCATCTCCACCTTTACCATCCCCAGATTCACCATTATTTCCATCTTTTCCCGTACGTCCACTTTCACCATTATCTCCATCACCTTGTCCTTCTCCAGACTCTCCGTCATTACCACTGCCTTCAGATTTTCCCTGACCCATTCCCTCCTTCATTTTTTCTGAAAGGCTCTCCTGCTTTTTAATGATGTCTGGCAGTTGGAAACCTCCACCATCTCCCTCGCCCTCTCCTTGTCCTTTACCCTGGCCTTTCCCTTTTCCGGAAGAGTTCATCTGCATTTGATTTTGCATGTTGTTTAATAACTCGCTCAGAAAAACGGCAAGTTCGTTTGCCCCCGTAATTGTGTATTGCTGACTGGAAATTCCATGCCGCACCCTGTTTTCTGCCAATCTCTCCAACGATTTCTCCAGATGGTAGCTTACCTCAGTGAGAGATTCGTTGATGGTCTTGCTTATCATAGGTTGTCGTAATGATAGCGCGAATAAACTATCATCAATATGCTGGAAATTCAGTTTTAGATCGTTTTGAATATTGAGCTTTTTCCCAAAGGCAGCACTTCCATAGTCGGTTTCTTTAAACACCTCCATCAAATCTTCCTGCTCAAAGGAAAACACTACCAGATTATCTAAGATCTGCCGCAACATCTCAACATCTTCATCTAGAGTTTCCATCTGCCCTGCCTGCATTTGCTTCTCCATTTTTTGACTCATTTCCTTCATTTTCTTACCCGCTTTTTTCTGGTTTTTTGAAGCGCCTTCTTTGTTCTGAAGTTCCAGCTTATCTGTAGCCTTCTGTTGTTCCTCCTGGACTTGTTGTTCTCCTGTTTTATCCTGCGGGATGTCCATAGGCTCCTTCAGTCCTTTATTCTCTTCTTGAAGATCTTCCATTTCCTTTTGAAACTCCTCAAACTTTTCGTTGAGTTCTTCTTGTTTTTCCTTGGTGTTTTCATCCTTGGGAGCATCGGCCAGCTTCTCCTGTTCCTCTCCTAACTTGAATAATTCCTCAGCGAGTTTCTCAGCTTTTTTGGCCACATAATAACGTTTGGTCAATTCCACTAATTGTTCAAGATTCTTTTCCTGATTTTTGTTTTGCTTGGCGAGCTTTTCCAGTTTTTCTGAAAGTTCCTCCTTGTCGATCAACTCTTGTAACCTCTCCAATTCCTCTAACAATTTTTCGTTTTCCTCTAGTTGTCTTTCATTTTCTTCCAGTCGATCCTTTAACTGCTCCTTGAAAGGATCGCTCTCTTCATTGTCCGGTTGAAACTTCTCTAGATTTTCCTTCATTTCCTTCGAGAAATTCTTCATCAATTGCTCCTGCTGTTTTTGACGCTTTATGAAATTTTCCAGTTTCTTTTTGTCATTCCAGTTGAGTTCTTTCTTTTCCTTCTGAAGCTTGTTTATTTCCTCTAATCTTTTTTCCTGATCCTTTAGATCCCTGAGGGCCTTATTAAGATCTTCTATATTCTCCTCCTGATTCTGAAGTTGCTCTGCCTCTAATTCTTCCCTGGTCAATTTTCTAAATGAATAAAAACCACTCTTAGCCGACTTGTACTTATGAATGGCATCATTATCAAAAATTTCGAAGTAATACTCGTAAGAAACCCCTTCTTCCAAATTCAAAGTGCCCGGGAAAGTGTGGACAAATTGGTCTACGTTCGATGTAATAACCTTGAGTAATACGGGGATTTTATTTTCTTCTTCTCCCAGAGGATAATAAACTAACTGCAGCCTTGTTAGGCCATAATCATCGGATACCTGACCCAAAAAATAGGTGGTTTGTCTGTCTGTTGAATCTTGTCTCGACTCGACCTTGATCTCCGGGTATTCATCTTTAATTACTCCCAAGGTGAAGGATAGATTTTCATACTCTTTCAATTCTTCATTGGAAGTTGTAATGGCATAATCCAGTTTTCGATATACTCCCTTTTTAAAACTGAAATTCTGATCTGCAGCGACAAAATTATAGGCCGTGTCCTTAGCTTTTAGCTGAACCTGTAATGTGTTTTTAGTGCTTACATTCCAGGTAACCCTTGTTCCCTCAGGAATGGTGGCATTGCCCGTACTTTTCAAAACTTCGTCCTTTCTTCCGGTATAGCCCGGATAGTCCAAAACCATTTCAAATCCAAGTAGTGAAGGTGTTTTAATGACGTCCAATGTATACTTCTGTGAGGTCACTTTATTGGCCTTTAATCGGAAAGAGAGGGCGACAGTAGGCTGAGAGAAGGTGAATTCAAACCGCTCCGGAGCGGTTTGTTCCAGATAATAGGTTTCCTTATTAAAACTTATGGTCGCATTTTCAGGAACAATATCCCCCTCTGTTTTTACCTTTACCGTGAAATTCTTGTTTTCAATTGCAGTAAGATCTTCATTAACAACAATAAAAGAAAAAGGTGCCGGCGGTTCATAGGCAGTATCATAATTCACTACTCGTTTATAGCTGTTTGAAAATAAATCCTTATCCCATAGAAAATTTACAAGCAGTATAATGATCAAAGGAATAGCCGCATATTTTAAATATTTCGTATTCTTTTTATAGTTGATAGCTCTCTTGAAGGGTACGGGCTGTAACTCTCCTGCCTTTTGGTCAATACTGGCAGCGAGCAATTCAGACTCCCGCTGATTTTGATTCAACTGAATAACATTCAATAATTTGTCGTTCACTTGTGGGAAGTGATCTCCAATGATCTTTGAGGCCTCTTCGTGTCCAATGCCCCGTTGTAATTTGAATAACTTAGCCAATGGAAATGCGATAAACCGAACAAACAATCCAATCTCCACCAAAACAAAGGACCAAAAGAGTATGGTACGTCCTAAGGGTTCCAACCATAAAAAATGTTCGACCAACAGGGTGATAATAAACCATAGTAGCCCAATAGCGAAAAAGAGAATTACCCCTTTTATCAATTCATTGGTGTAGAATTTTTTTATAAATTGTTCCAGCTTTTGCTGGAT
>PVMS01064512.1_pt1 | contig 17551 bp, 7 predicted proteins | sample 1853461 | NCBI WGS metagenome assembly PVMS01 (sample SAMN08582032, study PRJNA380276) | Marine sediment metagenome, whole genome shotgun sequencing project. | isolation source: ocean sediment barecode stripped | collected 2017 | reverse complement strand
TGTTGGAACGAGGAGGCCGATAGGAAGGATTCTGTGCTTAATGAAGCTTTTGTGATCCCCAATAAAATCTCCTGGTATCTGGCAGGACTCTTTCCCTCACCCAAAAAGCGTTCATTCTCACGTTTCAATTGAATGAAATCCACCAAGTCGCCAGGTAGATATTTCGTGTCACCAGGGCGTGTAATCTGGACTTTGGACATCATTTTGCGGGTGATAACTTCAAAATGCTTGTCATTGATGTTCTGACCTTGAGATCGATAAACCTTCTGGACCTCGGTAAGCAAGTATTTTTGGCACTCATGACGACCCTGAATTCGTAATATTTGATGGGGATTCAGTGAACCCTCAGTTAATGGTTGTCCAGGTTCAACATGGTCGCCAGACTTGATCAATAATCGGGCGTTACTCGGTAATTCGTACTCTTCTTCTTGCCGGACTTCATAAGAAACAACCACTTTGGCATTTGCCTCGTCATCAGATCCTTCGATACGAACCTTGCCTCCATTTTGGGCTGTGATTGTTGCATCATCCAGGCTGGCAAGCGTACCCTTCTGTTTGATTTCATCCCCATCTTCGACCTCGATTGTCCATCCGGGCGGAAGATCATATTCTTCACTGACCATTTCGCTGTGTTCTACCCGAACAACTCGTAAATCGCTATAGCGATCGGATTGTTCTACATGAGATTTACCAGCGATCTCCGTTACCACAGCTTCACCTTTTGGTGTCTTGCGGGCTTCAAAAAGCTCTTCCACACGTGGCAAACCAGTGGTTATATCACCAACAGCAGCAACACCACCGGTGTGGAATGTCCGCAAAGTTAATTGTGTACCAGGTTCACCGATCGATTGAGCAGCCACAATTCCCACAGCAGCACCCGCATCCACCAGCTTACCTCTACCAAGATCCATTCCATAACATTTTGCGCAGATCCCATGACCGAGCTCACAAGTCAAAGGGGAGCGAACTATAACTTCACTGATCTCTGCAGAGGTTATCCGGCGAACCTGATCATGATTGATCATTTCATCACGGTCTACCAAGACTTCGCCTGTGTTTTGATCGATGACAGGAACAGCAGCATATCTTCCGTAAATTCGAACTCCCATCGATTGACCAGCGATATCATCTGAACTGCGGATCACCGACCCATCCAGGGTCTCACAATCCACATCATTGATGATCACATCCTGGGCAATATCCACCAAACGACGAGTCAAATAACCCGCATCTGCGGTTCTCAGAGCCGTGTCAGCAAGTCCTTTTCGAGCACCATGAGTTGAAATGAAATACTCGAGTGCGGTTAAGCCTTCGCGGAAGTTTGACCTGATCGGCAGCGGGATAATCCTCCCAGAAGGATCAGCCATCAATCCTCGCATCCCTGCTAACTGAGATATCGGTTGGAAGCCACCTTTGGTAGCCCCCGAATTGGCCATCGAAGCAAGGTTGCCGTTCGGGTCCAGCGTTTCCTTTACCGCATCTGATAGAATATTGGTCGTTTCTTGCCAGATTTCTATCAATCGTTCGTTTTGTTCTTGTTCAGTTAATAACCCACGCCGGAAATCTCGTTTGATCCCTTCAGCTTGTTGTAGAGCTGTGGAGATGATTTCTCCTTTCTTCTCAGGTACGGTGATATCGGATACAGCCAGAGTGTATCCAGACTTAGTAGCATAAGCGAATCCGATATCTTTGATCCGATCGGCTATCTCTGGCGTACCAGCTTCCCCGACGACCTCGTACAATTCAGCCACCAAATCCTTAAGCCCACCTTTTTCCAGAACCTGATTAACAAATTGAACCTCTTCGGGAAGCACCCGGTTAAATAACGCTCTACCGACAGTAGTATCAATTATCCTTTCATCAAGCTCATCGACTCGGGTACCTTCTTCGTCATACCAAGTTTTGGTCAACAATTTTATTTTAGAGTGAACCTCTACCTGAGCAAGCTGATAGGCTAACTCGACTTCATCCATGGTACCGAACACGCGTCCATCCCCTTCATGCTTCCGGTCCTCGCCTCCGGTTGTCAAGTAATACACACCCAACACCATGTCCTTGGAGGGACTGATAATGGGTTCTCCGTCTGCGGGTTTTAGCAAATTCCGTGAAGACAGCATCAGCTGGCGAGCTTCCCAGACAGCTTTTTGAGACAATGGAACATGGACCGCCATTTGATCGCCATCAAAGTCAGCGTTGAACGCGGTTGTTACCAGGGGATGCAACTGAATCGCACTGCCTTCGATCAGGGTTGGCTCAAAAGCCTGAATCCCTAATCGGTGTAATGTCGGTGCACGATTGAGCAGGACAGGTCGATCTTTGATCACTTCTTCTAAAACTTCCCATACCTCAGGTCGATTGCGTTCGATGAATCGTTTCGCTCCTCTGACGTTTGCTGCATAGTTATGGGAAACTAATCGTGAGATGACAAAAGGTCTATACAGCTCGAGCGCCATGCTCTTCGGTAAACCACATTGGTAAAGTTTTAGATTCGGACCAACAACAATCACCGAGCGACCAGAGTAATCTACACGTTTTCCAAGCAGATTCCGGCGGAAACGGCCTTTCTTACCTTTTAACATATCACTCAAAGATTTGAGCTCTCGTCGACCCCGGCGCGAGAGCGCCTTTCCGCGCTGGGAATTATCGATCAACGAATCAACAGCTTCTTGTAACATACGCTTCTCATTTCGAACGATCACATCAGGAGCGCCTAACTCTAAAAGCCGTTTAAGACGATTATTTCGATTAATTACCCGCCGGTATAAATCATTCAAATCGGAGGTTGCAAATCGACCACCGTCAAGCTGAACCATTGGGCGTAAATCAGGAGGAATCACCGGTAGGACCGTCATAACCATCCATTCGGACTGATTTCCAGAACGGCGGAAAGCTTCGACTACTTTGAGGCGTTTAGTGGCTTTCTTTCGTTTCTGTTTACTGCGTGAAGTGCGAACTTCATGCCAAAGTTCTTCAGATAACTTTTCCAGGTCAATACGGCGCAGAATATCATAAAATGCTTCTGCACCCATGTCTGCTCGGAACACCTGTCCCCAGCGAGATTTCAGCTCACGGAATCTGTTCTCACCCATGAAGGTTAGAGGACGCAATTCTAGCAGTTCGTCCCGCAAACGTGTATTCTCATCTCTTGTAGCAGAAGCCTCATCCTCAAGCTGATTGCGTAGCGCTTCCATGTCCAGATCAGCTTGAGCTTGAACACTTTCGATCTCCTGATCGACTACTTCAAGTTCAACCTGTTTCTGTTCCTTGAGCCCCCCCTCCAATTCTTCCAATTGATCCTTGACTATTTTTTGAACTTTCGCAATGTGTTTGTTCGCGATGGTTTCCTTAGCTTTGACAACAACAATCTCGGTATCCGGAAAGTTGATCGCCGTGCGAGATTTATCGCCCATATCTTCTTGCAGGTTCTGCTCGAGTCTTTGACCAGCTTTAATTATGGGATCGAGTTGTTCAGCGATCGTTTCATCGAACTGTTCTTCGATGTCTTTCTTGCGATTTTGAAGGTCAGCATTTTTTTCATCTCGTAAAGTTTTTACTTCGTTGATTTTCGTATTGCTTCGTTCGCCTTGTTCTTGTTCAATTAAATTAATTTTCTCTTCGAGACGTTTTAACGCTTTTTCGCGAGCATCCTCATCTACATACGTGACTACATACTGTGCAAAATATAGAACACGATCTAAATTCCGACGAGAGATATCAAGTAATAAACCCAAATATGAGGGGACGCGACGGGTATACCAAACATGTGCTACCGGCGCGGCTAGATCAATATGACCCATCCGCTCACGCCGAACTGATGATCGCGTGACCTCAACCCCACACTTATCACATACAATGCCTTTATAACGAATATTCTTATACTTCCCACAATAACACTGCCAATCCCGTGTCGGGCCGAATATTGCCTCACAGAACAATCCATCTTTTTCTGGACGCAGGCGGCGGTAATTAATTGTTTCAGGTTTGAGCACCTCACCATAAGACCAACTGCTAATCGTCTCAGGTGAAGCCAGGCTTATTCGGAGAGAGGTTAACCCTTTGGTTTCCACTCGTGTGCCTCCTTAATAATTCTTGACAATAAGATATTATCGAGCACAGACAAAAATCCCCCTAAACAGCATCTCAGTTCAAGCTGTTTATAGCCGGAGCTCGTTTTATCCAAATTGAAATCGGGAGTAAATTAATTAAATATTGTCTCAATATACAAACTAAAACAAGCGATTGAGAGCTTCTCTCAAACACTCACTGGCGTGTCAGTGCAACATTATTGGACATGTGCAGGAATTATACCTAAAGGTATCCAGATTAGTCAAGGTGGTTTTTGATAATTTCCCTTCAAAATTATCAACTTCTAACAATATATTAATCAACGATGTCGGTCGAGTAATTGATTCGTGTCACCATGGATTAATTCAAGTACATCTTCATCATGTAAAAATGACCAGGGGAAGCCAAGTTCAAAATCTGAAAATTCATCAATCAAGCTCAATTGTTCTGTTGATAAGTCAAAATCCAGAACTCCGAGATTATCATTCAACTGCTCAAGTGTCCTGGCACCCAGAATAGGGGTAATTTGAGCTTTGTTTTGCTGCTGCATGACCCAGTTGATTGCAATTTGAGAAGGAGAACAGGAGATCTCTTGCGCAATTTCAACGATTTTATCGGCAATTGCCATTCCTTTTTCGCTAGCATTTTCGTACCGCTTTTGACCATCAGCATTACGATATTTCCCCGTCAGGATCCCCCCGCCCAACATGCCCCACGTTGTAACTGCGACATCTTCCTCCTTTGCCATAGGAAAAAGTTCTCGCTCAGGGTCTCGTCGGGCCAGATTATACGGCACTTGGATAGCGACGACCGGTGAAAATGAATGAAAATCTGCCAGCATATTCGCTTTCGATACAATGTAAGCAGGTGTATCAGAGAATCCAATGTAAAGCACTTTCCCAGCCCTTACCAGATCATCCAAACCACGCATCACCTCAGGTAAAGAGGTTGTATAATCCCACATGTGCAAATAGAGAAGATCGATATGGTCTGTATTAAGTCGTTTCAAGCTAGCATCTACTGATCGCATCAAATTTTTTCGATTATTCCCTCCAATATTAGGATCCATTTTATTGGAATGCCGAGGTCGTAAAGAATATTTCGTGGCAATTACAAAATAATCTCGGTCTGAAGCTACAAATTCTCCAACAAACTCCTCACTTGTACCTTCGGTATAGTTGCAAGCCGTGTCGATGAAATTTCCACCTGCTTCTACAAATACATCAAATATGCGCCGACTCTCCGCCTTTGAAGCTCCCCACCCCCCAGTCTTCTCCAAAAGTCATCGTACCCAGAGAAAGCTCAGAGACCCTTAATCCACTTCTTCCCAATAATTTATATCGCATCCAATATTTCCTTTCTAAAGTTATCAGTACGGCGGAGACTCAGATTTCGCTTGTTTCATCGGTATGACCAAGTAGAAAGTACTGCCAACTCCTAATTGACTTTCCACATGCACATCTCCCCCATGCCTTTCTGCAATTGACTTCACTATTGCCAACCCTAACCCAGAACCTCTTTCTTCCTGATTTCCTTTGCTGGATATTCGATAGAACTTTTCGAAGAGGTTCTGCTGGTCTGCTGGAGATATACCAATCCCATTATCTTGCACTGCATAGATGACATTCTCATCTTCTGAACGAATTATGATTTTTACCTCGCCTCCTGAGTCAGTGTACTTGATCGCGTTCTCGACTAAATTATATATGGCTTGTTCAATAAGGGCTTGGTCCGCTTCAACATTTTTCGAAGAGGTATGAGTAATTTCTAAATCCAGTTGAACTCTTTTTTGGTCAGCTTGTACCTGTAAAGCAGATACAACATGGTGAACTACATCCTGAATTGGTTTTTTTTCTAATTGCAAACCTACTCCAGCTTCTATTCGACCTAAATCAAGCAAATTTTTGACCAGATGAGAAATTTTCTCTGTCTCGGAAGAGATCTTTTCAAGGTAGCTGGATTGTTGATCGTTCAATTCTCCCACCATCTTCAACATAGAAGTATAGCCCTGAATTAAAGCAAGTGGAGAACGAAGGTCATGGCTGACGGTGGAGACAAATTCAGATTTCAGTGCATCAAGTTGTTTAAATGAGGTTACATCACGGAGCACATAAACTCTGCCTATTCGACTTCCTTCAGATTGAATTGTTGAAGCGGTCGCTAAATAAGTATTTCCGTTTTGAAAACTTAATTCTCTTGGTTCCTGGTGTGAATCTACCGAACTAAGTAATACCAAAAGTTCTTCCTGAGAAACAACATCGGCAATATTCTTCCCAATGATGCCTTCATCTTGCAGCTTGAATACCTTTTGAGCTGCTGGATTAGTCAGAATGAGATTATCATTTTGGTCGGTAACCAGTACTGGGTCAGGTGTTGAAGTAAGAATTGTTTCCAGTCTCTGACGCCCAAATTCGGAAGTTAGGTAGAGGCGCGCATTTGCTGCCGCGAGTGCCGCCTGGCCGGCTAGGGTGATGATGTATCTAGATTCTTCGTCGGTAAACTGATGCGGTGAATCATAAGCGATCCAAAGGGTGCCATAGAATTGATTTTCATGACGCAGTGCCACTGCCATAATTGCTTGAGGGCGAACTGCATTCTCTGCAAATGAGAATATCCGCGGTCTGGTTATGTTAGTTAACTTCACAACCTCTTGCTGCTCAGCTAATGCAACAACTTGTTCATCTAAATAAGCATATTCATCCTCTAAAGATCCAGCTCCATAACAATTCGTAGGTGAATTATCATTTTCTACGCTGGGTACAATCGAAGGAAGCAAGTATACACGGGCAGAGGAGGCACCAGTTACCAACGCAGCTTCCAGCACCGGTTTCAAGGAATCTTCTATTTCTAGCGCTGAAGCAATGCCCTGGCTCACAACAAGTAACCGATTGAGTTCATCCAGTCGAGACTTCAAACTGGCTCGCATTTTTTCAAATGCACGTCGTAATTGCCCAACTTCATCTTCTCCATATGACAGCAACGGAGTGTCCAAGTGACCTTGTGACATTCGGTCAGCTTCCAAAGCCAAGTTTTTCAATGAAAAGGTAATCGCGATTAAACCAAACCGGAAAATGAAAATCGCCGCCACCGCTAACAAAGTTATCATCCCCAGCAATGGGATGGCAATATTAATCGCTTGTTGTTGGGCATATTGGGAAGGGACTGTAATGATCACACTCCATGATTTACCCGAAGTGGGACGGTAATAGATAAACTCCCGCACTCCTTCGCTGGAGTTATCTTCATAGAATCGCGTTTCCGTTCCTCGAAAACCCGTGTATTGGGTCATGACTCTATTTGGATCTGGATGGTAAAGAATAACTCCATTTTCATCGACTAACAATCCTTTCCCATCAATTTCAGCTAAGCTTCCAATACTGGCCAGCAGTGGTTTTGCAAAAGGATTTTTTGCCAAATCATTTCGCCCAATTAAAGCTCCCAGAAAATCTCCATCCTGATCCCTGACACCTGCAATAAATGAGATCAGCGCCGCTTCTCCTCCTTTCTCTGGACCTGTAGGGACGATTTGAATTGGAACAAACGAAGCCAGGTTGATCCCCTCTATTTCATCTTGTGATAATACGGGAGAATCTATTGCATCTACAGGATCACTAGCGACCAACCCGCCATTAGGATCAACAAAAATTAACTGACTAAAATATGGAACTTCTCTAATCTCTTTCGATAGAAGATCTCCTACCTGATTCGCAGGTCGATCAAAATCCGATTCATTGGCCAACCTCAGGATTAAATTCTGACCAGTTTCGAGAAAGAATGGGAGGCTTTCAGCTGTCATTTCACCTGCATTGGACATACGCCCTGCTAACATTTGTTGAGCAGCTCTTCCTGCGACGATCCAATTCCCGATGATCAACACAAATAATAAGAATACAGATAATGGGACAACACTAAAAAGAAATTTACTGGTTAGCTTGCTTTCTCCCGGAGAAGGTCGCGAGGCTCTCTGCGTACCCCAAAACGGCTTAAACCTTAGTGAGACGACTTCAGAAAGGATCCCCGCTACAATTGCGCTCGAACCAAAGGCTAATGCTAATGGAAGAATTTGGTTGATCGCGTATTCAATACGTGTTAGAAGTGAGCTTTGAGTTAGGAACAGTAAATCGATAAAATTGAATAGTGGAAAGATCAAACTGATCACCAGTGAGGCGAGAATCGGATGGCGAAGTCCGCGGAAGAAAGGTGTCCGGTACTCTTGATACATCATCCAACCAAGCCATGTAGCAAACAAGGTGACTTCTAAAGGGAAAAATAAATTGTACTCACCTGTTAACAGTAATAAAGAACCTGAAAGCAAACCCAAGACTGCAGCCCATGCAGGTCCCAAAAAACCGGCTGCTAAGAACCATGGTACTGCAGCTAGAAATGGAATTCCTGGACCAGAAGATGCAATTGACGGTTGATAGCGCGGAATCAACAAGGATGTCACAGGAACAATCAAGATCAAGAATATTAACGTTCTCTTTCGCCAATAATTAAATGGTTGATTGAATGCCCACCATCGCCTGTTTAAAAATATAATCACCCCCAGCAGCAAGAACCACCATAACCAGCCAAAGAAACCACTCGGAAAATCAAGAATAATTGGATTCGTTTGGGGGAGGATCTGTTCAAGCATCATTATGCTCTAATCAAAACGGTCATGTGTTTGATGAAACATCGATCACATCAAATGTGTCCTGAGAGGATTTCGTTAAATCCGAATAATACCCACGTCGTTCTTCAGGCAGCATGGCGGCCAGATAATACATAACCTCATCGGTTAATTTTCTCAATTGTTCCCTGCCTGCACGCCGATATTCTGAATGAAATGTTATCGGTGTGCCATATCTGACAACAATTCCATTTTTTTTCCATCGTTGGGAATATCTTATGGTCGGGTATCCGGGTGAACCCTCTAATGAGACAGGGATGATCGGTGCTCCAGACCTCGTCGCTAAGTAAGCAAATCCTTCTTTTGCTCTCTGCAGTTCAGGATTCCTCGTGCCTTCAGGCGCAACCAGAATGATTTCCTTTTTCCTGAGAACTTCCAAGGCACTTTGAATTGCACGTCGGTCGACACCTCCTCTTCTGACCGGGATCGCTCCCCATATACGTGGAAAAATACCGATAACAGGGTATTCAAACGCCTCCACTTTCCCTAATGGAACGATTTGACGTGGGACTGAATGAAGCACCACAATCGGATCAACCCATCCAATATGGTTCATCAATAATATTCCCGGACCTTGATCAGGGATATTTTCCAATCCTTCAACCCGATCGAGACGAACCAGCAGCGTAAAAGCAAGTGTCCTCAATAAAAACTTTAAAAATCGGCGCTGATTATGCCAGGATGCGTGATCATATTCTCCATCCTTCAGAATATCATTATTCATCCGATCACTTTTAGTGGCGTTCATTTACACTCGTATTTTCATATTCGTAGACACCACGATACTCTGGGGGCAATTGACTGGCGAGTGTTTGCATGATTTTCTCAGTTCCGTTGTTGACTGCCTGACGTAAATTTTCGGATGGATCCAAATGAAAGGGTGCACCAATATGCAAAGTTATATCAGTACGCCGCATTCGCTTCATATTCTGAAAGACACGGTTATTTTCAGAACCTGTGAATGTGATCGGGATGATCGGGGAATTGGCTTTTAAGGCTAAATATGCAGCCCCATTCGTGCCTTCCTCAAGAGAACCACTAAGACTTTCACGCCCTTCTGGAGCTATCCCCACCATCCTGCCTTCTTTAAGCGCCTCCAATACCACGCGAATCGCCCGTCGATCAGGTTGTCCACGATGTACCCAAATCACACCATAAACATCCAACAACCAACCCAAAACTGGCGTGTCATACAATTCGATTTTTATGAGCGTCTCTACGATCGGCGGAGCATAAACGAATCCCACTATCAAATCCGCATCACCGAGATGATTACCAACCAACAAAGCTGGTCCTTTAGCTGGAACATTTTCCAAACCAGAAACTTCTACCTTTGCCCATAAGAAAACAAGAAATTGTGATAGCCATCTCACCAAAACACGGATAAATTTACGCCACCAAGTTAATTTAGCTAGACGAGTTAAACTTGGTTTTAATATTTCACTACGCGGTTTTGGAGGAATCGATGCCTTTGTATCCATATTCACGATTCTATTTCACTAATTATTAACTGCTGCCTTGATTTCCATTCATCTAACACTGTGGGTATCAGTCAAATTCTTCATCTTCTCATATACTTCATGAATGGATAATCCGTCAGTATTGATTATTACTGCGTTATCAGCTGGTTTAAGAGGTGCGAGTTCACGTGAAGAGTCGATCCGATCGCGTTCCTGCAGCTTGTTCAAAATCAATTCATAGTCGGCTTTTTCTTCCCGCTGTATTCTTTCGTTATATCTCCTCCTCGCACGTTCCTCCTTCGAAGCATCCAAATAAAATTTTATATCCGCTTCAGGCAGGATCACAGTACCGATATCCCGACCCACCATTACTACTTTCCCTCCCAGACCTATCCGGCGCTGCTGTTGGCTCAACGCCAGGCGAACTCCTTTGTAAGCAGCGACGATTGACACTTGGGCATCGATTTCCGGAGAACGGATACCCCAGGTGACATCCTGTCCATCTACCAAAACATCACATTGTCGGCCATCGTGCTTAGTTGGTGGGCGGATGTCAATGATTATCTCTTCTGCTAGATGAGAAACCTCATCTTCATTTCTAATATCTAAATTGCTCTGAAGTGCAGCGAGAGTAACGGCACGGTACATCACTCCGGTATCAAAATAAAGAAAATCTAAATGCTCCGCAAGCAGTTTTCCAAGAGTCGATTTTCCCGAACCAGCTGGACCATCTATCGCAATTATCTCTGAGGCGCACATTAAAGAGGACCTTTATAAGGGAATCAGCGAGCTGGCACTTCTTCTAATGGGATTTCTTCATCATCGTTGGCATCAGGTGCTTCCACTGGCGTAAGAACCCCTCCTGGAAAAATATCTCCACGCGCCCACAGCACTACATGGCTCACTACCTGAGGGGCTTTACGAAAGACCAGCCACTCCGGCCAATTTAGAGGTATTGCTCCATCCCAGGCGGGAGAAACCCACCAAGCAAACTCCTGTCCGCGATATCCAACTGACAAACTTGGTGAGGGCTGGTCCTCTGAATTAATAATCATGGAAGGTAACTCACCAGCAGGGACTGATGAAAGAAATCTCGCCTGCGGCCAGTTTCGCAACGCCCACCGCAATGATGGTTCTGAGGATGTTACGATGACATCTAATGAATCTCGCAGCCCTGTTCGCCATTCTGAAAGATCCCCCAATGTGACGAGCAAATCCTCAACCTGCTTCGTTACCGGATTTGGTGCAATCAATTCTTGTTCGCCATTGGGTCTCAATTGAGACAAACCCCACATCGTTGCTATACTATAAAATCCCAATCCGAGAAGTAGTCCCCAGACCAGACCTTGCTGGGCAGTTTTGACCGACCACCCGAGTCCAATCAGCACTGTCGTGACTGCACCTAATGCAACTGTGCCCAAGATTACTGCCCATCGCAGCTGAGTTGTTTGAAAATCACTACCACTCAAACTTAGTCCAGCTAAATTCAACCATCCAAGAGCCATCAAGATCAAAATCAGGAAAGCCTGACCTAATGCAGGGTATGGTTCTGCATCTTTTAAGCGGATGAATTTCGCAATTTCAATGGCTGCTAATGCCCAAAATGGGATTAGAACCCACCCTAAATCGCTGACCTGCCGTCCAGGATAAATTAGAACCAGCAGGATAGAGCTCCCTGCCCATAAGCTGAGCCACTGAGTTACTGCATCTCGCTTGCGCCATCCTTGAATAGATGCGACTATGGCGAAGATTAACGCTAAAGGATGGTAGAAGATTAATGCAGCTAATATCCTGGAGACAGGTACACCCGATGGAGACATCCACCCTTGAATAAATTTCGGCAAGATGCCAGTCACCGCGCCTAATCCCTCGGGTATGGTGAAAAAGAGAGTTCCTATAACCAAAACCACAACGAGCGCTGCAAAAAAGGCTGAGCGAGTCCCCACCACCTTGTTCACTGTCTCTTCCTGGAAAATGGAGTCTAAATTGTTACTCTTCGATAACAGTATTCCGACCGACCAAGCTAATCCAAGTCCTAACAAACCCTGTATTGCCGATGGTCCACTAAGCAAGGTTAGCCCACCGAATAACCCAGCCAAGACTGGTCTTCGGTTGTAAACTAAGCCCAAAGTCATTGCCCCAAACCCGACAGCCAAAATTTCTGCGCCAGCCTGGCGTGATATAGCGACCAACCCTGCATCGAAGGCTAATCCCAAAGCCATGATCAATGCTGCCTTTCTTCCAATTACCGAGCGGATCAGAAATGGGAAAAACACCAGACAGCAACCAGCCAGGACAGGCCAAATGCGGGCAAATGAATTTGTGTCAGCAAAAAGGAAAAAAATTGCACCAGTTAACAGGGTATATACCGGGCCGGGTGAAAGAATTAAACTTTCACCTTTTGACACCTGGTACGCCTGCATCGCCCAATTTGCTTCGAAATCGGAGAGGGCAGCCTCACCTAAACTCAGAATCCGAATAACGAATGCAGCTAGCAAGATCAGGAAAACGAGTACATATTCAGTGGAGATGCGCTTGAGATTCATTAATAGACTCAGACCTATTATAACTGTATACCTATTGAATTCCTTCTATGGGTGCACCTAAAGAAAATGCAAGGTTGGTAATAGATATTACAGAAAAGAGACCTTGAGATATGATCAAATAATCAATTGGATTCTATTGGATTGATTTCACGGGGGACTTCATAGATCGATACTTGGCCGAACTCAAAAACTGGCTCGCCCAAGAACCTGATGAATTTTGACTCGCTCACCCGATAAGTGCGGCGTTCAATCGGTCCAATGAATATATAACGCACATTGTAATAATCCAAGAGCCCTTTTGTATCCTCCCAATTATTAGTTTGGTAGATTAACTGGACATCATCCTCCCTGCTCCCTATCTCTTCGCTTCCACCACGCCACTGTCTTTCATGACCCGGCCATCCTAAAACATTCGGCTTCCCACTGAGCGTTGCCACGCGAGCATACTCAGAATACTGTCCTCCGACAGCTTCTATCACAACTCCAAGAGGCTTGGTTTCAAGCCAGCTGATACCTACCATATCCTCTGGCGAACTCGTTTCCAGATAAGCCGCTCCATCAATGGTCAACCCTGATGGAGGATTGAACCCATTCGTTTTGTTCCATAAACTTAAGAAAGGATAGACAAGTGCCATGAAGAACAATCCAACCAAACCTATTCGAAAGGCAACTCCCCAAAAACGGCGTAATCGCTTCAATAACACTGCAGTCCCAAATGCAGCAGCCATACCCCATAAGATCCAAGTTTGGAAATAGAATTTAAATATTGTGTTCATGCGGGAACCAAATTGATCCCTCAAGTAGAAAAACTCTGTAAACAAAACTAATAATCCACCTATTAGGATCAATATCAGGACAAAATCGTGGGACGACACGGATCGCCACCGGGTAGGCTCTGAAACACCTCTTTCGAGTGCTAATTGTGTTTGCGGCGTCCTTTGACTTGCGAAGTTATCTTTAGGTCGGATTTTAGCCAGAATCAATCCAAAAACCAATCCCAATAACAACAGTAATGTAATCCAACCAGTGCCAGTAAATCGGCGAACGATGGCTTGCTCTAACAGGATGTTGTTTGGATCACCCCCTAAAGAATTGACAAAAATATCACCTAACAATGGCAGGTTAGCTAAACCGATCCCAAATATCAATGAAGTCAGCCACAAAATTAGTGTCAAACCGAGCGCAAGTAATATTCCCCGACCAGGATGGATCTGCTTACGCCGCCGTCTCCAAAGATATATCAAATATGCAAAAATTGGTAGGAGAAGTGAACCGAACATGATCCATAGATGGGTGCCTCGCGTTGAGTAGACTAAGTTCGGCAGGATTCCACCTGCTTGAGATGAGAGACTTATATAGAAAGGAAGATATAAAAATATTCCAGAAATCCCCAAGGTGAAAGCTATGACCAGAAAATCCTTTATCATTGAAGAAAAAGACAATGGGGAACTTACCTGCGGTTCTTCTACATCCAGATGGTCAGTATCATTCTCCATATGGAGCAGTGATTTGTGGCGTTCTGTACGCTGCCAGAACGCGTATGCTAAACTGAACAAGAATAGATACATGGGAAAATCCCATGTATTTAGAAAAGCCAGTCCACCAATAATCAATGCACTCGACCAGAAGGAACTTGGGCTGATGGCCAGTTTTATTCCGAACCAACGGGTATTTCCACTTCCGCCTCCCAAAAACACATTCAATGCCACCCCCACCGCTAATAGTGCAAAAGGCATGACTAACACATGTGGGTGTAGATCGGCGAGCAAGTAAGAGAAAAACGGGAACTCATCAATAACCTCCCTCCAGTTTCCCGCCAAATCGTAATCTTGAACCACTCTTGAAGCACGCCACCACCATAAAAATCTTGAGGGAATCCAAGAAAATGGTTGGGACGGGGGTAGGCTCAGTTCCTTCAAATCCAGCCAGCCCCAAAAGGTTGAGGCCAACTGGCCGGTCTCATTTACCCTCCAAAATAGCCCGCGCGCATGTAATATCTCAAGAAATCCTTCTAGATTACTCACGATCAAGATAAACAACGGCCCAAATAGAGAAAGTATCAAGTTTTGTGAATTTGTCCTCTGTTGATAGGAAACTTTCCTTACCTTAAGTGCATTGAGAAGAGAGTATAAAACCCCGTATGCTGAAATACTGGTTAATGCGAAGGTTAATGAAATTGCCAGGTTGAACGCAATACTGCCAGATGTACCAGTGAGCTTAGCTATCATAGCAGTCATTACATAACCGAAGTAATAGTATGATATCGCATACCCAGAGAGCCAGGGATCATGGGGAGGGAAAATTGGAGATCGTAAAATTGCGTTGATGAACGCCAATTCCATCGGCTTCTCAGTGCCCGAGATTTCAGGGTTGGATGCTCTGACTATAGTCCAACCGGCGAAAGCAACCAAGAACAACACCTCGACACTAAGTACAAGTCGCCGGTTTGCATTCCACCAGCTGCGTAACGCGTGAGTTGGTAAACCTCGGTACGCCCAATAACTGAGGACGAAAAGAATGATCAGCGCCAGGATCAAACCCCCGATATCATTTCTCAGCACGCCAAGAGAAGCCAACAACCAGAAGAAGTATCCCCACACCAACATGCCCAACACCCGACTCAAAGAATAACCACGATCACTGAGTCCTGGGAAGAGCCGGTATGCAAGTGGAAAAGATAACAAACCAAGCAAAGAAATGCAGATATACCAAATTAAAAAAGTGATAATTTGCGCCATTATCTTTTAGCTGGCTCTCAACCTATTACCCGATAAATCACAGTATCTTCAAATCGAAAAACCTCTTGCCAGAGAACACCCTGTAGGGAAGAAAATTTTTCTAACCCCTGTCCTGGGTATAATGCATGCTCAAGCTGTCCGACGATCACATATTCCACACCATACTTCTCGAGAATATCCTTCGTCCGCGAAGTATCGCTCGTGATGTAAAATTCAGCAACATCGCTGAGCCGTTCCGGGATCAAGAACTCTGGAGACAGAGCCCGTTGTTGGCGTTGATGCCAGTTCCATCCAATCACATTCGGCAAACCAGTATAAATTGTGTTGCGATTGCCCCAATGATATTCCACCATATTTCCTTCGATTATCACAGGTGAACCGACAACATTTTCCTGCAACCAGCGAATTGATTGTTGATCCTGGTTTAAATCCATACGGGTACCCAGATCATCATATTCAGCATAAGCCATAAAAGCCATTCCATCCAATGTATGCGGAGCATCGGGAGCCATTCGATCCTTGATCTTAGCTACCCCCCCTAATAAAGGATAAAGGGCTGCGGAGGCAACCAGGAGTATCACCATCGTTTGCCAGACTGCACGCCAGGAAGGCAACCACCTCTTGAATGACGCTAGAATCCATCCAAATCCAGCTGCCGCACTCAAAGCCAGCAATGTCCAAACCTGTAAATAGAATTTGAACACAGTGTTCATCCTGCCGATATCACCGACAAGCACAATCACTTCTACCATCAATGTTAAAGCTACTCCTGCTCCGATCATAACTAACACAACTCGTTTTGCATCAGATAAACCTGGTCGCAACAATAATATACCCGCCCAAACTATCAATGGTAGCGTAAACCATGCAATCGATACACCCCAGATGAGCAAAGCGATGATCAACACCAGTAAAATGATCCCACTAGCGATGAGATATCCTCGGAACGGAGATAATTTTCTCAGCTCCGATAATGGCGTAGTTGCCATCCATTCTCGTGTCTCCCAAATCATCCAGGAGATGATCAAGAACAAGAAAACTCCCCAATGGGTCATATAAGACCAGAAAGGCGTATGAGATCCTTCCCAGATGTTGATATCAGAATATCCCTGAACATACCAATTTGCATATGGTTGGTAGAGAATAATGGATAGCAAACCCAAAATAATGATCGCGCCAATCGCTCGCAGGAGTTTTTGAAGAACAATTGGATTTCCATTATCTTCCTTACGAATTCGATCTCCAGATGTGTAATTTCTCCATCCTGCATATCCCAAAGCAAGCAATCCCAATACCAAATAAATTGGGAAATCCCAGGTATTTGTAGGGCGTAGAGCGCCTATTGCCAAACCACCGATCAATAAACTGAGTGAGATACGGAGTAGGGGACTCACTTTTGATTCTTGGGTGGTTTCCCGCCAACCTTTTCCAAGAACGACCGACAACGCCCAGGCGAGCGCTAACATTGTCAAGGGTAAAGCGAACAAGTGTGCATGCAGATCACCATAAAGAACTGTAAAGAAGGGGAACTCGGTGATCGGTTCAACATCATTAGGAGCAGGAATTACACGGCTTGGGAGCCAATACCAATCCGCGATTCCATATGGTAAAGATGCACCAGTTAAGGTCATAAGTGCACCTCTGATCGTCCATATGCTCTGCATGATCAAGTTCGCACCTTCAATATTTCCACCCGGGGCAGCTAACCGCTGGTAACCGAAAAGGATCATGCGCAGCGAACCGAGATTTCCTATAACTGCGAGACCGATTGCCGCAGCTATCCCAGTGATGAATGGTAATGATCGGATCAATGGTCTTCGATGATTTAATTTGGATCGACCTGCGCTGATCAGATTCCATCCAATCGAGAACGCACCCATGGCGATTAAACTAAACAATGTGGGAATAACCAAGTTATAGGCTATGGATGGGACGATCCCCAACCACTTGATCAACACCCCGACTAGAACGAATCCATAATAATAATAATTGATATATCCGCCAGCGAACCAGGGATCAAATGGTGGGAATGAGGTGCTTTTTAACACCGCGTTCAGGTATGAGAAGTCC
>PVMS01026088.1_pt1 | contig 17564 bp, 15 predicted proteins | sample 1853461 | NCBI WGS metagenome assembly PVMS01 (sample SAMN08582032, study PRJNA380276) | Marine sediment metagenome, whole genome shotgun sequencing project. | isolation source: ocean sediment barecode stripped | collected 2017 | reverse complement strand
TTGGAACGGTTCCGATCTCGGAACCGTTCCAACACATTCTTAAATTAATTTAACTAGCTGTTAATGGCCTGAGTAATCAATTGGTTTGATGTATCTCAAAACTCTAAAGTAAGTGCACGCTGTTGCCCCGATTTCGACATTTTGCTCCAGGTCTTTCGCACAATCGAAATCACTTTTTCAGGTTCATGTTTGGCCACAAAGTCTTCAAAATAATATTCCAAAAATACCAGACATACTACATCTTCCAACGCCTGGGACTCTGGATCAGTCTTCATTCTCTTTTTTAAGATCAAGGATTTTACTCGGTCAATGACATCTTGTTCAAAACCGCATTCGGACAAAATGACTTTAGCCTTTTCTGCATGAAACTGCTTTAGTTCCGTGCGCCAGAGCAGGTACCCTTTGCGGCCCATTGGGTATGATTCCCGAGGGATAGTCCAGCGGCAGATATGTTGACTTCTGGCCGCTAATTGTAATGGTTCGGAAGCCTCAGGGTTAATACGATTTAACCATTTCGTCATTCTTTGCGCGTACAATAGTTCCTTAGGAAATTCTGTCCCTTTGATAGTCTCTATATTAGGGTCTTGACTATTTTCGTTGTCGAAACGCCGTATGGCTAGTTGAAAGCGATTTTTTTCTTTTATCATAGTTTGGATGTTTTCTTGACGCTGTAACGCTCCTGGCCATTTACATCCCGGAAGCTGAACCGGATGTTAGGGAGGTCGTCATCGAGAAATGCTTTCACAAACAAAAACCCGCCCCCCCATTCGTCATACTGCATATAGGAGGACACTATTTTGGCTTCTGGGTCGGTAGATTTTGGATCTCCAGGCTTCCTGCCTGGCCTGCTGTTCTGGTTAATGAACGCACCGCTACTGAACTCCTCAAAGCCGTTGGGGTGTTTTGAATGGTATTGCCAATGTCGATCCCCACATATGAAATAAAGATTTTTATCAAAGAAGTTATTGTCAAGCAACCATTGAAAAATTTCTTTTTGTTCGGACTGGAATCCTCCTGAATTAGTATGATTGTCTTTTTTATAGGCATCATCCGGGCCAATCATAGGCGTGGGGGAGACGATAATTTTAAATGTGGCCTGACTTTCCAACAAAGTTTGTTTTAGCCATTGTTTTTGTTTATATCCCCAGATAGTTTTTTCGGCGGTATCTTCCATCAGGTTTGGACTGCGGTAATCTCTTCCCTCAAGAAACCATATTTGGAGTAGTTTTCCCGCTTGTACGGTTCGATATGTTTTTGCTAATTTATTTTCAGGATCCGTAACTGGCACTTGCTCTTTAAAAACTTGAATACCTAGCAGATGTGAGGGTTCTGAAAATTTAATATCCGTAGTATCACAATCGTTAAATCGATAATCATGATCGTCTTTCAAATAAAAAACTGGCATGCTGGCACAAAGCTCTTTATTTCTCGGCATTGCTAAGTAGCGGTGCCATTTAGCTCTCATTTCCCCCACATTTTTGGCCCTTAGCTCCGAATTATCGTAGTAGACAACATCACCATTGGCAACAAAGAAGTCTGGTTCTAATTTTCGAACCTGATCAAATGCCCCAAACCCCATTTCTTTATCAAGTCCCGTTGCTGGAGGGTATTGACCGTCCTTATTAACCCTGGAATCAATTCCGTAGAATTTTTCGTAATTGAAACCTGTAGATATCGCGAAACTAATGGTTCTTGCTGATTCCGGGTCAGGCAAAGTCTTGAATTGACCAGCACTCGAATATATGGTATCAACTTCATTGGTGATTAATGCTTTAACTCTATAATAATAGCGAGTGTCAGGTGCTAGATCCGAAATGTATTTTTTAATAATAAAATCGTTTGCTGGACCAGTTTTAATCCATTCAGTTTCCTTGACCTGATAAAACGAAGAATCTTCAGAAACTTGAAAACAACCGGATCCTGCTATTGCAGGAACATCGTAATTAATCAAGGTATCGGAACTTGAAAATCTGACTTGCAGAATTATACTTGATGCAGTTAATGCTCCTGACAGTATTGTAAAAGTGGTACTTGTTTGCACATTTAAGTTGGTTTCAGGCGTACTACAAACGAGAAAAATTAGCAACAAGGGAAAGAGAGGCTTCATTTTGCAGGATTGTGATTTTCCATTAAATTAAGCGGAAATCCATCAAAAGCCCAATTAATGAAAAGATCTAGCCAAATGCACTATCACCTAATCATAATATTGCTGTTTTTTATTAGTTCAGGTTGCAAAAAGGAACAAGAGAACGCTGTTGAACCAACTGCTGAAAGCTATTCTATGAACGATTTTAAAAAAGTTCCGAAAATTGATACACATGCGCACATTACTTCGGATGGGAAAACTTTTATCGAAGAAGCCCGGGCCAATAATTTTAGGCTGATGGACATGATTGTCGATGTTCCTCAATTCCCATCAATAGCCAGGCAGCTAGAAATCTGCCAAAAACACCGGGCGGAGGATCCTGATGTATTTGCCTATACTACAGCCTTTACTTTGGAAGATTGGGACCAACCGGACTGGTCGAACAGGATTATTGAACAATTGCAAAAAGATTTCGATAACGGCGCTCTGGGAGTAAAAGTATGGAAAAATATTGGGATGACTTACCAAGATCAGCATGGCAATCAGATTATGCTGGATGACCCTAAATTCGATCCGATTTTCCATTTCATCAAAGATCAAAACAAAGTACTGTTATCCCACGCTGGAGAACCAAAGAATTGCTGGTTGCCCTTAGATGAGATGACGGTAAATAATGATCGGAATTATTTCAGCGAATATCCGGAATTCCACATGTACCTACATCCTGAAATGCCTTCCTATGAAGATCAGATCCAGGCACGAAATAATATGTTAAGTAAAAATACTGAGCTTACATTTATTGGCGTTCACCTGGCTAGCCTGGAATGGAGTGTTGACGAAATAGGCAAGTTTCTGGACCGGTTTCCTAATGCCTCGGTAGACCTGACTGAAAGAATCCCTCATTTACAATATCAATCTCTTGAAGACAGAGATAAGGTGAAGGATTTATTTATTAAATATCAGGACAGAATCACCTATGGTACAGATTTCGAAGAGGAAGAAAACCATGACCCTGCCGAGTTAAAAGAGAGGATGAATGCCAGATGGTCACGGGACTGGAAATATTTTAATACAGAGGAAACAATGACTGTGCCGGAATTGGATGCGCCAATTCAGGGATTGGGCTTGACGAAAGCTGTGGTGGACAAGATTTACAGGGTCAATGCAGAAAATATATTCAAAGATGCTTGGGAGGTCCCTAGTCAACTATAGCTTTATAATCCTCTACTGTAAAAGCAACCCCAGAGGATATACATATCGGTTATTCAAAAAATGGCATTCCTTCTGTTGCATATTTTCTCAGGCCTTCTTCATTGATCTCTACCCCAATACCTGGTTTATCTGATAAGGGAATAAATCCATCAACCACTTTATCACCGTCATAGTCGACAATCTCTTCAAACATAGGGTTGGTATGGAAATATATTTGCCATTCCAATATCATGAAATTGGGAACTGAAGCACATACATGGGCTGATGACATGGCAGCTAAAAACGAGCCTACCATATGCGGAGCAAAAGGCACATAGTATAAATTTGATAAATTAGCAATTCGTTGTCCTTCTCCAAGACCTCCTGCTTTTTGTAGATCCGGCATAATAATATCAACAGCGCCTATTTCCAGTAGACGCCTAAATCCGTAAGCTAAATAAATGTTCTCTCCGGCACATATTGGTGTACTTGTGGAATCGGTGATTTTTTTATAGGCATCTACATTTTCGGCAGGAATTGGCTCTTCTAGCCACATCAAATTCAGGGGCTCCATCAATTTGGCCACTCGCTCTCCGGTGGTTGCGTCATAGCGCCCATGCATGTCAGCGCAAATATCTATGTTGGGGCCCACAGCTTCTCTGGCAGCTGACATCTGATCAACCATCCGTTGCAATTCGGCTGGGCTGGCGGTCCAGTTATATTGATCGTATTTGTTGGGGTCGTTCCTTTGATCTAAATCAAACTTTACCGCGGTAAACCCCATGTCCACGGCATTTTTTGCTGCTTTTCCGAACTCATCTGGAGCGGGTAACTTGTTCTGATACAAGGCAGTATCCATATATAAACGAATCTTATCTCTGAACTTGCCACCAAGTAATTGGTAAACGGGTAGTCCAAGGGCTTTACCGGTAAGGTCCCAAAGAGCAGATTCCACAGCAGTGAGTACTGCTATATACATTCCTGATTGGGCGCCGGCGAAGAATCCCGATCTTCTGATGTCTTCAAACAACCGGTGCACATTTAGTGGATTTTTATCGACCAACATTTTTTCAAACCGCTTAACCAAATGGTAAGTTCCCGGTGTGGCATCTACACCTTCTCCGCACCCCCAAAGGTCTTGATTTGTATAAATTTTGACGAAAAGTCCGTGGCCATTGCGAATGAATCCGCATTTTATACTGGTGATTTTCAGGTTTGAAGGTGCAGAAACTAATGAGGTTTTTTCTACAGCGGCTTCCAGCTCATTGCCAATTGGAGCAAAGGCCGCAAAAGCGCCAGTCAGAGCAGTATTTCTTAGAAAGGAGCGTCGATTTTTAACAGCCATAATAGTCTACCAGGTTCTGGTTTTTAATAATTCTTGAATCTGTTCCTTGGGTACCGGTAATTCGTCAATGTGATGGTTGAGCCACTGTGAAAAGTCCCGCTCAATATCATCTGACCAGCGACTGTCTATTTGACCAGCAGTGTACCTCTGTTCTCTAAGACGTTGATGACCGAACATATCCCTTAATCTGATGACTTCAGAAATTTTAACAACCTTTTCAGCCAGATGGGGAGGAATCACCATTACACCGCCATCCCGACCCAGTATCACATCACCGGGGAGTACCATTACTTTCCCAATACAAGTTGGGGTGTTGATACCCACCAAAGTAGTATTTAAGCGGTCATCCGGATTGTTTAGATGATGGGAGGGATGATAACTTCGATAAAAGGAAGTAAATGAACCTATCTCTTTAAGACCATTGACATCCCTAATGGCACCATTGTATACGATTCCGTTTCCCGATTTAGCAAATATTGAATTCCCCAAATTATCTCCAATAGTTGGACCGTCTATGTGTGCTCTAAATTGGTCAACTACATATACATCACCTGGGACTAGCATGTCAATGGGCCAGGAATTTTGAGATTTAATACGTCCGTCAATCTGTCCTTGCTGATTTATTACCCTTTGGACGTCTGGCCGACCTGGCATAAAGGTGGCAGTCAATGCCCTGCCTACCAAAACACTATCGGGGTTAATGGTGATCCAGTCTTCTTCGTATTGATTGGTGTAATTTTCACCTTTTAAAACTGACCAGGCCTCTTCCAGGGTTACGAACTTCATTCTGTTCATGATTTCATCCGGGACCTTGGGACGGCCATCCTCAAACCGTTCGCCCTCCCAGTTGGGAGTGAGCATTAACAAATCGTTCTTGGAAATTTGCTGCCCATGTATGGATAGGTTTAAGCTGATCATGCCTGATATTAACAGACTTCTGAAGAGTGGTACCACATATTTATTATTCATGGATCGACAATTAACAGATTGATGAAATCCATAGGCTTTAGGGGTTAATCATCGGCATAGTATCGGCCCAGGTGTTTTACAATGACTTTTCTTAATTCAAAGGGCTCTATGGTACCTTCTTTGGCATAAACATATTCACCACCAGGAGCCACCAAAAGGGAATAGGGTAATGACCCCTTCCAGTTTTTATCCACCACATCTATCAATTTATAAATGTCATCACCACTGTACAAATAGTTTGGATTGGCCGCTTCCATTTTTGTTAACAGCTCAAGGGCCTTTTCTTTCCTATTGACTTTATCTGTGCTAATGGTAATAAACTCAAAATCACGACCGCGGTACATACGATCGGTGTTTACCAGCTCCGGCATTTCGATCAGGCAGGGGCCGCACCAGGTGGCCCAAAGATTGATCAATCTATATTTATTGCCTGGGTTGTTAACCAGGGTTTTGATTTCTTCCAGGTTTTTCTCCTCTAATGTAACTGGGTCCTTAGCCCAATCTTCTTTGAGTTTTTTAGTCCAGGAGTCTTTCCAGGACCATTTTATGGAACAGCCGAAAGTTTTGGTCTGGTTGGTAGTTAGGTTTTCACCTGAAAGCAACTGATCCAATGCCAGGGCCAAGTCCCTTTTACCAGGAGTAACATACGGGTCTTCAGTATCGTCAATCCTGCCACTGTATTGCAATTTCCTTTGCTGGTCAAATACAAACACATGTGGCGTGGCCACTGGCCCATATGCCAGAGAAACTTGTTGGGTTTCACCATCATATAAGTAAGGAAAATTATAACTCTTGTCTTTGGCCCTGATCTTCATGTCTTTCAGGTCATCACTAAGATCGCTATACCCCAGTTCAGATAAACTGATGGCTTTTGGATCATTGGGTGAAATAGCCACAAATCCAACTCCTTTAGGGTGGTACTGCTTTACCATCTCAATGATCCTGTCCTCATAAGCCTGGGCTGTGGGGCAATGGTTACAAGTAAAAATCACTGCCAGCAACTTATAATTAGAAAAATCTGTCAGGGTGTAGTTCTTATCATCGGTACTGGGTAGATTGAACTCAGGCGCAGCATCGCCGATATTGAGGTAATTAATAGGCTTTTCCTGGGCGGTTGAAATTAAGCACCAGCATACTACCAAAACTAAAATCAAGGATCTCATGGTTACACTTTTGGGCATGAAAATATTCCGGATCAAACAATATACACATAATTGTAGTATTTTAAATTTTCAAAATAATTCTAAGCTACGCTGCCTTATGGTAAATTGGAATTCATAATTCTGTCCTAAATATTCTATGAACCAAAATAACGCCAAACTATTAATGGGGCCGGGTCCCAGTAACGCTCATCCAAGGGTGCTCAATGCTATGTCTGCTCCTCTACTGGGTCATTTAGACCCCGATTTTTTAGAGGTCATGGCTGATATTAAGCAGATGTTGCAAAGCACCTTCCTAACCCAAAATAATCTGACCTTTGCTGTTTCCGCCCCTGGAAGTGCCGGAATGGAAACTTGCCTGGTTAATCTGTTGGAACCAGGAGATGAAGCTTTAATTTGCGTACACGGGGTATTTGGTAACCGAATGTCAGATATTGTAGAACGGTGTGGTGCCAAATTAAAGAGGGTGGATGCACCTTGGGGAGAACCAATTGACCCAGGTCAAGTCAAACAGGCATTGGAAGTGTGCCAACCTAAGCTGGTGGCAATCGTGCATGCTGAAACTTCCACCGGTGTCTTACAACCCATAGAAGAGATCAGTAAAATGGTTCACGATGCTGGGGCCCTTTTCGTAGTTGACGCGGTTACTTCATTTTGCGGCACTACCTTGAAGGTGGATGAATGGGGAATCGATGCCGTGTATTCCGGCGTACAAAAATGTTTGAGCGCTCCTCCGGGCCTTTCGCCGGTATCCTTCAGTGAGCGAGCGATTGAGGCCCTAAATCAAAGAAAGACAAAAGTTCAAAGTTGGTTTTTGGACTTGTCATTGGTAAAAAATTATTGGCAGGGAGCCCAGCGTGCTTATCACCATACTGCGCCAATTTCATCCATGTTCGCTCTGAAAGAAGCATTGACCCTGGTGATGGAGGAGGGTTTAGAGGCCCGCTTCGCCCGACATTGGGAGAGTCACGAATTGCTGAAACAAGGCATGGAGTCCCTGGGATTCGAATTCTTGGTACGCGAGGAATTTCGCCTACCTATGCTAAACGCCATCAAACTACCTGTTACTTTGGACGATAAGTCCATAAGGCAGAAGTTGTTGATGGATTATCGCATTGAAATTGGTGCTGGCTTGGGAGATTTTGCAGGCAAGGTTTGGCGTATTGGTCTAATGGGAGAAAATGCTCGCCCGCAAGCAGTAGAGAAATTCTTGACAGCATTAAAGCAAATAATTTAATACATCTATATTTATTTGGAAAGAAAAGCATCAAATGAATGAAAAAGAGAACTTTCATAAAAAGGGGAGGGACATTAATGGCAGGTGGTATGTTTTTTTCTTTTTGTTCTTCGCCTGAAAAGAAGTCAATGTCTGCTGTCACTTCAGAAAACAGATGGAATTGGGCAGGTAACCTGAAATACAGTGCAGAGCACTTATATAAACCTGTTAGTATTGAGCAACTTCAAGAACTAGTGAGACAATGCGAAAATCTACGGACGCTGGGTACCACACACTGTTTCAACAAAATCGCGGACAGCAAGTATAACCAGATCTCTGTCCGTACATTTGACACAATTTTAAGTTTGGATCAAAATGGCATGACCGCAACCATTGGAGCAGGTGCCAGCTATGGACAGATCTGTACCGAGCTTTATCAAAAGGGTTATGCATTGCATAATTTAGCCTCGTTGCCACATATTTCTGTTGCCGGAGCCATTGCCACAGCTACTCATGGTTCAGGGGTTGATAATGGCAATTTAGGCAGCGTAGTTTCTGCTATTGAATTCATTGATGCTTCCGGTGAGCTACAGTACTTATCCCGTGAAAAAAATCCGGAGATGTTCGGTGGAATTATTACTCACCTGGGTGGGTTGGGGGTTATCATTAAAATCACCTTGGACCTCTTGCCTGGTTTTGAGGTGAAACAAGAGGTGTATCAATACTTACCTGTAAAGAACCTGTTGGAGAATTTTACTGAAATAATGAGTGGCGGATACAGTGTCAGCCTGTTTACTGATTACCAGACCGACACCGTTAATCAAGTGTGGGTCAAGTCAAAAGCAGCTGGTAGTGAATCAGAAACACTCCCGGATTACTTTGGGGCGGTTCCCGCATCCCGCAACCTACACCCCATCGTAGAACTTTCCGCAGAAAATTGCACTGACCAAATGGGTGTACCTGGGCCCTGGTACGATCGCTTGCCTCACTTCAAGATGGATTTTATGCCTAGCAGTGGCAAAGAGTTGCAATCCGAGTTTTTCGTTCCTTTGGAAAACGCTGCAGAGGCCTACCAAGTGATAAGCGCACTAAAGCATGAGATTAAACCGATACTGATGATTTCAGAGATTCGCGCCATTGCTGCAGATGACCAATGGATGAGTCCATGTTATCAGCAAGATTCGGTGACCTTTCATTTTACCTGGGAACAAGATCAGGAAGGAGTTGAAAGGGTGCTGTCAATGATCCAGGACCGATTGGAGCCGTTCAAAGTGCGACCGCACTGGGGAAAGGTATTTACCATGCAGCCTGAGCGGTTGCAGTCGATGTATCCCAACCTGGGTAAATTCAAATCGGTACTAGCGCAATACGACCCAAACGGGAAATTCCGGAATGAGTTTCTAAAGAAATATCTTTATTAGATAAAGGTAGATTTAACTTACGAGCTGTTATTATTATTGAATTTGATTGACTTTCCATGCATAATCCCTTGATCATAGTTTTAATGCTTGTCATAATTGCCTGTCAGGCGCCAGAAAGACAACCTGCCGCCGATGAAAGATTGCCATTAAACTTCGTTATTATTTTTTGTGACGACCTGGGATATGGGGACCTCAGTAGCTTTGGGAACCCAACCATTCATACACCGCACTTGGACCGCATGGTGGCCGAGGGCCAAAAATGGACTCAATTTTATGTGGCAGATCCAGTATGTACACCCAGCAGGGCCGCTTTGATGACCGGCCGCTATCCTATAAGATCAGGCATGACATCCAAACAGCGGGCAGTATTTTTTCCGGATTCCGGAAGTGGGCTTCAAACAGACGAAATCACCATTGCTGAGGTGCTGAAACAAAAAGATTATGCTACCGCAATTATTGGCAAATGGCACCTGGGACATTTACCTGAATATTTACCTACGGCACAAGGGTTTGACTACTACTATGGTATTCCCTATTCCAATGACATGAGCGTAGCAGAAGGAATGGGTAAATACTACTTTGAACAAAGAGTCAATCCAGATTTTTATCCTGAAGCTCAAAATTATAATGTGCCATTGATGGAGAATGAAGAAATATTGGAACAACCCGCAGATCAAACTACCATTACCAGACGTTATACGGAAAAGGCGGTGCAATTTATAAAGGACCAGAAGGAAAAGCCCTTCTTTCTTTACCTGGCGCATTCAATGCCTCACATTCCCTTGTTTGCCGGCGAAGAATTTGTGGGCTCCAGCCAGCGAGGTATTTATGGAGATGTTATTCAAGAGATCGATTGGAGTGTAGGACAGGTGTTACAGACCCTGGAGGAACTGAGCTTAGACCAAAATACCATCGTAATGTTTAGCTCAGATAATGGTCCATGGTTAGTATTCGAAACACATGGAGGTTCCGCAGGCCCTTTACGGGCCGGAAAAGGCACTACTTTTGAAGGTGGACAGAGAGTTCCTACAATATTCTGGGGACCTGGGAACATAGCGCCAGGAGTGGTAACCGATATGGGATCCACTTTGGATATTATCAATACATTTGCGGCCTTGGCTGGAGCTGAAATGCCATCGGATCGCAAGATGGATGGATATGATCTTTCCAAGGTTTTAAAAGGGGAGGGGCAAAGTCCACGCAAGGAATTCTTCTATTGGGCATTTTCCGAACTGCACGCGGTTCGGTCTGGTCCTTGGAAATTACACGTCCAACAGCGCGAGCCCGTGCATTATGGCAACATTGCCCCCATGGATGCTCCGGAACTGTATCATTTGGAAGCTGATATTTCTGAAAGACACGATCGGGCGGAATCTAAACCTGACATGGTAGAGACCTTACAGGCAATGATGCAAGCACACATAGAAGATGTAAAAGGTTCAACACCAGATCAATTGGTAATTAAAATTAAGAGCGATGAACATTAACGGTACTGGAATGGAACTATCTGGTATTACAATGGGCCTTGTAAATCATAATAAACCCTCGTACATGAGGAATAATGATAAAGTTTATTACCTTTGCGAAACAATTTAGTTGAGGCGGCCTTTCTTTATTTAATCCTTTCTGGTTTTTTATTTGATTTTCACTCCTCCACTAGTACTCAAAACAAGAAACGTTTGAAAACATAGGCGTTAAGGGTGAATGCGATTTGCATCAGCCTTATCGAATGGAGTGTTAACCCTGGTAGTAGATTCTCAATAATTAATGGATGGTTGATAATCAGTCATATGTATAACTGATTGAATAGGGTATATGACAGCGTTTCCGTAATAAAATGAACTTTATAAAATGAATGTTATAAAATCAAGAAGAAGAAAAACTAGAAATTTTTCAAATAGGGGTACCTCTTCCGGCTTCAAACGACGTGGTAAGAAGGGCAAAAATAAAGGCTCTGCTATTGACCCGAGACAGTTGATAAAGGAGGCAGTAATTACTGAGCAAACCAAATTTACTCCCGCACAGTCATTCGACCAGATGCCTGTCAACTTTAAGTTGAAAGCAAATTTAAAAACCAAGGGGTACATTTTACCAACTCAAATACAGCAAGAAACCCTGGAGCCACTTTTGGCTGGACGTGACCTGGTAGGCGTGGCAGAAACAGGAACCGGGAAAACCGGAGCGTTCCTGATTCCTATAATAGAGAAATTATTGAATGACCCACACCAAAACAATTCGTTAATCGTAGTGCCTACCAGAGAACTTGCATTACAAATTGAAGAAGAATTCAAGAGCCTTACCCGGGGCCTCAGACTATTTTCTGCCACATTTATCGGAGGGACCAGTGTGGGACGAGACCTCTCCAGGCTTCGAAAGCCAAACCAGGTAATTATTGGAACTCCAGGAAGACTGATGGATCTGGCAAACCGAGGGTCACTTCGCTTAGAAGATATATCAATACTGGTCCTGGATGAGTTCGATCGAATGTTGGATATGGGGTTTATAAACGACATTAAAAAATTGATTAAATCAATGCGAAGAAGGCAACAGACTATGTTATTCTCCGCAACCATAGATAAAACTCAAAAATCACTAATCGCTAACATCCTCAGAAACCCCCTGGAAGTAAAGACCAGCACCGGAGATACTTCAAGCAGCAATGTGGATCAGGATGTAATTCACGTAGGCCAGGAACAAGATAAATTCAGTCTATTACTAAACCTTCTGGATGACGATTCGTTTGAAAAGGTATTGATTTTTGCGGAAACCAAGAGGTTAGTGGATAAGGTCAGTAAAAGACTAAACAAATCAGGGGTGTCAACCGAACTCATACATGGTAATAAAACTCAAAATTATCGATGTAAGGCATTGAATAAATTTAAAAAAGGTCAAGTGCAAGTATTGGTCGCCACGGACGTCGCTGCCAGGGGTATTGACGTTACTGACATAACCCATGTGATTAACTATCAGCTTCCGTTAAGTTATGAGAGTTATATACACAGAATCGGCAGGACCGGCAGAGCAGGAAAAATCGGAAAGGCATACACCTTTGTAGATGCTGCATAAGCAAATTAAGATAGTATTAATTAACAAATTTTTAAATAAGTAAATTGTAATGAAAGAAGGAGTAGTAAAATTCTTTAATAATACCAAAGGTTTTGGTTTTATTAAACCGTCAGATTCAAGCGAAGATGTTTTTGTACACGAAAGCGGACTTATTGATGACATACGCGAGAATGACAAAGTAAAATTTGACTTGGAGCAAGGTCGCAAAGGGTTAAACGCAGTAAGGGTGGAAATAATAGAATAATTTTTCCTTTTACCATGTTAAAAAAAGCCATTTTACTACAATGGCTTTTTTTTATGGATTTGAATTAAGATTTTGGTGCCAGGTAGTCCCTGGCTTCAAGCAAGTATTATATTTGTATCATCGTAAAGACAATATGATGGCGAAAATCAAGCACGCTTTTACCACTAATCTTCTGCTTTCTATCACTTTAGGAATATTGCTGTTGTACAGCTGCGTTAACGATAGTAAGAATACTGAAACCGATGAAATAGTTGAGCATTTAAGAGTTAATCCTCATTTGCCAAACATCGTATACATTTTAGCAGATGACGCCGGATATGGAGACCTCAGTTGTTACGGCCAAACAAAATTTAAAACGCCGAATATTGATGCTTTAGCCAGAAATGGATTGAGGTTTACCAATCATTATTCCGGAAGCACGGTCTGTGCCCCTTCGCGTTCAGTGCTGCTCACGGGTTTACACACAGGTCATACGCCAATTAGAGGTAACAAGGAAGTTCGCCCTGAAGGACAATATCCTTTACCTGATTCCTTAACCAATTTAGCTGAGATTCTTAAGACAGCCGGATATGCGACCGGGGCTTTCGGTAAATGGGGTCTGGGTCCTCCAGGTTCTGCAGGGGATCCGCTGAACCAAGGCTTTGACAGGTTTTACGGATACAATTGTCAACGTTTTGGTCATAATTATTATCCGCGTCACCTTTGGGATGATGGTGACAGTGTGATTATTGAGGCCAACCAAGGCCACATGACCGGGGCTTTTGCTCCTCAACTAATACAAGAGCAGGCATTGAGTTTCATAGAAAAAAATCAAGACAAACCATTCTTTTTGTTTGTGCCGACAATCATTCCACATGCGGAATTGGTGGCTCCCGAAGCCTACATGGAAGAATTTCGGGGAAAATTTGGCACGGAAAAGCCCTATCAGGGAGTAGATAAGGGTGAGAACTTCCGGCAGGGACCCTATCAAAGCCAATCTGAACCCCGGGCTGCTTTTGCAGCAATGATGAAACTTTTAGACCACCAGGTGGGCGAGATTGTACAGAAAATCAAAGACCTAGGGTTGTCCGAAAACACCCTTATCATATTTACTTCCGATAATGGTCCACACCTGGAGGGAGGGGCCGATCCCGATTATTTTGATAGTAATGGACCCCACAGGGGTTATAAGCGAGACCTGTATGAGGGAGGAATCAGAGTACCCATGATTGCATACTGGCCAGAAACCATTCAACCTGGTGTCAGCGATCATGTGAGTGCTTTTTGGGACGTTTTGCCTACTTTGGCAGAGCTAACCGGTCAGCCCGTTTCGCTCATAGATGGTATTTCTTTTTTGCCAACCCTGTTGGGCAAGAATGAACAGTCCAAACATGAATATCTGTATTGGGAATTTCATGAAAAAGGAGGACGGCAAGCGGTAAGGAAAGGCCATTTTAAGGCAGTACGGTATGATGTATTTAAATACCCAAACTCCGTTCCGGAGCTATACGATCTTTCCTCTGATATAGGAGAAAAGCACAACATCGCTGTGATGCATCCAGGTATTGTGAAGGAAATGGACTCTTTAATGCTGCATGCCAGAATACCCTCTAAGATTTTCAAGTTTGGCGATGAAACCTACAATGCCAAGTGAATATCAAAGCGTGGTTATAGCGCATTTTTAATTTCGTCAATCGACACCCCTAATAATTTCATTGAGATTTTGTCCAGGTGCTTTTCGTCACCTTCAAAATGAATGGTCCTTTGTTGATGTGTGCCACTTTCACCAACCCTTAAGGACAACGCTGGTGATGAAGTTTCCAACTCATAAAATGGCCCCATTGGCTTTTTCCCGGGCTCAGGGGGGCCGTCGTTGTAGGAATTGATGACATCCCCCCGAAAGGGTTCTTTCTGTATTTCCCAAAGGGAGTTTACATAATCGGTCACGCCTACTGGCTGATTGTATTTTACAATGGTCAAGGTTTGGCTTTTGGCATCATATGAGCCAACTATTCCCTTTGCTCTAAGAGGACTTAATCCTATTTTACTACGATACTGACCATCTCCTTTAAAAAATATTACCCCTAAGCCGACTTTTAAACGTTTTGACGGTACCTTGCCAAAATAGCTATCATTTACCACCGGTCCCAGTTCGTTTTCTTCGCCTTCTTTAAAAGGAACCACAATGGTGGTGGCATCGGAAGGATTGAACATTCCCAATAACCAAATAGAAAGCAGTCCGGTTTCTTTTTTCCAGTCCACGGCTCCGGTGTTGGTCAGGGTATTGGTCGTCTGATAGCCAACTAGCTCAATGGCATCATTGGCAGTTAATTGCAGGTCCGAAAATATGTCTGATCGAGACAACACTTCAATACTTCGTTCGATATTGAGATCGAAGACAAAGCCTGAATAGTTGATAATTCTACCATCTTTAAAGTAGACTGCTTTATTGGCTGACTTATTTTTTAGCTCAAAGGCCTCCAGATCAATTAGTGCAGGCGTTTGCCAATTGTCGAGATCAAATGGAGCATCCTTCTTGAAAAATATGGAATATTGTCCACCCTCCGGTCCCAGCCAAAATCGTTCTTCACCTCCAAAAGGATTGATATGGTCTAAAGTATCGCCTGATTCAAATAAGTCCCGGTTGATCCAACCATAACTACGTCCATTGGCGCCATTGGACGAGCTGGTCATAACCCGGGCTTGTAAGGCTTTTGATACCGCTATGGCCCCTGTGCCGGAAGGTTCCCGGAGAATGTCCAGATTTGTAAATTCATTCAAAAATTCTACATCTTGTCCAAAGGTGGTAGTATTTTGTAATTGGTTTGTTGGTTTTGCCGTAGATTTTTCTGTCTGTTGGTTACAGGAAGAACAGAAATATATCAACAAAGCTCCTAATAAATACCAAGCATTTTTCATATAGGTAATCACTTCTTTTATTTGATTATGAGACTTCAATTTATAATTTGGGCCTCCATTTGATTATGATCAGGAGGTAAAATTTAAATTAACAAATAAAAAATCGTAACGGGTAATTCACAAATATATAATATGGAAAAGGAGATTCAATTGAATACTAATCCCAAAGTAGTCGAATCAAAGATTTTGATTCCCTTCATTTTGATCACGTCACTGTTTGCTCTTTGGGGATTCGCCAACGACATTACCAACCCCATGGTTTCAGCATTCAAGAAAATTCTGGAGCTGGATAATTTTCAAGCCTCGTTAGTTCAGATGGCATTTTACGGCGGATATTTCACTATGGCTTTGCCTGCCGCAGTTTTGGTAAACAAATATTCCTACAAGGTGGGTGTTTTGATTGGTTTGGCCTTGTATGCAATCGGAGCTTTGCTTTTTTATCCAGCTACCGCTTTTGAAGAGTACTATTTTTTCTTGTTAGCCCTGTATATTCTGACTTTTGGATTGGCATTTCTGGAAACTACTGCCAATCCGTATATTCTTGCCATGGGTGCTAAGGAAACGGCCATACAAAGGCTTAATCTGGCCCAATCGTTTAACCCCATGGGTGCTTTGTCAGGATTGTTTGTGGCACAAACTTTTGTGCTGGGCGCATTGCAATCGGACAACCTTGATGCTGATGGAATCTCTATTTATGACACACTTTCGGAGTCAGCGAAAGCGGTGGTACGCACTGCTGATTTGATGGTAATCAGAGACCCTTACGTGGCCCTCGGTCTCTTTATCATTTTGATGTTTGTGCTGATTGCACTAGTTAAGATGCCAAAAAACAATCAGACCAACGGTAAGGTGCATATATGGAGTTCCATTAAAAGACTCTCCCGTATTCCTCGCTACAGAGAAGGAGTTGCGGCCCAGGTATTTTATGTAGGGGCACAAATCATGGTCTGGACCTATATCTATCAATACGCAGAGACGTTGGGCATCAATAACCAAGATGCCGTAAACTACGCTTATTGGGCTTTGGGGATATTTCTTGTGGGGCGGTTTACTTTCACATTTTTGTTGAAGTATGTTAATTCTGCCAAGTTGCTAATGATATTGGCCATAGCCGCCATGATTTGTACATTGGGCGCTATATTTGTTCAAGGTATGTATGGGTTGTACAGCCTGGTATCTATATCCTTTTGCATGTCATTGATGTTCTCCACTATTTACGGGATTGCTTTGGAAGGGGTAGGCAATGACATCGAGTACGGAGCTGCCGGTTTGGTGATGGCTATTGTTGGCGGCGCCTTAATGCCTGTTTTGCAGGGACTCGTTTTGGATATTGGAGGTAAAGGATATACCGATGTTTTGATCTTAGGAGTGCCGGAAGTAAATTTCTCTTTCATCCTCCCATTTACCTGCTTTTTGTTCGTAGCTGTATATGGATACCGTATGTTCGCCATTTATCCCACCTCTCATTAGTTTAAAATGAATCTACTACTAACCATTTAGATGAAATCCATATTCTATTGCTGTATACTATTGCTGCTCTTCAGTTGTAATCAACGGGATACTTCTACAAAAATCCCTGCAGACGGCGCTTTGCAATCATCAATAACGCATTCGTTCTTTATTGCCGGACCAACATTTACCGGTATCCTTAACGAGGCAGGAGAGATTGAATGGGATGCCGGTCGATCTGGGGCCCGAGATGGCTACGTATTACCCAATGGCAATATTCTTATTTGCTGGGCTGATGAAGTGGTTGAATATAATCGGGAAAAAGAGCTGTTGTTTAGCTATAAAAAGCCTGCCATCAATCAGGAACTTGGATCGGTTGTCAGATTGGAGAATGGCAACACATTGATTTCTGAACTGGGTGACCGGCCGCGCCTACTGGAAGTGAATTCAGCAGGACAAGTAATAGTTGAAGTTGCTTTGGTTCCAGAGACGGATAATGCCCATATGCAAACCCGTATG
>PVMS01063842.1_pt1 | contig 17584 bp, 18 predicted proteins | sample 1853461 | NCBI WGS metagenome assembly PVMS01 (sample SAMN08582032, study PRJNA380276) | Marine sediment metagenome, whole genome shotgun sequencing project. | isolation source: ocean sediment barecode stripped | collected 2017 | reverse complement strand
TGGCGGTTAAAAAAGACAGGGGCGATGTGGATGCCATTACTGCCTCTACAATCACCTCCAGAGCCTATTGCGATGCCGTGATACGTGCATATGGAGCTTTTATGGAAAGTCAAAAAAACAAGTAATATGAACCAGTGGAAAAACTTTAGCAAAGGATTTATCAAGGAGAATGCGGTATTCGTATTATTCCTGGGATTGTGCCCCACACTGGCAGTCACCACTTCGGCCACCAATGGCCTGGCAATGGGACTGGCTACCACTTTTGTACTGGTGATGTCAAACCTGGTGGTCTCACTGGTGAAAAACCTGATCCCTGACAAGGTGCGGATCCCTGCCTTTATTGTGATCATAGCCTCATTTGTAACGGTGGTTGAACTGGTAATGCAGGGCTTTGTTCCATCACTTTTTGATGCCCTGGGGCTTTTTATCCCACTTATTGTGGTCAACTGCCTGGTCCTGGGAAGGGCTGAAGCATTTGCCTCCAAAAATACCCTGTGGACCTCCCTGGTGGATGGAGCAGGAATGGGCCTTGGATTCACTATGGCGCTCACCGTTCTTGGAGCCGTCAGGGAACTTCTGGGCAGCGGAGCATTCTTTGGAATGAAGCTGATCAGCGGCGATGCCATGCTGCTGTTTATTCTTCCTCCAGGGGCCTTTATAGCCCTGGGTTACCTGATTGTTCTTGCCAATATGATTAAAGAAAAAAGCTCCTGACCATGGAATATATCCTGATCATTATCTCTGCTGTATTTGTCAGCAACATCGTTCTGAACCAGTTCCTGGGGATCTGCCCCTTTATAGGTGTATCCAGTAAAGTGGAGACAGCCATAGGCATGACCGGTGCAGTCACCTTTGTCATGGTCATTGCCACCCTGGTCACCTACCTGATTTATTACTCGGTGCTGGTACCCCTGGATATTGTCTATTTGCGCACCATTACCTTTATCCTGGTCATTGCTTCATTGGTTCAGCTTGTGGAGATCATCCTGAAAAAAATATCTCCCCCGCTTTACCAGGCACTTGGAATCTTCCTGCCCCTGATCACCACCAACTGTGCTGTGCTGGGTGTAGCTGTACTGGCGGTTCAGAAAGACTTTAGCCTCCTGGAAAGCACCATATATGCCGTTGGAAATGCCATTGGTTTTGGACTGGCTCTGATAACCTTTTCGGGAATCCGCGAACAGTTGGATCTGCTGAATGTCCCCAAACGCATGAAAGGTGTTCCCATCGCCTTTATCGTGGCCGGATTGATGGCCCTGGCATTTATGGGATTTACTGGAATTGTTTAGCGATTAGTGGTTAATATGTCTGATACAATCATCCAGAATACAGTTGCGTTTGTAAAGCTTACCCTGGCAGGAGCTGAGGGAGGTCATGACTGGTACCATATTGAAAGAGTCTGGAATACAGCCCGGTATATCCGGGAACAGGAGGGCTCGGGCGACCTGCTGACCATCGAGCTGGCTGCACTCTTGCATGATATTTCGGATGCCAAGTTCAATGGCGGTGATGATGAGATAGGAAGCCGGATGGCCAGTGAATTCCTCCTGGAACAGGGTGTGGACCGGGAGATCCTGGAGCATGTTCAAGCCATCATCAAATATGTATCCTACAAGGGAGGATTTAGCCAGGATCAGATCTCCACCATTGAGTTCCATATTGTTCAGGATGCCGACCGGCTGGATGCCATCGGTGCCGTTGGAATTGCCAGGGCCTTTAACTACGGGGGATTTAAGAATCGGCCCATCCACAACCCGGAGATGCCCCTACAGGAGTATAAGAATTCAAAGGCTTATCACAAGTCGGATGCCCCAACCATCAACCACTTCTATGAAAAACTGCTTAAGCTGAAGGCCTTGATGACTACATCCACTGGCCTTAAGATGGCAGAGGAGCGGCATAACTATATGCTAGATTTCCTGGATCGCTTCTACAGGGAGTCGAATCCGGGCAAATAATTCGCCCGGTGTTTGAACAAAGTCTGCCTAAAACAGGTAATTCAGGTTGATATATAAACCTGTTTCACCATCTGCCTTTTTGGCTGCCATACCATAATCCACTGTTAAAATGAAATTCTGGTTCAGGGCAAAGTGGATTCCTCCACCAAAACCTATGTGTGGAACCTCATTTGCATCCAGGTCAAGGATCTGGTCAGGCAGGTCATCTGGCAAGACATCCGGCATACCGGAATAATCAAAATTGTATTTCTGAGTAACCATACCCGCATCCACAAATGCCGAAAGTGCAATATAAAAGTTCTGCTTAAACAGGGATGTCCTCAGGATTTTTCCCCTGAGTTCCACGTTTCCAAAGGCAAAGCCATCACCCACAATTCTGTTACGTTTGACCCCTCGCACAGTTTTGGCTCCACCCACACCATCTCTGGTTAGTTTCGGAGCAGATTGAAACATGAATGGCATCATATAGAAAGGCATTTCGCCCCCAAATTTCCCCTGGTACGAAAGCCTGTAAGCAAAGTTCATCCATTCCGGGATCAGTGTGAAATACTGCCGGTGAGTAAGAATAATTCTACCATAGCCATAATCGGTATTGCTCAAGAAGGAAGGAGCGTAATGCAACTGCATTTCCGACCAGACACCAGTGAAAGGATTAGGTTCATTGTCCCTTGTATCGTAGACGAGTCCACCCTTCAAAATTATATGGTTTCCTCCTTTGGCCTGGTCTTCCTTGATTAATCCCCAATCCAAATATGAGCCATAAAGCGAATTATTTGAGAGCAAATCATCATCTTTCCCTTCGTTCAAATCATTCACATCCACCGAATCAATAGAACTCCCATAATAGGCGATACCTCCCAGCCAACGTAACTTTTGACCAATGATCTCTCCCTGAAAATCAGCCTTCAGCCTTAAGAGTTTCCTCGAATGCCTGTAAAAATGCCTGTTGGCTAATCCCTCTGAGTCATAGCTAGCTTCATAGTCATAGTCATAGACCGCCTGGTAACCATTAAAACCGAAGAAGTCCAGTGACTTCTCAGTCAGGTAGCTGGCCTCAAATAGTGCCCTGATTCCCGGTATCAGTTTATCAGTTTCGTAAGTGATCTGATTAATGCCGTTTCCCTTTGTGGTGCGCGACCACTCCACAAAAACTGAATGGTCATACTGTGGATAACGCGAACCATCACCATACCAGTATAAGTTAACCAGTGCGCCATACTTGAATCCAACATCCGTATCATAAGCCACCACGGGGACTCCACCAAGGCTAAACCCGGTTTTTACTTTCTCTTCTTTTTTCGAGGAGGTAGTGTCTGCATCCTGCGCAAAAAGCGAGATGGATAGTGACAATATAAAAGCAATGGAAAACAGTCGGTTTTTCATAGAAGATGGTTTTAGAGTGGACAATTTAGGAATTATTTCCAATCAGCCACCTCCCTAAAAACATATTATTGTGTACATTTAATATCCCAATTCCATAAAAATGAAGATTATTCGGCCCCTCTTATACCTCCTCCTGATCCTGGTAGGAGCGTTTTTACTCTTTCTTCTTTACGCCACCATAGATGACTATCGTCCAGATGAGGTCGCAGCTCAAGCTATTGAATGTGAGGTGGATATCATTGCAGATTCTTTGCAGCTTAATTTGCTGATCTGGAACATTGGATATGCAGGACTGGATGCCTCCATGGATTTCTTTTACGACGGAGGGAAGCAGATGCGCCCGGACAGGGAAGGGGTCAAACGCAATATGGAGGGAATCAAAAGCACCCTGGCCCCCTATTCAGGATTTGATTTTATCATGCTGCAAGAGGTGGATCAAAATTCAAAGAGGAGTTACCATATAGATGAGTTCCAGGTAATTAAGGATCAGTTCAGGGAATATCATACTAGCTTTGGCATGAACTACAAGGTGGGATTTGTTCCCATCCCTGTTTCAGAACCCATGGGAATGGTAAACTCAGGATTAATGACCCTCTCAAGCCATTGTCCTGGTAGTGTAGAACGCCACAGTTTTCCTGGCAATTACAGCTGGCCCGTGAAGTTGTTTATGCTGGACCGCTGTTTTCTTGTAAACCGCTACCAGCTAGAGAATCAGAAGGAGCTTGTGATTATCAACACACACAATTCAGCCTATGATGATGGTTCACTCAGGACCCAGCAGATGAACTATCTCAGTGATTACCTGCTTTCAGAATATGAAAAAGGGAACTATATCATAGTGGGAGGCGATTGGAATCAGACCCCCTACGGTATCGAACCTGAACTCCCCTCCCATCGATTCGATACAGAAAACCTGACCTACGTGGAGAAGGATTATCCGGCCCCCGGATGGAATTGGGCCTTCGATGCAAGCATGCCAACTAACAGGCGTCTTGTCACTGCTTATGACAGATCCAGCTCTCTCACAACAGTTATTGATTGCTTTCTGGCATCTCCAAATGTTGAGTTGAATGAGGTAAAAACCAGTGACCTTAATTTTCAATACAGCGACCACCAGCCTGTCCAGGTACAGGCCAGCTTATTATTAAACCACTAATCCCACCTCCCGAAAATGAAAATTTTAAAGCGCATTCTCACCATCATCGTGATTGTGATCGTGCTGGCTATTGCCGGCGGTATGATTTTTTTGAGCAGCATTAAAACAAGGGCTTTGCCCGATTACAATGCTGCTTATGATCTGGAGCATCTATCCGCTCCTGTTTCTGTGTTTCGCGATTCCATGGGTATACCACATATCTATGCCGAAAATGAGGAGGATCTCTACCGCACGGTAGGTTATGTCATGTCGCAGGATCGCTTGTGGCAGATGGATCTGATGAGGAGAATCACCCTGGGCCGCCTGTCCGAGGTGCTTGATCCCGGACTGGTGGAAGCAGATCAGCTCTTCAGGGCACTTGATTTCCCAAAGAAATCCCGCATGGTGATTGCACAGACCGATCCTGATATCCTCCTTTGCATGGAGGCTTTCACAGACGGGATCAACCAGTTTATTACCCAGAATCTAAAGAGGCTCTCTTTCGAATTTACCATGCTGGGCTACAAACCCGACCTTTGGGAAGTTGAACACACCTTCAACCTTATCGGATATATGGCGTGGGACCTCTCATCGGGTTGGAACACTGATATGTCCCTCTATAAAATACAACAGGCGGTCTCCGATACCTTGTTCAGCGAATTGCTGCCTGATTTGATGTTCCAGGATATTCCCGTATTCCCGGAATATATGAGCTCGGATAATACCCTTGAATTGGAGTCAGGTATGAGCGCGGCAATTGGAATTATTGATGAGTTGGGACTACAGGTTTTTAAGGCCTCCAACAACTGGGCCGTATCAGGAGAAAAGAGTGAAACCGGCATGCCCATCATGTCCAACGACATGCACCTGGGACTTATGTCACCAGGCATCTGGTACCAGATGCACCAGGTGATCGAAGGAAAGCTAAATGTGACAGGTGTGGCCCTGCCGGGTGGACCCTTTATTATTGCGGGACACAATGAGGATATTGGCTGGGGCATGACCAATGTGGCCGTGGATGACCTTGATTTCTACCTGGAGACCATCAATCCGGCCGACAGCAACCAGTACCTGCTCGATGGAGACTGGAAGGACATGAGAATTGTGAAGGAAGTGATCTCGGTGAAAGGAGCTGATGAGCCTGCCGTGCGCTTCAATCGCTTTACTCACCGCGGACCGGTGATCAGCAAGTTTAAAGGGGTAAAAGATAAAGTGATGTCGGCCAGCTGGCAGGGCAATGAATTTAGCAATGAAATTCGAACCATTTATCTGTTGAATCGAGCTGGTAACTGGGAAGAGTTCAGGGACGCACTCAGCACCTTCTCTTCGGTCAGTCAGAATGTTGTCTATGCTGACAGATTCGGAAACATTGGACTCCAGACATCGGCAGGGATTCCTATTCGACACTCCGGAGGCATCCTGGTTTACCCGGGCGACACCTCTCTTTACGACTGGCAGGGAGTGGTTCCTTTTGAAGAACTGCCAAACTCCTATAATCCCGAGTGCGGTTATGTTTCCAGCGCTAATAATAAAACGGTGGATGACGACTATCCATACTATATTGGTTCATGGTTCAGTCTCCCCTGGCGCATTGGCAGAATCCGGGAGATGCTTGATGAAAAAGAAGTGTTTGGAACAGAAGATTTTAAACGAATGCTGCGAGACCAGCACTCTCATTTTGCCATGTATATGACCCCCCTGTACCTGGATGCTCTGCAAGCTCATTCCCTTGGAGAGTATCAGGAAGCCTACGAGGCATTGGCGGGATGGGATTACGATATGCAGGCCTCATCATCTGCCGCCCTGATTTTTGAGATCATGTTCATGGAGCTAAACAGGGCCATGTTCGAAGATGAACTTGGGGACGATTACAGGCAACTGGCTTACAACCCCATCGCCAAAAACCTCATAGAAAAGACAAGAGTTACAGGACAATCACTCTGGTGCGACAATGTGAATACACCTGATATAACAGAAAGTTTTCATGATAATATCCGGACCGCTTTCCAGCAATCCATGGATACCCTCACCTCCATGTACGGACCAGAAGTAAAGTCCTGGGAGTGGGGTCAGTTACATAAGGTGGCACTGATGCATCCCATGGGCGGTGTTCCCATTGTTGAGAAGCTATTTAAAGTCAACCGGGGGCCTTATTCTATCGGTGGAAGCTCACATACGGTATGTCCTTATAGCTATCCAAAAGGAAGTAGCTTTGTTGCAGATCACGGAGCCTCCGAGCGCCATATTTTTCACACAGCTGACTGGGACCGGTCCCTTACAGTAATCCCTACAGGAATATCAGGTATACCCTCATCGCCCCATTATCTGGATCAGACCAAACTATACGTCAACAATCAGTTCCACAGGGATCATTTCAGTAGAGAGGCTGTGGAAAGCAACTATCTGTATAAAGCGGTATTTGAATAGCTGATAAGGAGAGATACCAATCAGGAGAGATACCCGTCTATCTTATCAAGCAGCAGACTCATGTTCAGCGGCTTGGTAAGATAAGCATCACATCCGGCCTTGAGGGCCTCACGATGATCCATGGAAAATGCATAGGCTGTCTGGGCGATAATCACTACGTCCCGCGCAAAGGATTTGATCTCCCTGGTGGCTGTGAAACCATCCTTATTCGGCAGGAGTATGTCCATAAGAACCAGGTCGGTTTCCGGGTGCTGGCGAACAAAGTCAACGGCTTCATTTCCATCCGTCGTAAAAGAGATACTCGCACCGGTATCTTTCAAAAAAGTTCCGAGCAGGAAGGCACTTGATTCATCATCCTCCACGACCAGGATATTTTTGGAGTTCCAACTGTAGTTTGGCTGATCTTCCATAATTGATTCTATCTCTAACTCTAATTACTCTCTAAGTAAGTTAGTGAAAATTCTTCCACATAGAACCATTTTAGTGCCAATAATTTCGGCTGGGTCTGAAAAGTTACTAATTTAGAACCCTTTATTTAATCATACGGACTATAATTTATACTACGAAATGAAACTGAGGAAGATACTGGGAATTGATATTGGAGGTTCCGGCGTAAAAGGTGCCATTGTTGATACAAAAAAAGGCAAACTGCTTACGGAGAGGTATCGTATTCCAACCCCGCAGCCTGCTACTCCCGAAGCAGTAGCCAAGGTGATGAAAAAAATTACCAAACACTTTGACTGGGATGGACCGGTTGGTGCCGGTTTTCCCGGAGTGATCCAGCAGGGTGTGGCCAGAACAGCGGCCAATGTAGATAAAAGCTGGATCAACAAGGACCTCAATAAACTCTTTTCTGAGGCCACCGGCTGCAAGGTGCACGTGGTAAATGATGCAGACGCTGCCGGCATGGCCGAAGTTAAATTCGGAGCCGGGAAAGGAAAAACAGGCACCCTGCTACTGGTTACCGTGGGAACAGGGCTTGGTACTGTAATCTTTACTAACGGGAAACTGGTTCCCAACCTGGAAATGGGCCATATTTTGTTACACGGTGCCGATGCCGAACTCTACGCCACCGATGCTGCGCGTAAAAAGAATAATCTTGACTGGGATACCTGGGCAGGTCGTTTTAATGAATACCTGCTCCGTATGGAAGAACTGGTGTGGCCAGACCAGATAATTATCGGAGGAGGAGCCAGTAAAAAAGGAGATATGTTCTTCCACCATCTGACCACCAAGGCCAAAGTAGTTCCTGCCAAATTGATGAATGAAGCGGGTATTGTAGGTGCTGCTATGGTGAGCAAATACTACAACAAGCTGGAAGAACAAGGATAATATTTCTCATCTATTCATTTTTCTATAAATGTATCTAATAAGTCCATGAGGAATAAGGGGAATGAAACGCATGATAAACTTATTTAACAAGCCGGGGATGCATTCAGCCCGTTTTTTAAATAGAGCAGCAACACCAGCCTTAGCAACAACTTCCGGTTTTTTCATGATGCCAAGACGCATTAGCAATGAGAGCTTGATGTTCTTTGTGTCATATAAGGCGGTTGCAGTTGCCCCCGGAAGCAGGCAAAGGACATTTACTCCTGTTTCTTTCAATTCAGTACGTAGTGCTCTTGTAAACTTCCGAAGAAAGGTTTTTGTTGGACCATACAAGGATATAGTCGGGTAAGGCATTACCGCAGAGATAGAGGAGACATTTAGAATATAACCGGAATGATTCTTCGCCATAAGGGCACCAAATAGTCTGCACAACATCACCGGAGTGTTCATGTGAAGCTGGAGAATGCTTCTGATTTTTTCAATATCTGCACCTATGACTTCGCCATAAACATACATGCCGGCATTATTCACAAGTACTTCCACCTGCAGATTATTTTGCTGGCAAAAGTCGAAGATGCTCTCTGCAGTACCGGTTTCAGAAAGGTCACAATCAAGAATCTGAACGCTGGTTTGATAGCTCCTTTCTAACTCAGACTTTAGATCATTTAGTTGCTGTGCTTGATTACTAACCGCTAGTATAGAATACCCTCTGGCTGCCAGTTCCCTGGAAATGTGCCACCCGATTCCAGATGAGGCTCCAGTTACAACAGCATAATTCAATGCTAGCAGCATTCTATGCATAGATTCTGATAACAGTTCCCTTATCTTTCCCTTGCACACTTCTTACATAGCCATTGACCACTTTATTCATGGGGATAGGATTACAACCGGGGAAATAATCTTTGAGCCTTTCATAGGAATCTTCAACCAATCCGGGGGATACTACATTTACTCTGATTCCATTTTCAATTTCCAATGAAACTGCTTTAACAAAACTGTGAATTCCACCGTTTACCATTGCAGCACTGCATGTTTTAACAACAGGATCGTCTGCCAAAATTCCCGTAGTCAGGGTTATCGAACCATTTTGGTTTAAGTAATTCTGTCCAATTCGAACCAGATTTACCTGCCCCATTAACTTGCTTTTCAATCCGATGTAAAAATCCTCTTCACTTAAGTTGTCAAAATCGGTCCATTTTGCCTGACCGGCAATACAGATTATTGCATCAAACTTACCCGAGTTCTCAAACATAGATTCGATGGAAGAGCTATCTGAAATATCAACATTGACATCTCCACTGGTTCGCCCGGCAATAATAACCTCATTATTACTGGCAAAGTGAGCAGAAACTTTGTTTCCTATAGTTCCTTTTCCTCCAATTATTAATATCCTCATATCGTTCAGTTATTAATTACGATTGCTGTGAGTACTTGATTATCATCTTTGTGTTATCTAAAACGAATTAATTACTAAAATTCCTTTGTTTTCGAAGCTATCCATTTTAGTTAAAGCGCTAGTTGATTCTTCAAGCGTAATGGTTTTCTCAATAAGATTTTGGGGCTTGAGTTTTCCTCTTTTTATCATGTCCAGCATTTCAGGATACTTAAAAGCTTGCATTCCATGACTTCCAATAATTTCCAGTTCATTTGCAAGCACCTTATCCATTGGAACCTTAGGATGTTGATGCTCACCAGTCATTAAGCCAACTTGAATATGTTTCCCCCTTTTTCTAAGATTCGCAATAGAATTGAAGCATGTAGATTGACTTCCAAGGGCATCAACAGAAACATGAGCCCCTCCATGGCTTAAAGTCTTTATATGTTCAATAATATTGGGGCTTGTGGTAGCATTGATTGTTGCCATAGCTCCCATTTCCCTGGCAAGTTTCAGGGTGTCGTCGTTAATATCTACGGCAATCACTTGCGCACCTAATGCATTGGAGATCATTATAGCAGACAGGCCAACACCCCCACAACCATGAATTACAACGTATTGTCCACCTGTGACTTTCCCTTGTGCTACAATTGCTCTATACGAGGTGATAAAACGGCATCCCAAAGTTGCTGCAGTTTCATCATCAATTTCATCCGGAATTTTTACCAAATTTACGTCAGCATAGTCTAAGGCAACATATTCTGCAAACGAACCCCAATGTGTAAAGCCTGGTTGACTTTGATGGTCACATACCTGATGGTTGCCTGACTTACATTGACCACAAGTCCCGCACCCACATACAAAAGGGACGGTAACCCGGTCTCCAACTTTAAAGTCCAGCACATTTTTTCCAAGGGCTTCGATAGTTCCCGCCAGCTCATGGCCTGGCACATGAGGCAATATGATATCAGGATCGTGTCCCATCCAACCGTGCCAGTCACTACGGCACAAACCAGTTGCCTTTACTTTAACAACAACTCCGTGATTTTTAGGACTAGGATCAGTTACATTTTGTATGGATATAGGCTCCTGAAATTTCTCAAAAACTGCTGCTCTCATAACTTAATACATTGTATTATTATTTGCTGAACTAAGCGGTATTTCTTGCATTGAGTCCCAATGCTCCACGATTTTCCCTGTATCATCAAATCTAAAGAAATCCATTGTTACATATTCCTGATTCCCAGGCCAGATCTGATGCGTATGAAGAGCCACTAAATCACCTTCCGCAACTGAGCGAATGAATTCGAGGGACTTATCAGGATATTCAGTTTCCATTTGCTCAAAATATTCAATAAAAGGTTCTTTACCATCCCCAACCAGGGGATTGTGTTGAATGTAGTCAGCTCCTACAAATAATTCCACAGCCTTACGTGGATTTCCCTCATAGGCCATTTTGTAAAAAGAAACTGCATTATTCTTATTCTTCTTCAGGCTTTGACTCATTGCTTTGTTTTTTATAGTATTTCTACTATTTGAATGTAATTAGAATTGAATATTTCCCTGAGGGCAACTCAAAAGAATAATGGGTCTTATCAGTACGTTCTGGTAAAAAAGCCTGGCCACTACTGTTATGTGAAAAGGTAAGTTCTTGTTTCTCACTCACGGGTAGTTTGACTAAAGCCAGGCAGCCTTCTGGTATTTCTATTTCATATACCTGTTTTTCAACTCCGTAATTATTCCAGGTTGATACTATTTCACCATAAGGTGAACTATAAGAAGCGTATGCCTGAGATAAACCAGCGGGTATGGAGGGGTTTATAATAAATCTTTCAAAACCTGGATAATCAGGATGCGGTCTTATCCCCGCAAGCCATCTGTAAAACCATTCAGACACTGAGCCAAACATAGGATGGCAATTAGAATAAACATCATCGCTTTCTTCCCAGGTCTCCCATAAGGTGGTTGCCCCCCGATCAATCATATGTCCCCAACCAGGGTATAGCGTGCTATTCACAATTTCGTAAACAGTATTGGAGTTACCTGTTTTTGAAAGTGCTTCAAGAATATATTTGGTTCCAAAAATCCCTGTGGTAAAATGACCAGTAGGATTGGATAAGGAGGATAGTAATGAATCTACGGCAATATTAATTTCATTCTCAGGAATAAGATCATGGTATAATAAAGTGGCAAACAGAGTTTGTTTATTGATAGGAGCGGCCACAGGCACATTCCAAAATCTATCCAATATGGTTTTTGAGAGTTTATCAGCCAGTTCTTCAAACTGCTTCTCATGCTCAATATCGCCCATCCTGGCAGCAAATATTTTCATTATCCTCGCACACTGAAGGTAATGAGTGGTTCCGGTTAGCTCAACAGGGACAGGTTCAAGAGATTCATGATCACTCAAGCCCTTGTCAACCATTCCGGTAGGATGTATGCGTTCTGCCTTCTCCATCCATTTCAAATCCAGATCATATAATTCCCTGATTATTGCAGTATCATTATAATATAGAAATAGATTGTACTGGGTGGTAATAAACGCCGATTCCCAGCTTATCCCACAATACTTTATTCCAACAAATGGAGCTGTATCTACAAAGGATGAATCATTCATGGCATCTACCCAATCGTAGATAGTTTTACGATAGAAATCCTGCATATCAAAATTGTAAATGAATGCTTCACTGGTGGCATTCAGATCTCCTCCATAAGCAAATTTTTCCCGAGCTGGACAATCTGATTGAACACTAATTAAATTGGACAGGAATGTTCGTCTGGTTGCTGATTGAATATTGTTAATTAGTTGTGATGAGCAAGCAAAGTTATTCTGGCTTTCGACCCTGGTGTTCAGTGCGATCCCTTTAATATCGGAGATTTGAGGAGCTTTATCCAAACCTGATATTTCAATATAGCGATAAGTGTGAAAAGTGAATTCGGGACGATACCATGTATCTGTATCTTCCCCAAATATATAACTGTCCGTTTGCCATGCAATCGCAGGTGATCCTGGACCGCCTTTGCCTGCTTCTTTTATTTGTCCGGCTACTGTGGTCATTGGATTAAGGTTCCCATCCTCATAGAGTCTTTCACCAAAACGGAAAGTGATTGTATCTCCGGAATTTCCTTGCAGGTGTATGTCGTATAAGCCTGTGAAATTAACCCCCATGTCAACAATATATTTGCTGTCATTGGTGATTTTAATGGCTACTGGTTTCTTTTCATCTCTGATCTGAATTGGAGGAAAGAAGGCCTTTTGTAATTTCCCTCCAGGGCCCTGTACTTTTAGTGCTTCATTCCAATCGTCGTCATTAAAACCAAGCTTTCCCCATCCCTCTATTTCTTTTCTTCCATCATAAACCTCACCCAGGTAAACATTATTCTTTCTTATGGGGCCATAGGAGTAGCTCCATGAATCATCAGTGACTATTTCTTCTGTTTCTCCATTGCTGTATTCCAGTTTCAACACTGCAATGAAAGCAGGCTTTCCATGAGGGAGAGCCTCCCGCAGGTTCCGTCCGCCCCACATAAGCATAGGAAGTGGATTATAGAATCCATTCCCCAGTGTCACCCCAAGACAATAAGAACCTCCCTTAACTTCTGAAGAAAGATCGTACTCGGAATAGTAGATTCTCTTTTCAAAATTTGACCAGGCAGGGTCAAGATAATTCTTCCCTATTCTTTCCTCATTAAGAGTAGCTCGATAATATCCCGCTGAGCTTATGAATAAGGTGGCCGATTGAATGTCATTTCTTACCGTAAACTCTTTACGAAATATGGGACTGGGATCATCATCATACAGGAGGGAATCGATACCGGGTAATTCTTCTTGGACACTGATCCATGCTGCATATGCTAAATCGGAATTTTCGTCAACAGAAAGGTCATGGTTGGTATTACTTATACAGGCTGAACACCCCAGAAAGACCAGAGTTTGAATGATCAGAATAATAAAATTCCCTTGTCTCTTAATAAGCATAATATGTTTGGAATCACTCAGTTCTTGGATGGAACCTCAAATATGAAATTATTTATATATCTGCTCTTTTTCCACCATCTACCTTTTACAAGGCTTTGATGAATCTCAGCATTAAATTCCTTAATAGGCTTTAGCTCATTATTCTCAAAGAAATAACCACTATAATCCAACTCAAATAATATATCAAATACATCAGACATACTTGTTTCTGATAAATGTCGATTTTCACACTCCATTACTATTTTAGGCTTACAAGATTTTAAAAGATTCATGCCTCCCAGTAAAATCTGCAGTTCATGTCCTTCAACGTCAATTTTAATGAGGTCTGGGTAAATCTGACGATCAAAAAAATATTTGTCAAGTGTGGTAACTTGAATTTTTAATTCTTCACACTGTCTTCCACTATCAAACTGATCTATTCTTGCTCCTATTGATATTCCATTCTTTGATATTGGGACATAAAAAATGACTTCTCCTTCTTCGGATGACATACCTAAATTTTCAATACTTACATTCTTGAATTTTAACGATGCAGCTATGTTTTTCAAATAGTTACTCAAATTTACCTGTGGTTCAAATGCAAAGACCTTTCCTTTTGCTTTGACACTCTTTTGCATCCAATACACATACCCTCCTTTGTGAGCTCCGATATCTACAGCAACACTACCTTCTTTCAGATTTTCCCTTATGTAATTTATTTCATTGGGATCAACCTTATATCGATACCTGTAAGCTCTAAAGATGTATTTTAAAATTCTTTTCATCTGCTAAATGTATTAGTAGTAAAGGATTTCGTTTATATTCCGCAAGATAAGGAAGTATCCTACACTACTTTTTCTTGCTTGACTTTGCTTTCTAAAACTGCCCTGATACGATCGGCTAAATACTCATCATATGCCATTGTAAACTTTATTCGTTTTTCTAAATGTGCACAATGTAGCGCTAAACAGAATGTTCCGGAACGTTCAAATATAGTTGATCAAAGTTACTACCTAAATTTCAAATATTCAGTGGGTTTTCTATGTGATTTTGTTTAGCGTGGCATTCAGGTCCATTCCCTTTGGATTATCTGCATAAGATGCTTATTTTTAGGATACCCTAACAATCCTTATTCGATGAATTTCAATCTTGATGTATTAAAAATAGACCCCGTACAGGAATTAGATAAACTTTCAGAGTTTATTGTAGAACAAGTGGGTGCATTTCGCAAAAAAGGTGTGATAGTGGGATTGAGCGGCGGCATTGATTCTGCCTGTATAGCAGCTGTAGCAGTTCATGCATTAGGAAAGGATAAGGTAGTAGGACTTATGCTTCCTGAATCCGAGTCTAATCCAATTAGCAGTGAATATGCAAGCTTACATGCTCAAGCCTTAGGAATTGAACATCGCGAAATCGATATCACTTCCACTGTTGATAGCATAGTTAAGTATAAATGGAGGGATGAATTTATCCAAAAGATGATTCCCGAATATAAGCCTGGATATAAATATAATATAACTCTTCCTACAGATCTTCTGGATCGAGCTAGCTTCAGCTTTTATCGTCTTCAGGTTCAAATGCCAGATGGCGAATTAAAGAGTAAACGCTTAACTCATGATGAATTACTCACCATAACATCATTTGCAAATATTAAAATCAGGGCTCGTATGTTGCATCTTTATGCAGAAGCTGAAAGACGTAGTCTTCTTGTTGCCGGAACTACCAACCGCACTGAATTTATATTGGGGGATTTCTGCAAATATGGGGATGGAGGCACTGATATTGAGCCATTTACCCATCTATACAAAAATCAAATATACCAACTTTCCGACCATCTCGAAGTAATTCCGGAGATTATTGATCGTCAACCCAGTCCGGATACTTTCAGTCTTCCTGTAAGCGATCAGGAGTTTTTCTTCAGGATTGCGTTTGATAAGCTGGATTATCTTCTTATTGGATGGGAGCATGAAGTTCCCATAAATGAGGCTGCAAAAGTATTGGATCTTTCAGAAGATGCAGTTGGAAGAGCATATAAGGATTTTGCTTCAAAATTTCGCGCTACTGCTCATCTACGAGAAGTTGCAAAAGCATTCCAATAATAATGTTGCTAAGCTAAGGTGTTGCTTTCATATTCATCAACTACTATTCTTGCTTTTTCATGATCAGCACTTGAGACAAATACCTTCACGGCTCCAACTCCACCAGCTGTGGTGTGCCACGGGTATAATACTCCAGTGAACTCATCTTTCAAGTAAGCTTCAATCTCAGCATTTTCCAGAAGACTTTTTACCAGGTTGGCTTGCAATGCAGTTCCCGCAAAAACTTCTACCGGGTATATATCTTTGTCAGTTTTCATGCGCTATTATCGAATATTTTCCTCATCACTCCCACTCAGGGAATTGAGTAATATTGAGATCTAGTTTGGCAATAGTCTGTATATCCGATTTGGAAAGTTCAAAGTCGAAAATGTCTAAATTCTCTATCATATGTGCTTTCTGTGTAGATCTTGGGATAGCTACAATACCCCTCTGATAATGCCACCTTAAGCATACCTGAGCGATACTCTTATCATACTGTTTACCAATGTCAGCCAGGGTCTGATTGCTAAAAATGTCATTGCGACCCGCAGCAAAAGGAGACCAGGCTTCCATTTGCACTTCAGATTTCTTCAAAACTTCGTGTGAATTGTGCTGCTGAAAGAAAACATGGGTTTCGATTTGATTGAGTGCAGGTTTGATTCTGGCATATGTCATCAACTCATCGAGCTGATCAGCATCGAAATTACTCACACCAATGGCTCTGATTTTACCTTCCTCGTAAAGCTCTTCCATTGCCTTCCAGGTACCTTTCACATCTCCTCGTGGGCGGTGGATGAGATATAGGTCTAAATACTCTACACCTAATTTGTTAATGGAGGTTTCAAAGGCCTTCTTTGTACTTTCATATCCCGAATCATCAACCCACAATTTTGAGGTAATAAATAGTTCCTCTCTTTTGATGCCACTTTGCTTAATCCCTTGTCCGACAAATTCTTCGTTTCCGTATATGTGGGCGGTATCAATAAGGCGATAACCCACTGAAATTGCATCTGATACACATCGAACGCAAGTTTCGCCTTTCAGGGTATTGGTACCAAAACCAAGAATTGGCATTGGTAAGCCGTTATTGAGCGTAACAGTAGGAATTGAAATTTCCGTCTGGGTAAAGTTACCAGCGCCGAAAGCTTTATAAGTGCTCAAAGGCAAAAATATAGCAGTAGCTGCAAACACTGACCCGGTTTGTAAAAATCTTCGACGGTTTATTACCTGAGCTTGATTTTTCTTCTCCATTTTGCTCGCTTTACTTTGGTTTTATTCAAATATAGCTTATTCTTCAATATGCATTTAAGCTTATAGGATACAATGCTTATAATACCAATTTACAGCAAAACATGTATATTTCGAAATGTATCTCAACGCTGAAAACAATGAAAGAAAAACTTAGTCTTCTTACAGAGCTCATCAAACTTGCACGATGCGATCACGAAGTACGCGAACAAGAGTATAATTTTTTACTGACCATTGCCCAATCGCTCAATGTAAGTAAGGAAGATTTAGATTCCCTGTTCGACCAGTATATTGATTTCACGCCTCCCGAATCTGAATTTGAACGGATATTACAATTCCACCGTCTGGTTCTGCTAATGAATGTCGACATTGAAACCAGCGATATAGAAATAGATTTTTTAAAAGACATCGGTATACGTATAGGACTTAATCCCAATGCTACGAACCGCGTGCTTACTGAGATGAACCTTTACCCCGATAAGGTTATTCCACCTGATAAGCTGATAGAAATATTTAAAGAACAATATAATTGAGGAAAAAATCGCACATCATTTTGAAATACTCTTCTTCAAAAAGACCTGGCCCATGTCCGGCTTGAGGAACTAAAACAAATTGGGAAGAGACTCCCGCTTCCTGCAGTCCTTGAAAAAGCATTTCACTTTGACAATGAGGTACCAGTGGGTCAGCATCTCC
>PVMS01013705.1_pt1 | contig 17584 bp, 19 predicted proteins | sample 1853461 | NCBI WGS metagenome assembly PVMS01 (sample SAMN08582032, study PRJNA380276) | Marine sediment metagenome, whole genome shotgun sequencing project. | isolation source: ocean sediment barecode stripped | collected 2017 | reverse complement strand
GTATACGGAATGATCGCGACTTCCGCAGGAGGTCCGGCGCCTGACGGTGCTGTACGGATCGATCGCGATTGACGGAATCAGCCTTACGGTGAACCGTCTGATGGAAGATGTCGCGGAAGTCGCGATCATTCCGTATACATTCCAGCATACGAACGTCAGCCGCCTTCGATCCGGAGATCGGGTCAATCTGGAGGCGGACATGATCGGTAAGTACGTGGATCGGCTCCTCGAGCCGTATCGTAGCACCGGGGTCTCGGCCGTGCGGGCCGGGGGCCGGACTGAACCGTAGGTCGATTCGGGAGTGGATTCGTGTTGTCGTTGCTAGATACCAAGGTGCAGGAGGCGATTGACAAGATCCGTAACGGCGGACTGGTCATCATCGCCGATGATGAAGACAGGGAGAATGAGGGAGACCTGGTGTGCGCCGCCGACAAGGTGACGCCCGATATCATCAATTTCATGGCGACGCACGGGCGTGGCCTGGTCTGTCTCACCCTGGATCCGGAGATCGCTGACCACCTGGACCTCCCTCTGATGTCTGACGGACGCAACTCTGACCCGAATGGAACCGCGTTCACGGTTTCGATCGACGCGACGATCGACCAGGGAGTGTCAACGGGGATCAGTGCGGGGGACAGGGCACGGACGATCCAGGTCGCCGTGGACCCCGGCTCTCAACCGTCGGACCTCATTCGGCCCGGGCACATCTTCCCGTTGAGGGCAAAGCGGGGTGGCGTGCTCCAGCGGGTCGGCCAGACGGAAGCGTCCGTCGATATCGCGCGGCTGGCGGATTGCGCGGCCGCCGGGGTGATCTGTGAGATCCTCAACGAGGACGGCACGATGGCACGCCGTCCTGAGCTCGAGCTGTTCTCGAAGGAGCACGGGCTCCCCTTCATCACGGTCGCGGACCTGATCGCCTATCGGTTGAGTCACGAACGCCTCGTCCATCGAGTCGCCGAGGCGATGCTCCCCACGCCATTCGGCGAGTTCCGCATCGTCGGATACCGGAACGACGTCGATCAACGGGAGCACATCGCTCTCGTGTTCGGAGATGTGAAGGACCGCGAAGACGTTCTCGTGCGAGTGCACTCGAAGTGCCTGACGGGAGACGTGTTCGGGTCGGAGCGTTGCGATTGCCAGGCGCAGCTTCAGACGGCGATGAGACTGGTGGTAGAGGATGGCAGCGGCGTCGTGGTGTACCTCGATCAGGAAGGACGGGGCATCGGGCTGCTCAACAAGCTGCGGGCCTACGAACTGCAGGACCAGGGCCTCGACACGGTCGAAGCGAACGAGCACCTGGGCTTTGCGCCCGATCTGCGCAATTACGGCATCGGTGCGCAGATCCTGGTGGATCTTGGTCTGAAGACGGTTCGGATGATGACGAACAACCCGAAGAAACTGAGTGGGCTCGAGGGGTTCGGTCTGGAAATCACGGGTCGGATACCGCTGGAAGCCGACGTCACGGAGCGGAACCAGGAGTATCTGAAGGCGAAGCGGGACAAGCTCGGGCACCTGCTCGGCACCTCGTGACGAGCAGCACGGATGGGTCGCGGAGCGCGACCAACCTTCGTATAGGCCTCGTCGTCAGCCGATTCAACGAGGCGGTGACGCTCGCGATGGAAGAAGCTGCCCGGAATACTCTCGTCCGAGCGGGCGTGACCGAGGATCGCATCGAGACACACTACGTTCCCGGTGCCTGGGAGTTGCCCCTGTGCGTGAGCTGGTTGCTTGACCGCGGCGGGCTCGACGGCGTCGTGGCGCTCGGTTGTGTGATCCGGGGCGAAACGCCCCATTTCGAGTATGTCTCACTCGGCGCCACTACGGGTCTCGAGTCCGTGGCCCGGAAGTACGGAATTCCCGTCGGTTTCGGGCTTCTCACTACGGACACGGCGGATCAGGCCCGGGCCCGGGCCGGCGGATCCAGGGGAAACAAGGGCGAAGAAGCGGCACTCGCGGTCCTGGAGATGTGCGAGCTCGCAGCGAGTATTCGATGACCACCCGGAACCCCAGGTCGCGTGCCCGGAGCTGGGCGCTGCAGGTGCTGTACGCCTGGGACGTTTCCGGGTCGCAGGATGATCTGGCTGGATTTGCTGCACGCGCGCTCGCTCAGCGGAGCATCTCCCCCCGGTACCGTCCGTATTCCATGGGACTCATCGAGGCCCTGTCGGAGCGCCTGCCTGCCGTGGATTCGAGAATCCGGGACCACCTGTCCAACTGGCGACTGGAGCGCCTGACAGTGATCGACCGGGGAATCCTCCGCCTCGCGACTGTTGAGCTCATGGCGATGTCTGATGTCCCGCCGAAGGTGGCGATACACGAGGCGATTCGACTCGCCGAGCGGTACGGGACAGAGGAGAGTCCGAGATTCGTGAATGGCGTGCTCGACGCCGTCGCGCGCGGCCTGAACAGGCCCGACTGACGGTACGAGACATGCGGATCCTGGTGGTCAACTGGCAGGATCGGGAGAACCCCAGAGCGGGGGGAGCCGAGATCCACCTGCATGAAATCTTCGGACGTCTCGCGGCCCGGGGCCATGAGGTCACGCTGCTGTGCTCGGGATGGGCGGGCGCTCCCGCCGAGACCCGGCTGGACGGTATCCGCATCGTTCGCACGGGCACGCGCTATACGTTCGCCCTCCACGCCCGGTCGGCGTTTCAGGACCGGCTTGGTGGCGGGCTGGGATTCGACGTGATCGTCGAAGATGTGAACAAATGTCCCCTGTTCTGTCCGTACTGGTCGTCCAGGCCGGTCGTGACGCTGGTTCCTCACCTGTTCGGGGCCACGGCGTTTCGCCAGGAACTGCCGCCCGTCGCGTCGGTGGTATGGGCTGCCGAGAGACTGATGCCGGCGGCTTACCGGAATTCACCGGTCTTAGTAATCTCAGAGAGTACGGCGGAAGATCTGGTGAAGAGGGGATTCCGGAGAGAGCAGATCGAAGTCAGCTATCCGGGGATCGACCACGCGTTCTACACCGTGGATTCCTCGGTACAGCGATTCGAGCGACCGACGCTGGTGTACGCAGGGCGTCTTCAGAGATATAAAAGTCTGGACGTGGTACTGAGAGCCCTGGCGCTGCTGGTGAAGCGTGGGACCGGGGTCCGGTTCCACATCGCGGGACAGGGAGAAGACCGCGGTAGACTTGAGTCGCTCACCGATTCACTCGGCCTGCGCGACCTCGTGAGCTTTCTGGGGTACGTTTCGGAGGAGGATAAACGCGAACTCCTGCGCAGGGCATGGGTGAATGTCTATCCCTCGCCGAAAGAAGGTTGGGGGATCAGCAACGTCGAGGCCGCTGCCTGCGGCACACCGTCGCTCGCCAGCGACGCACCGGGTCTGCGGGAGTCGGTCGTAGACGGGAAATCTGGATTTCTCATCCCGCATGGAAACGTAGAAGAATGGGCTGACAGGATCGCATTGCTGTGCGGGGATCCACAGTTGCGCGAGCGACTGGGGGTCGGTGCGATCGAACATGCTGCACGGTTTACGTGGGAGGAGACGGCGGACGAGACGGAATCCTTGATTCGAACCGCTATCTGAACCGAAGGGAGAAACGCGATGCAGATCATCATCTCGGGCCGGAACGTGGATGTCGCCGACGGTCTTCGGACGCATATCGAGGATCGGTTCGCAAGGCTCTCGCGCTTTGAGTCGCGGGCATCTCGAGTGGAAGTGACCCTGGCCGAGGAGAAGAACCGCAGCATCGCAGAAGCCGTGTTGAGCGTTGATGGAGCCGGAACGATGTTCGCCAAGGCGGAGGCACCGGAGGTCCGGACCGCAGTGGACCGGCTGTACGACAAGCTGTCGAGAAGGGCCAAGAAGGGCCGGGACATGCGCCGGAGCCATAAATCGCCTGATCTCGGGCCGTTCCCGGCGCGGGAAGGAGAGTCGGACGAGTGACGGTCCTGACCGTTGCCGAACTGCTGGATCGCCGCGGCGATCTGCTCGAGCTGGATCTCGTTGCAGGCGAAGCGGGGCTCGATCGACAGATCACGGGTGCAGACATTTCAAGTCCGGGGCTGGTACTCGCGGGCTTTACCGACCGGTTCCCGAAGTGCCGGTCGCAGGTGCTCGGCGAGACGGAGATCATGTATCTGAGATCTCTGGACGGTGACCGGCGGGCGAAGGTGTTGCGGGGGTTCCTCGAGAATGACCTCCCCTGTGTGATCGTGACCAAGGGGCTGGAATTGCCGTCCGAGCTCGTCAGCCTGGCGGAGGAACTGTCGGTACCTCTTCTCAGCTCTTCGCTCAAGACAGGAGAGTTCTTTCAGCGGATCAAGCCATTCCTGGAAAATGAGTTCGCGCCGTCGACCGCGATTCACGGTTCGGTCGCCGATGTCTACGGCGTCGGATTGCTGTTCGTCGGTCAGAGCGGCATCGGGAAGAGCGAGTGCGTTCTGGACCTGGTGGAGCGGGGACATCGACTCGTGGCCGACGATGTCGTCCTTGTACGCCAGCGGGGTGTGGATGTCCTGATCGGAAGAGCGATCGAGCATCAGCAGTTTCACATGGAGATCCGGGGCATCGGGATCATCGACGTGAGGGCCCTGTTCGGAATCCGCTCCGTTCGGCAGCAGAAACGGATCGAGGTGGTGGTCCAGCTCGAGCACTGGAGCGACGAGGCGACCTATGACCGGACCGGTCTCGCACAGGACACCACGAAAATCCTGGGCGTCGAGGTCCCGCGTGTGGTGATTCCGCTGAATCCGGGCAAGAACATCACCGTGATCAGCGAAGTCGTGGCCATGCGCCACCTGCTTCGCTATGCGGGCGTTGACTCCGCCAAGCTGTTCGAGCAGAACCTCAAGGCCCTGATGCAGCCGGTGCGGGACTACCTCGAAGAGGACAACGAGTGACGGAGGTCGCGGGCGTCGTAGTGGCGCACGTGGGCCTCGCAGCGGCGCTGGTCGAGGCTGCAGAGAGAATCTCGGGGATCGAGGGCGCGTTGACGGCTATTTCCAATGACGGTCTGGCGCCGGATGCTCTGCATGCCAGGATAGCGGAGGTGGTCGGTGACGGCCCCGCAATCCTGTTCACTGACCTGGCGAGTGGGAGTTGCACGTTTGCCTGTAGTTCCGTGTTCCGCACTCACCCGGCGCTCGCCGTGGTGACCGGGACCAACCTGGCAATGCTGATCGACTTTCTGTTCAACAGGGATCAAGAGCTCCCGGAGCTGGCCCGCAGAGTCGTAGAGAAGGGACGCTCGGGTTCGACGGCGCTGTTTCCAGAGGGAGAGCGTGATGCCGCTGGACCTGTTTCGGATTGACGAGCGCCTGCTACACGGGCAGGTGATTGTTGGCTGGGGCATGCGCCTGCATCTCGACTATTACGTCATCGTGGACGACGATGTGGCGGCGAACGAGTGGGAATCCGACCTCTATGCTGCGGGACTGCCGGCCGGGGTCGATGCGGATTTCGTGTCGGTGAAGGATGCGGTCGCTCGATTCGAAGAATTCGACGCCCGCCCGGGGCGAGGAGCGCTTCTCACCCGAATCCCGGGACCGATGCGTGAGCTTGCAGAAGCCGGTCTGCTCGACGGAAGACGAGTGAACGTCGGCGGCTTGCACGCGGGACAGGAGAGACGGCGCGTTCTCCCTTACGTACACCTGGCTTCCAGGGACGTGGCTGACCTGGAGGCGATTGCGGAACGGTCCGGAAGGCTCACAGCCCGGGACCTGCCGGCAGCGCGCGAGGTATCGCTGGAGGAGTTGATCCGTGCCGCTCGGTGAGATTCCGCTTCACACGACGAGCTGGCTGATTCTGGTCGCGCTCGGGGGTGTTCTGGCCGTTGATTCGGTCTCCTGGCCGCAGGTCATGATCTCCCGCCCTCTGGTTTCGGCAACACTTGGTGGCTGGGTGATGGGCGATCCGGCGGCAGGTTTCCTCGTCGGTGCTCTGCTCGAGCTCCTGAGCCTTCGGCACCCACCCTTCGGGGCGGCGAGCTACCCTGATACCGGTCCCGCGGGGCTCGTTGCAGGCTGCGCGTACGCAGCCGTCGGAACTGACTCGTTGGGGTCTCTGGTGGCTGCCATTCTCGCCGGTTGGGCGGTCGGCTGGATTGGAGCTGTAAGCGTTCAACTCCGTCGGCGAGGCAACGAACGGCTGCTGAGTCCGGAAGCTGAACTCGCGGCACGGCCCGAGCTCCTGGAGAAGCGGCACAAGACGGCTGTTCGGCTCGATGCAGTTCGGGGCGCCTTGCTCACGGCGGGCTTTCTGGTGCCCGCCCTCGTTGCCGCGGCGTGGGTAGTTGAACAACCCGAGTCGGTTCTCGCCACGGTCTGGGGTGCCGCGATGCTGGTGACGGCGCTTGCCGCCGCGGCCGGTGCGGGAGGGCGCACGAGCTCGTTCGGGGTTGGCGGCTGGCCGCTGTTGTTCGCCGGCGCCGCGCTGGGTGGGCTGATTGCGGGGGTCGGCGGATGAAACCACTCCGGCAGGACCTCGTAACCGCCTGGTGGCGGACCTTTGCCGTTCAGGGGTCGTGGAATTACCGTACGATGATCGGTGGCGGCATGGCGTTCGCCATGTTGCCGCTGCTGCGCAGGATCTATGCGGGTGATCCTGTGCGGTTCAGCGAAGCGATTACCCGGCAGCTGGGCGCGTTCAATTCGCATCCCTATCTCGCCGGCATGGCCGTCGGCGCCCTTGCGCGGGCTGAGTTCGAGGGGGAGAGCGCTGAGCGCGTGGAGCGGTTCCGAGCAGCGCTGAGCGGACCGCTGGGCACGGTGGGCGATCGCCTGATCTGGGCGAGTTGGCGGCCGGCGTGCCTTCTCGTCGCAATCGCTGCGTTCGGCCTGGGTCTCGGCCCGATCTGGTCGGTGATCCTGTTCCTGGCGACGTACAACGTGGGGCACATCGCGATCCGGGTGTGGGGATTCCGACGAGGCTGGATGGATGGGCTCGGCGTCGGCCAGGCACTCCATGAGCGGTGGCTGGATATCGTTCCGAAGGTCCTCGCGCCCGTGATCCTGCTGCTGCTTGGGCTGGACGCCGTTCTGTTGAGCCGCAAGGTGCTGGATGTCGTCGCGTGGCACGGGTTTTTCGCCGGGCTCGCCCTGGTCGCGGCGTTCGTGTCCTTGATGGCCTTCCGGTGGCCGCGTCGGACAGGACGGATCGCGGTCGCGCTCGTTCTGTCGATACCGCTTGTATGGATCCTGATCGCAACGCTGAACGGATAATCGGAGAGGTACGAATTGCTCAACGGTGACGTGACACGGAACGATGGCGAGTCGGCGGTGGAACGTACCGTTCGGGTATCGAACAGACTGGGCCTTCACGCGCGCCCGGCAGCCGAGTTCGTGAAGCTGTCGTCCCGTTTCGAATCGAGGATCAGTATCGACAAGGACGGCCTCGTGGTGAACGGTAAGAGCATCATGGGGGTCATGATGCTCGCGGCCGAGTACGGCTCGCTGCTGAGGATCCAGGCCGTGGGACCGGATGCCGCAGAGGCGGTTTCCGCCCTGTCCGACCTGGTAGCGAACGGATTCGGCGAGCAGGAGAGCGACTACGAGGATCCGGCTGACGGAGAGGTGGCCAGAGCGTGAGCGTTTTGTTCGAGGGTGTCGGTGCTTCCCCCGGAAGGGTACTGGGGCTCGTACGGCGGCTCGAGTGGGAGATCCCGCCCGTGCCGCACCGCACGATCGGTCCGGAAGAAGTCGATCGCGAGATCGAGAAGTTCGAGCAGGCTCGGAAGAAGGCGATCGCCCGGGTGGTAGAGCTTCAGGCAGAGACGACGGACCTGCTCGGCCGGTTCGAGGGGAAGGTGTTCGAGTCACAGGCACTGATGATCGACGATCCCGACCTGATCGAGGGAACGATCGCTTACATTCGCGACAATTTCCTCGCGGCGGAACGTGCGTTCGAGCTCCAGGTGCTGGAGTATCGGGTGAGAATGCTGGATTCGCCCCACGCCATGGTTCTGGATCGCCTGCCGGATCTTCACGATGTACGACTGGGTGTGCTCTCGAGCCTGCTGAACCGACCCGAGCCCAGCCTGGAAGGACCCGATGCGGGGCCGGCCACGATTCTGGTGGCGCGGGATATCGCGCCGAGCTTGGCCGTGCGAATGCGTCCAGAGCACGTTCTCGGAATCGTCACGGCCTCCGGTTCCCGTGGCTCTCACAGTGTTCTCCTCGCGCGATCACTGGGGATTCCCGCCGTCGTCGGAGTGGGAGCGGAGCTGGCCCGACTCACGGACGGGGCAAAAATTCTCATTGATGGCCACACCGGCCGTCTGATCATCGATCCGACGGATGCCGAGGAGGAAGGCTACCGGCGGGCCGTTGTCCAGAAGGCGGCCCAGAGGAAGATCCTGGCCAGGCTGGCCGCGGATCCCACCGAGACGGTGGACGGAGTTCATACCATCGTGCAGGCGAATCTCGACCAGCCATTCGACGTTGAAGAGGCAATTCGACTCGGGGCGGAGGGAGTCGGCCTGTTTCGCTCCGAATTTCTCGTGATCGGCCGCCGGGAGATTCCATCGGAAGAGGAACAGTACGAGGCCTATACAGCCGTCGTAGAGGCCTTTCCGGGTCGGGAAGTGACGCTGCGGACCTTCGACATCGGAGGAGACAAGTTTCCGTTGTTTCTGTCGATGCCGCCGGAGGAAAATCCGTACCTCGGTTGGCGTGCGATCCGGGTCTGCCTCGATCTTCCGGAGCTGTTCCGGAATCAGCTCCGGGCCGCCGTTCGGGCGTCCACGCACGGGAATCTGAGACTGCTGATTCCATTTGTTACTTCGGCCGATGAGCTTGCCCGGACGAGGGAGCGCTTGGCGGAAGTATACGAGTCGCTGGATATGGTCGAGTCGGGACGGCGGATTCCCGTCGGACTGATGGTGGAGACTCCCGCCGCAGTTGAAACGATCGACCTGCTCGCGCCATACGCGGACTTCGTCAGTCTCGGTTCGAACGATTTGACGCAGTATGTTCTGGCCGCGGATAGAGGGTACGCCAAGGTCTCGGGGATCTACGAGCCGCTTCACCCGGCTCTGGTGCGGATGTATCGCAGGCTGGCAGCCGACTGCGCGCGGCACCAGCTGGATCTCTCGGTGTGTGGTGAGTTGGCGGCCGACCCTGTGGGGGTAGCGGTCCTGCTGGGGCTTGGATACAGGAAGTTCAGCGTGTCATTGTCGGCCCTGGCCGAGATCCGGGAGCTGATCCGGCACCTTTCCGTAGCAGAGCTCGAGCAGTTATGCGAGGAGAACAATCGGTGTGAGAGCGGAGCCGAAGTCAGGGCTGTCGTGGAGGCGTATTTTGAACGGTCGGGAGCGCTGACAGTCGGAGGAACTCAGGCTGATACGAGTAGCGATCAGGCACGGGATAATTCCTTGCCGCACGTCTGAACGCCGGGTACGTTTGCCCGCCTTCTGAATTCAGGGACTGAGAGCAGATAGGTGTCACGCAGAAATCACCACATGTTCACTTCGGAATCGGTTACCGCGGGTCATCCCGACAAGATGGCCGACCAGATTTCGGACGCCATTCTCGATGCGATTCTGACAGACGACCCAAACGCGCGCGTCGCCTGCGAGACCCTGGTTTCTACGGGGCTCGTGGTGCTCGCGGGCGAGATCACTACCACCGCGCACCCCGACTTTGAGAGGATCGTACGGGAGACGGTCCGCGATATCGGATACGACAACGAGAACTACGGCTTCAGCTATCGATCATGCGCGGTCCTCACGTCGATCGGGCGACAATCGAGCGATATCAGCCGTGGGGTCGTGCGTGGTGGGGCAGGCGACCAGGGGATGATGTTCGGGTACGCCACCAACGAGACCCGGAGCATGATGCCGCTCCCGATCGCACTGGCGCACGCCCTGACGCGACGGCTCGCCCAGGTTCGGCGTGACGGAACCCTTCCATGGCTCCGGCCGGATGGCAAATCCCAGGTCACGGTCGAGTACGACGATGGCGAGCCCCTGTGCGTACGAACGGTGGTCCTGTCGGCGCAGCACGACCCGACGATCAGCAAGAGCGAGTTGACCGAGGCTCTGAAAGAGCATGTAATAGACCCCGTGATCCCGGAGCACCTCGTTCCGAAACGTGGTCTCCGATACCACATCAATGCCACCGGCCGATTCGTGACCGGTGGCCCGCACGGCGATGCCGGGGTCACTGGCAGGAAGATCATCGTCGATACGTACGGTGGCCTGGGAAGTCACGGCGGAGGGGCGTTCAGCGGAAAGGACCCGACGAAGGTGGACCGATCCGCCAGTTACGCCGCCCGCTGGGTGGCCAAGAACCTCGTGGCTGCCGGCCTGGCGAAGGAAGTGGAGATTCAGTTCGCCTATGCGATCGGTGTTGCGCGGCCGGTCTCGGTCATGGTCAACAGCTACGGCACCGGTGCAATGCCGGATGAAGACCTGGTCGCACTGGTTCGAAAGGTCTTCGACCTTCGTCCGCAGTCGATCATCGAGGAACTCGATCTTCGGCGGCCGATCTATCTGCAGACAGCGGCCTACGGACACTTCGGACGTGCTCCCCGCCGCGACGGCGGGTTCTCGTGGGAGCGTACGAACCGGGTCAAGGAGTTGCTCTCGGCGGTGTGATGCCGAGCGCTTCGTCCGAACAGAAGTACTCCGGACACCCATTCTGGAAGACCGGAGGGCCTGCAAGCCGCCATTGAACACGGATGAACGAGGTGATCGTGAATAGAAGCGGAAAGCTTCCCGTCCATGACGTGGCCGACCTGTCTCTGTCGGAAGCCGGACGTGGGCGGGTGGAATGGGCAGATCGATTCATGCCGGTGTTGCGGAGCATCCGGGAACGGTTCGAGCGCGAGAAACCGCTCGACGGAGTCCGGGTGTCGGCCTGTCTGCACGTGACGACGGAGACCGCCAATCTCGTCAGGACCCTGAAGGCCGGTGGGGCCGACGTCGTGCTTTGCGCTTCGAATCCGCTGTCGACGCAGGACGATGTGGCGGCGTGGCTGGTCGATCGACTCGGGGTCGGGGTGTTTGCGGTCAATGGTGAAGATGATGAGCTGTACTACGATCATATCCGCGCGGCGCTCGAACATCGCCCGGTCGTGACGATGGATGACGGCGCCGATCTCGTGAGTGCCCTGCACATGATCGCGCTGGATCGGGTCGATGACCTCGCCGGTCCCGTCAGAACGTGGGCGGGCGCGCTTTCCGAGGATGAGCGTCGGTCGGTGATTCGCACCGTGGCCGGGAGCACCGAGGAGACGACGACCGGAATCATCCGGTTGCGCGCGATGGCGAATGATGGAGTTCTCCAGTTCCCGGTAATCGCCGTCAACGACAGCCTCACCAAGCACATGTTCGACAATCGGTACGGGACGGGGCAGTCGACACTCGACGGCATTCTGCGCGCCACGAATATCCTTCTCGCCGGAAGTACGGTCGTGGTTGCGGGCTACGGCTGGTGCGGACGCGGCGTGGCCATGCGGGCGCGCGGTGCCGGAGCGCAGGTCATCGTGACGGAAATCGATCCGCTCGCGGCGCTCGAGGCGACGATGGACGGCTTCCGGGTCCTGCCGATGGCGGAGGCCGTGCTGGAAGGAGACGTTTTCGTCACCCTCACGGGCAATTCCGGCGTGATTCGCGAAGAGCACTTCCGGGCCATGAGCGACGGCGCGATCGTGTGCAATTCAGGCCACTTCGATATTGAGATCGACGTCGAACGCCTGTCGGAGATTGCCGATTCTCCTCCGACCGAGCTCCGCCCGTTCGTGGAGGAGTATCTCGTGGAGGGGAAGCGAGTCGCTCTTCTCGCGCAGGGAAGGTTGATCAACCTCGCTGCGGCGGAAGGGCATCCCGCGAGCGTGATGGACATGTCGTTCGCGAACCAGGCGCTGGCGGCCGAGTATCTCCTGTCGGAGGAGGGGCGCGCACTCTCGAAGCAGGTGCACCGCGTGCCGGCAAACCTCGACCGGGAGATCGCGAGCCTCAAGCTGGCTTCGATGGACATCGGAATCGACACACTGACCCCGGAGCAGGAACGGTACCTGAGCTCCTGGGACGTGGGAACCTGATCCGGAGTGGAACGGCCTTGAGCGAAGGGAAGGGAACGGAGTCGGGCGATCTCGTGCAGGTGGAGGTTGCCAGTCTGGGTCTCGACAAGTCCTCGAACACGCCTGTCGTGATTCTGAGAGAGGTGGAAGGGGATCGGCTGCTCCCGATCTGGATCGGACCGGCCGAGGCGAGCGCGATCGCGATGGAGCTGGCCGGGATCAAGTTCTCGCGGCCGCTCACGCACGATCTGGTGAGCACGATCGTCGGCAGCCTGGGCAGTGAGCTCGTCCGGGTGCTGATCACGCGGGTCGAGGAAAACACCTACTTCGCCTCCCTGATCTTTCGGCGCAACGGCGAGATGATCTCGATCGACTCCCGTCCGAGCGACAGCGTTGCGCTCGCCTTGCGTGCGGCGGCTCCGATCTTTGCGTCTGATGGCCTGCTTGGCCGAACACCGTTCGAGCTCGACGAGCCGCAGGACCCCGATTCGATTCCGCCCTGGATGCCGAGTGGGGCTGAGGGGTCGAGCGAACGACCGGCCGAGAAAGAGGGGCCCGTGAGTAGTGAGAACCTGAGAGATTACCTGAAAGGCCTCGACCCTGAGGACTTCGGAAAATTCGTTCCGTGACCGCGTTGAAGTCCGCGTTTCAGCAGGGTGCCCGTACATGGAAGTTCGCGTGCATGCTCGCACTTTCCATCCTGTTCCTCGTTCCCGATATCTCGCATGCTCAGGTCGTGGAAGGCCTGGTTATCTCCGGACGTGATTCCACTGCGGTGCCGGGGGCGGTGGTGCTCATGCATCGGATCGCGGCGAACAGCGGAGAGGTGGTCGATTCGGTGAAGGCGGACTCGCGGGGACGATTCAGCCTTTCCATAAACGCCGACGACGAGCCGGGCGCTCTGTACTCCATCGCGGCCCTGAACGACGGAGTCAGCTACTTCGGTCCGGCGCTGCACCCGGGAATGGAGCCGCCGAATCCGTACACGATCGTCGTGCACGAGACGGAGACGATCGCGGGCCCGCTGGAGAACAGCAGAATCAGGCTTCGCCACGTGGTGGTGAGCCCCACCGCACACGGTCTTCTGCAGATCTCTGAGGTGGTCGACGTTGCCGGTGTCCCGAATCGGGCGCTCGCTACGGCCTCTCCGGCCGAACCGATGTGGACAGTAGAGCTGCCGTCGGGCATTCAGTCATGGACGCCGATGGCGGGAGGTCTTCCGCCGGAGGCCCTGAGGCTCGTCGACAACCGTCTCGAGGTCCGGGCCAAGCTCCCACCGAGCGGCATGCGGGTCGCATTCAGTTATTTTGTCGAAGGACCGGAGGTTGACCTTCTGATCTCTCACCCGACGGACCGGATCGAAGTCATTCTCGTCGGTGCGGAGGAAAAGAGCGTAGTGGGGCTGAGTCCCGGCAGCTCCGCCGGCCTGCCGCCCGCCAGCAACGCGAAACGATTCGTAGCAGCGGGAGTCGAGCCGGGCACCGAGGTGGGACTGACGCTGAAGTCCGAAACAGCTCCGAGTGGCCCGGTCCGGATCTGGGTGTTCGTGGGGCTGGCCCTCCTGGTGGCGGCAGGGCTGTCTGCAGTAGTCGCCAGACGATCTGCTGGCTGAACCCGCAGATCTCCGCTCCCCCCGCGATTCTCGACCCGTGCTGCTTGCGAGCGGTTGACCCGGACCGATACAATTCTGGCTGGAATCAGGGATAGGGCCCACGGAAGTCGGTGTGAATCCGACGCGGCCCCGCCACTGTGAGAGGTCGGATCGGATCGGTCCATGACGCCTCGAGCCAGGAGACGAGCCCTCCCCCTGCCCACTGACGCTCTTCGCGGGAAGGGTGTGGGCGAGGCAGGCAGCACCGCTGGCTCGGCCATACCCGCCCTTTCTCGGGGAAGGACGGGTTTTCTGTTATCGCCCAGTCTCACATCCGGCGCGCTCGCGCCATTCCTGTGCGGACTCGTGCTGGCCGCTCCCCTGTGTGCCCAACGGGCGCCCTCGGCGACGGACGATCTCGGTCGAGTCCTGCAGTTGGATGTCCCTCCGACGCGCATCGTCTCGCTGGTTCCGGCGATCACCGAGCTCCTGTACGCACTCGGCGAGGGCGATCGCCTCGTCGGTCGGTCCGTATGGGACGACCAGCCCGGCCAGGTGCTCAGTGTACCCAGCGTCGGCGACGCGTTGCGGGCGGACGCGGAGCGTGTTCTCGCACGGAATCCAGACCTCGTAATCCTGTACGCCGGCTCCGACAACGCCCGGTCGGTAGCGCAGTTCGAGCACCTGGGTGTGCCCGCACTCGCGATCCGAATCGACGACCTCGCCGACTTACGCCGGAATACGTTGCGGCTCGGAGCGCTGCTCGACCGTGACGAGCGGGCAATCGAGCTGTGGGCTGCCATCGACAGGGAACTCAAGGCGGTTGGTGAGGCGACCGCCGGACTGGAGCATCCGGACATCTACTACGATGTCGCCTGGCCCCCGGCGATCACGGTCGGGTCCGGGAGCTATCTGGATACGCTCATCGTCATCGCAGGGGGGGAGAAACATCTTTCACGATCTGGGCTCGCCTTCGCCGCAGGTGTCATTGGAGGCGATCGTTGCCCGTGCGCCAGACATCGTGCTCCTGCCAGGTGGAGCGGGCGGCGGCTCGGCCGCTCCGCATCAGCGTCCAGGGTGGAATGCCGTGGCTGCCGTACGCGACGGGAATACCCGCACCGTGGATGCCGGATTGCTGCATCGTCTCGGGCCCCGGATCGGGGAGGCGGCACGCTCACTGGCCCGGGTGCTGCACCCGGAGGTCCGGTTCCCGGAGTCGACAGAGGCCGGCCCGACGCCGCGGACGGCGGACGGCGAACCGTGAAGCGGGCGAATCCGTACCTCGTTCTGTCGGTTCTGCTGGTCGCCGGATGCTGTCTGGGGTTGTTCGTCGGCCCGGCAGAGCTGTCGCCGCGCGAGGTCCTGGGCGCACTTCGGTGGAACGGAGACGAGGACATCGCGCGGCGCATCGTGCTGGGCCTCAGGCTGCCGCGCATCTTCGCGGCCCTGTTCGTGGGGGCGTCGCTCTCCGTATCCGGAGCGGTGTTTCAGGCACTCCTGAGGAATCCTCTCGCCGAGCCGTACCTGCTCGGTGTCTCGTCCGGTGCGGCCCTCGGTGCTGTCGGTGCGATCGCTCTCGGTATCGGGGCCATGGGTGGACTGATTCTCCCCCTGGCTGCCCTCGCCGGCGGACTGGCGGCGATTTCGATCGTGTTCACCGTGGCACGAGTTTCCGATCGACTCGACACCCGCGTGCTCATTCTGGCTGGAGTCGTCGTGAGTGCGTTCTTCGGTGCATGCATCACGCTCGTTCTCGTGTTCTCACCCGCGGAGACGCTGCGCTCGGCGTTCTTCTGGACGCTGGGTAGCCTGTCGGGCATCTCGTGGAAGATGAATGCCGTGCTCATCGCATACACGATTCCGGCGGCGGTCGCGGCATGGGGGCTCGGCCGGCATCTCGACGCCCTGGCTCTGGGAGATGAGACCGCTGCCGCGGTGGGCACGGAAGTCGAGACGGTCAAGCGCGCGGCGTTCTTTCTCGCCTCGTTGCTGGCGGCCGCCACCGTCAGCGTTGCGGGCGTGATCGGGTTCGTCGGACTCGTGGTCCCGCATGCCGTACGACTGTTGTGGGGAAGTGCGCACCGGCAGTTGATCCCGTTGACGTTTCTCGCGGGCGCGACTGCGCTGGTGATCACAGACGCGGGCGCCCGGGCGCTGGGCGGACCGGTGGAGATTCCCATCGGCGTGGTCACCGCGTTTCTCGGAGTGCCGTTCTTTCTGGTCCTCCTGCGTCGAAAGGGCGGAGCATGAGCTTCGTGGTGGAAGGCCTGACCGTCCGGTATGCCGGGGCAGTCAGGCCCGCGTTGCTCGATGCGAGCCTGAAGTTCGAGCCGGGAGTCCATACGGCCGTGCTCGGTCCCAACGGTGCCGGAAAGAGCACGCTGCTCCGCGTCCTCATCGGTCTGATCCGGCCCGATTCGGGCGAAGTCCGGTTCGAGGGGCGGCCGACGTCCAAGTGGACAAGACGGGAGATGGCCAGGCGCACAGCGCTCGTGTCAGCGGGAGAAGAGTTCGCGTTCCCACTCTCCGTGCAGCAACTCGTCGCGATGGGCCGGACGCCTCATCTCGGCTCATGGCGAGCGGAGCGATCGGTGGACAGGGAGGTCGTGCGACAGGCCCTGTACGATGTGGATCTCCTGGAGCTGGCGGGAAGACCCGTGTCGACGCTGTCGGCGGGTGAGCTGCAGCGGGCTCGACTCGCCCGGGCACTCGCGCAGGAGTCGGATCATCTTCTGCTGGACGAACCCACGGCGCATCTCGACCTGGGACACGAACTCGCCACGTTCGAACGAATTGAGCAACTTACGCAAGAAAAGCAGCTTACGACGATAACGGTAACGCACAACTTGAATCTTGCGAGCCGGTTCTCGGACCGGGTCGTTCTGTTGTCCGGCGGGCGGGTGACGGCCGTGGGTGAGCCCCGCGAGGTGCTTGTGGCGGAACGGATCGAGGAGGCGTTCGGCTGTCCGGTCGAGGTGCGGGATCTTGCCGAGCTCGGTATTCTCGCCGTACCCAGATCGGAAAAGCGGACGCAATGAGATCGCGACGCCTTCTGGTCGCCCTGATCGGAGTCCTCGCCGGGATCTGCTCGACACCTTCCGGTGCGAACGCACAGGTGGATACGCCGGTCGGATCGGACCGGGCGTTCACCGCCGTGGATGATTCGACGAGAATTGCGTTCAGGTTGAAGGTTCTGTCCGCCGGAGGAGGAGCGCCACGGGATATCAGGGTCTCGATTCGGGATGTGACGGGATCCGATATCGAGCTTCGCGCCGGTCCGGCAGGGGAGGGCCTGTTCGTCGCTGCGCTTCGTCCGCAGGCACGATACGAGTTGAATGTCCGAGCCGGCGACCACGTGGACCAACGGGTCGATTTCGTCACGCCGGCGTCTGGGTCACTCAGTCGGGTCGTCGTGCTCGAAGTGGATCCCGTCGTGTTGCCCGGGTTGGAGGCGGCCGTACGGTGGGAGGGACTGGAGGACGGTGGTGACCGTGCGGTTTCCACGGTCCGGTTCGCGGAGGCCCCGATTGCGTGGACGGACGTGGCAGAGTGGCTGTCAACCCAGCCGGGTGTGTCGGTACGTGGTTCAACGACCGCCGGGGGACAGACGGTAAGCGTGCGGGGCAGTCGGCCGGAAGGAGTCCTGGTCCTTCTCGACGGCCATCCGGTGAACGACCCGATGACGGGGAGCGCGGATCTATCATCGGTGTCTGTCGCATCGCTTGAATCAGCGACCCTCGTGCGGGCCGCAGGGTCCGCACGGCACGGCTCCGGCGCGCTGGCGGGTGTGCTCCTGCTGCGCTCACGCCGACCGCAGGGGTCGACGGCCTCTGCCGCGCTGCGTGTCTCGTCCTTCGGGCGTGTGGGTGGGGATCTGTATCTGTCCCGCTGGGGGAGGGCGGGACGGGCGTCTCTGTCCGTCGCGTGGGACGAGGTTCGCAACGATTTCGAGTACGAGAACCGGATGCTGCCGGGAGCGCCGGTCGAGACGCGAGTCAACGCGGATGGGTCGAGACTGTC
>PVMS01179188.1_pt1 | contig 17586 bp, 13 predicted proteins | sample 1853461 | NCBI WGS metagenome assembly PVMS01 (sample SAMN08582032, study PRJNA380276) | Marine sediment metagenome, whole genome shotgun sequencing project. | isolation source: ocean sediment barecode stripped | collected 2017 | reverse complement strand
CCAGCTTCTTTTCGATCTTCTTGGCAATGGCCTTCCGTAGATCATCTGCTTCTGAGGCTGAATAGCCAGCCAGTTCCATCACGGCGGACATTACTTGTTCCTGGTAAACGGCTATGCCATAAGTCTCTCCAAAAATGGGCTCCAAGGCAGGATGCGGGTATTTGGTGGCTTCCTCACCATGCATGCGCGCAATATAGCGCGGGATGAATTCCATTGGGCCGGGACGGAAAAGGGCAACCATTGCGACTGCATTATCAAGCGATTTAGGTTTCATTTCCATCATCCAACGGCGCATGCCAGCACCTTCGAATTGGAAAACGCCTGCGGTTTCTCCACGGCCAAGAAGCTCAAATGTTTCTGGATCATCAGTGGGGATATTGCCTAAGTGTAGATTCTTTCCGTGTCGTTGGTTGATCAAGCGGCAAGCGCGCTCCATTACTGTAAGCGTTGCTAAGCCCAGGAAATCCACTTTGAGCAATCCAAGATCATCAATGGTCGACATTTCAAATTGGGTGACACTTTTTATGGGCGAATCTTCAGCTGCAGAAGCTGTGGGCCGATTTAGCGGGATGTATTCAATTACTGGCCGATCTGTGATGATCACGCCGGCGGCATGTGTGCCAGCATTGCGGATCGCGCCCTCCATTTCGCGGGCAGTATCAACCAATTCACGTACAAAAGCTTTTTCCTTGTAGGCCCGTTTAAAATCAGAAACGGATTCCTTGGCCTGATCAATAGTGAAAGAATTGCCAGGCACATTGGGGATCAACTTTGCAACACGATCCACTTCGCTTAGCGGAACATCCAAAACGCGGCCAACATCACGAATGGCGGCGCGGGCTTTGAGCTTTCCAAATGTAATTATGGCGGCGACTTTGTCTTCGCCGTAGCGCTGGGCGCAATATTCCATGATGCGATATCGTTTGTCGTCCTGAAAATCGAGATCGATATCGGGCATATTGACACGTGCAGGGTTGAGGAAACGCTCAAAGATGAGACCATGTTCCATCGGGTCTACAAGGGTAATTTCAAGGGAGAAGGCCACGATGGAGCCAGCCGCTGAACCACGCGCGTTGTACCAAATTCCTTGTTCCTTCGCGTAACGGCAAAGATCCCATACGATCAGAAAATAGGCGTTAAATCCCATTTGATCGATGATGCCCAATTCATATTCAAGGCGCTCAACAATTTCTGGATCTTTGGCCTTGGCTCCGTAGCGTTTTTCAATTCCAGCATCACAAAGCTTACGCAAATAGTCCTTTGAAGAACTGCCATCAGGGGCTTCAAATAAGGGCAGATGGTAGCCTGTTGGGGATAGATCAACTTCACAACGATCGGCAATGAGCAGGGTATTGCTCAAGGCACCGGGTATTTCGCCAAACAATTGCTGCATTTCTTGCGGACTGCGCAAATAGAATGATTCGCCAGACATGCGCATGCGTTTGGGATCATTCAAGAGGCTGCCAGTTTGGACGCACAAGAGAATATCCTGCAAGCGGGAGTCGCTTTGATTGACATAATGCACGTCATTTGTGGCAATGAAATTACTTTGGTAGCGCTCACCCAATTCTTTTAATTTCACATTAACGGCATGCAGCTCCTCAATATCATGATGCTGCATTTCAATGAAGAAATTATCTTTTCCAAAAACTTCGTAATACCAATCCAGCTTTTTCTGAGCGAGCTCCATGTTTTCACGGCGAATGGCATTGGGAATCTCAGCAGAAAGGCAGCCCGAAGTGGCAATAAGTCCCTCGGAATGGGCGGCGAGGAAATCGTGATCAATTCGCGGGCGATAGTAAAAGCCATCCAATTGAGCAGCTGAAGCAATTTTCAGAAGGTTTTGATAACCCTTCTGATTTTCAGCCAATAGCAGCAAATGGGAGGATTTGCGATCATATTCCGGGCTTCTTTCTGTCATCCCCCTGGCTGCTAAATAGCCTTCCATACCAATGATCGGTTTGATGCCCTGAGCTTTGCTCTCGTTGAAGAAATCTATTACGCCGTATAGCGCACCGTGATCGGTGATTGCCAAGGCGGGCATCTCCAATTCTTTGGCACGTTTTACGAGATGTGGAATCTTGCTAAAACCATCCAGCAAGGAATATTCGGTATGCACATGCAAGTGCGCAAAAGACATATGGACGAAATCTTTGAACGTGATAGATGATAAAAGTTAAGCCTTTTGGGATTATAGCATCGGCCGAGCATGGAGACCTTACAAAGTCCTTAAAACATTGAGTTTATTAAGGCTGGGCTTGACATTTATTCATATTGTTGTATACTACTTATAGTATTATACCTATAGTATATATGCGGAGAATATATGAGCGATAATGTAGACGAGCTTCTCGGGAAATGGGAGCAAACTTATAAAAAGGGATTACTAAGCTTTTGGATGCTGATGGTGATCGCGGAAACGCCAATCTATGCTTACGAAATGAAAGAAAAGGTTAAGCAAATTAGCCAGGGATCGATCAGCGCAGATGAAAACAGCATTTATCGTGCGCTGAGGCGTTTTTCTCAGAGTGGACTGGTCGAAAGCGAAATGAAGGTTTCGGATATTGGCCCCAACCGACGTTATTTTCAATTATCTGCAAAAGGAAAAAAACTATTAGCAAGTTTCATTGAACGAAATATTTCAGTATTCAATGAAAAAAATGTCAAATTGGCGATAAATAAAATTAGCAGAAATGAATAAGGAAAAGGAGTAAAAAATGATTAAAAAAGCCTTGATGGAATTAGCAAAGCGATTTTTTTGGTTGATTATTTAAATTTTCATTGCTAGTGTTCCAATGATGATGTATATTTGGCCGGAGCTGGGAGAAAGCTCTACACTTACGGATTTGGCTACAATGTCTGGGGGGATTCCATTCATAGCGATGGCTGTATTTACCCTCGTCTTCGGTGGACTAATTTTCTTCTGGATATTTCCCTCGGTCGTTCAACTTTGGGAAGCTATATGGAAAGCACGCAAAGATGCAAGTGGGGACATTTTTCCTTAAGAGTTAAAAAGCTGTTAGAAAAGTGGCATTATTAGCTGGAAATGGCGAAGGATCGCCACATGCTATAATCGCCGCCGGAGCCCCAAATGCTAAAAAGTTTTGTAAAACTTGTGGGGGGAAACCCCAATAAACGCTCGGTTGAAGCCTACACCGAAATGGTTAATGTCATTAACGGTCTTGAAGCTGAGATGGAAAGTCTCAGTGATGATGCGCTGCGCCAAAAGACGGGGGAATTTCGCGAGCGCTTGCAGCAAGGTGAAAGCCTGGATGATCTGATGGCCGAGGCCTTTGCAGTGGTGCGTGAGGTGAGCAAACGCACCCTGGGCATGCGCCCCTACGATGTTCAATTGATGGGCGCAATCATTCTGCACCAGGGGAAAATTGCAGAGATGAAGACTGGCGAGGGGAAAACATTAACCTCTACAATGCCACTCTATCTGAATGCGCTCAGTGGAGAGGGCGTGCACCTGATCACTGTAAATGATTATCTTGCGCGGCGTGATGCGCGCTGGAAAGCACCGATATTTAATTTCCTGGGGCTTTCAGTGGGCGTGCTTCAAATGGGCGTGCGCACAGAGGGCGGGAAATTTGGCTTTATCGTGAATTTGGAGAAGGAATCGGCTAACGAAGACCAACATCAAATGGAAATGGTCCCACGTGAAGAAGCCTATGCAGCAGATATCACCTATGGGATCAACAGTGAATTTGGCTTCGATTTCCTGCGCGACAACATGAAAATGCGTATGAATGAGCGCGCTCAGCGCGGCCACAATTTCGCCATTATTGACGAAGTAGATAATGTGCTTATTGATGAAGCCAGGACCCCGCTAATAATTTCCGGGCCCTCGCACGATGATGCAGAAATGTATATTCGCATGGCGCAAATCGTAAAACGCCTGAAAGCCGAAGATTACGAAGTTAATGAGAAGGATAAGAACGCGATATTGAGCGAAATAGGGGAAGTGCGCGTTGAGCAATTGCTGGGGCTTGCTTTGCGCGATCCTGAACGACCTGAAGACATTACCCCCGAACAGGCACGCCTTTTGGGCTTTGTGGAACAGGCCATGCGGGCACAATTTCTCTTTAAGCGCAATAAGGATTATTTGGTTCAAGCCGGAAAAGTGGTGATCATCGATGAATTCACGGGACGGCTTATGGCCGGGCGCAGATGGTCGGATGGCCTTCATCAAGCGGTTGAGGCCAAAGAAGGGGTCAACGTTGAAAGCGAAAACGTGACCTATGCAACGATCACAATTCAGAATTATTTCCGCATGTATGAAAAACTTTCCGGGATGACGGGTACGGCGCTAACGGAAGCCGAAGAATTTGACAATATCTACAAATTGGAGGTAATCGCCCTACCCTCGAATGTTGAATACAACGCGAGTATCGAAAATGCCAGTCTGAAAGAACAGGAAGGCAAAGACGAAAACGGCTACAAATTTATTTATTATTCTCAAGTTGATGACCCCGATAGCAAGGCCTATTTGTGGAAACGCAAGGATTATCCAGACGTTGTGTTCCGTACAGTGGAAGCCAAACTGAGAGCCACCATAAAGGAAATCCTGCAAATTCATATTCTGGGGCGCCCCATTTTGGTGGGGACAACCTCGGTTGACCGCTCGGATGCCATTTCAGCCAGATTGCGCGCAGAAATGATCAAGCTCATGCTGCAGATATTGCTCATCCGAGATGTTTGGCTGGAACAACACGATCGGGAAGAAGATGGGCGCATGATCCTGGAGCTTCAAGGCTATATTGAGCCGCTTGAAAAGCTCAATAAAATGGAAATGCGCACATGTCAAAGGACCTCGGTATTACGCTTAATCTGCAAAGTGAGGAAAATCTAGCCAGGCTGATCGAAATTTTGGATTTGGAAGAAGATGCCAGCGAACGGCTAAACAAGGTGATCGCAGGGGGCGTGCCGCATCAGGTATTGAATGCACGCAAACACACTGAGGAAAGCCAGATCATTGCAGGGGCAGGTGCCTTTGGGGCGGTGACGATCGCAACTAATATGGCGGGTCGTGGTGTGGACATCAAATTGGGGGGAGAAATTGCAGAGGAAATTCTGACCTCGGCGAACCGAATATTGCGGCGAGCTGGGCACGAGGATGCCTTTGATCTCTCGCTGGAAAAACGATTACAACTATTAAATGAACTAAATCCCGATGAATATGGGATATACGCTGCAGAAATTAATTTCTTTATCAAATCCATGGAAGAGATGGCCAAGGTAAAAGAACTGGGCGGACTGCATGTGATTGGCAGTGAGCGGCATGAAGCCAGGCGCATTGATAATCAGCTGCGCGGCCGTGCTGCACGGCAGGGCGATCCGGGTTCTTCGCGATTCTTCCTATCGCTGCAAGATGATCTGATGCGCTTGTTTGGCGGCCAACAGGTGGAAGGCTTGATGGCGCGCATGGCAATGGATGATGCGATGCCAATGGAAAGCGGGATTGTGGGCAGAGTGATCGAACAATCGCAAACGCGCGTGGAAGGATCGAATTTTGATGCCCGCAAGCATTTGCTGGAATATGACGATGTGTTGAATGCACAGCGCGAAAGCATTTATGCCCAGCGTGACCGCATTATGACCAAGGAAGACCTCACAGAGGATGTTTTGGAAATGCTTGATACTGAAGTGGGGCAAAGAGTGCCATTGGCTTTGGCCGATGAGGATGGGCCCTGGAAACTTCTGGCCTGGCTCGAACAAATTCAGCCTTCGCTAATCGTCAACAAAGTATTACTGCCCTCTTTCAGCTATCAATTACTACTCTCAGAACTGAGAGATAAAGAAATCAAGGATATTGGCGAACTAAAAACAGCCATGCTGGAAATTGCTGAGAATTCTTTGAAGGCAGAAGAAGGACATTTGCTCTATAGCGTTGAAATTTTAATTGCCAACACAGAGCTGCAAATGGAGACGCTGCTTGAAGAGCGGCTAGACGCTCTGGATACTTTTGTTGAAGGCATTAGCTACGCTGACGAAACAGATGTGCGCAGCGCAGATGAATTGCTAAACGAATTAAGCGCAATGGTGAGAACACCTATCAGGCTCAGCAAAAATGAAATGCGAAGCTTGCGGGAAGACCCAGAGGGCACGGCAGAAAGGATCCATGAGCAGATCGAGAATAACTTATTCAAACAGAGCCTCACTCGATTGACCGGTGCAGTTGAAAGACGCCTGGAAAAATCTTTGGATCTCAATTTCTCAGAAAAGTCTGCGAGTGATTGGGAAAAAGTGGGCGCGGATATTCTTGCAGCCATCCGGGCAGATTACGAAGAACAGCGCAGCAGATTAATTGGCGAGGATGGCAATGGCCAAATTGGCCGCGATCTGGATCAGCAATTTGGTTCTTATAGCGGAGAGCTAAATGAATCACACTATTTGAACGCGCTGATCAATATGCCGCAGGGAAAAGAAGCCAGTTTCGACAAGAAAACACACAAACGGATTGCCAAACGCACAACACGGCTTAGTTATTCTTATTATGCGGCCAGTTTTTTGCAGCAGCTTTCGGAAGAAGATGTGACTGAGCGAATTCTCAGCCATTTGCAAAACGCCCAAAAAGCCATGCAGCGCGTTTGGGGCCTCAGCTCCTGGGAAGCCATCCACCAAGGGCAGGCGCAGGGAGCAATCAGTGAGATTGCCAGAAATGCCCTGGCAGATCTGTTGCCCAAAAGCGAGTTGGAAAACCTTGACAGCAAAGCACTTACAGCTCTTTCTGAAGATAAGCAGAAGCAAGCGATCGAAGCGCTTGGAGCGCTCACATTAAGCGAAAATTATCGACAATTGTTGCTGCGCGTTATTTCTGAGCTTTGGATCGATTATCTAACCAGCATGGAAGCTCTACGGATTTCAATTCGCCTGGAAGCTTATGCACAGCGCGATCCATTGGTGGAATACAAGGCTAAGGCCTTTGCCATGTACCAGCAACTTTTTGCGGACATGCGCTCCAGCATGGTCAATCGAATGTTCACTTTCGGCCCTCAGGCACAAGCTCAAATTCAACAAGCGGCCTCCTCCCCTGCCCCTTCCAACGAGAGCCAAGAACCCGCGGCCCAGGAAGAAAATGTTGCCGCAAAGCCGAAAGCAAAGAAGCGGCGCAGGCGTCGAAGAAAGAAGAAGTAATTCTCAAAATGGAATTCCATATTCTTCCGACTGGACTGAGCTGGGTTGATCCCGGTGGTCCCTTTGGGCTGGTTCCTGAAAGCCTTTGGAATAGAAATCACAGCGTAAACGATAAGCATTTATTGCCAATGGAATTTAATTGCCTGCTGATCAAGAGTGAGGGCAAAAACATCCTTGTGGATAATGGCCTGGGGGACAAGCTGGACGAGAAAAAAATGAGGCAGTGGAATCTGGAATACCCGCAAGGGACCTTGTTGGAAAATCTGGCTGAGCTGGGATTGCAAGCTGAAGATATTGATATTGTGCTTGATACGCATTTGCATTCTGACCATTGTGGGGGAAATACAACAATTAAAGATGGCCTTGTAGTTCCAACTTTCCCGAATGCAGAGTATTGGGTGCAGGGCGTGGAATGGGGCGATGCGATGAACCCAGATGCACGCACGCGGTCAACATACCTGGCAGATAACTTTGTTCCGGTTTGGCAGGCAGGGCAATTTCGATTTATCTACGGTGATGCACAGGTCACTAAGGACGTCCGCTGCGTGGTTACTCCGGGGCATACGCGCGGGCACCAGTGCATAATCATTGAAGGGGACGAACGCCCAATGCTTTATGTAGCAGACCTGGCTTCATTTGCTGTTCATTTTCAGCGCAGCGCCTGGGTGACAGCTTTTGATGTAGAGCCATTGGAAACTATTCGTACTAAGGCAATTTGGCAGAAATGGGCGCTTGATAACAAGGCCCTGCTGATCTTTGAACATGACCCGACCGTCCGTGTTGGCGAACTTGTGAAAGACGAGGATGGCAGATTAAATATATTGCCGGTTGAAGAAAGCTAAGTCTTTGACTGACAATTTGGGCAGAAATGCGTTCCTCGCTGACCAACGACGATACGCTCGATCTCTTCTCCACAACGCAGACATTTTTCCCCGGTGCGCTGATAGACCTTGAAATCATTTTGAAATTCACCGCCGCGATAAACCCAATCAATGCTGGCACCATTACGCCGAATACCTTCATTCAAGACGTAGCGGATTGAAGATAACAATTTGTTGGATTGTCTTCTCGTCAGACCGTGGGCAGAGGAAAGCGGATGCAGTTTTGCGCGAAAAAGGGCTTCATCGGCATAAATATTGCCAATTCCGGCGATAAAAGACTGGTCCAAAAGCAGAGGTTTGAGCTGGCGTTTTCTCTTTTGTACATTATTGAAGAAATCTGAGGGCGATAATTCATCGCCGAGCGGCTCTGGGCCGAGTTTTGCGAATATTTCCTGAGGGTCATTAACCAGCCAAACACGCCCAAATTTACGGGCATCATTGAAACTGAGTATCTGTCCATTCTCAAAATAGATTCGCAAACGAGAATATTTGCCCAGATTTTTATTCTTTCTCCCCAGTAGAAGATCGCCGCTCATGCGCAAATGGACCAGCAAGGCATCTTGGGATAACTGAATATGAATGTATTTCGCTCGGCGCCCCACCCCAACTACCTTTTGATTTATTATTTGTTTTTTGAAAATTTTAGCAGATGGGATGGCCACACTTTTGGCCCAATCCACTTCAGCTTTAACGATTTGGCGATGAAGAATTCCTTCTTCATCAGCCTGCCCATTGATCAAGGAACGGGCAACGGTTTCAACTTCGGGGAGTTCTGGCAAGCGACTTTATTCGTTGAACATCTCGCCCACAGATCGGCCTTCATGGGCTCGGAGAATTACTTCCCCAAGAAGAGGGGCAACAGAAAGAATGGTGAGCTTATCTCCCAATTTCTTTTGACTTTCTTCGGGAATGGGAACTGTATCGGTGGTGATGATGCCTTTAAGGGGCAGGGCAGCCAAACGATCAATGGCAGGATCGGAGAGGACGGCGTGCACGAAAATCAGGTAGATATTGCGCGCGCCATTCTTGACCAGCAAATTTACGGCATCTTCCACAGAGCCGGCAGTATCAACTTCATCATCAAGCAAAAGCACATCACGGCCCTGCACATCGCCTACGAGATTATGGGCTTTTGTTTTGGCATCCTGAGGAGTGCGGCGCTTTTCGATGAGCGCCAGGGGAACGTTGATCTTTTCAGCAAAATTACGGGCGCGCTTGGCACCGCCTAAATCGACACTAACCACTACGGGAGCGGTGAGATTCTTGATCAGCTCGGTGGTGTATTCCCAGAGTATGTGAAAGGCAGTGAGCACATCGCCAGGGATGGAGAAAAAGCCCTGGATCTGCCCTGCGTGCAAATCCAATGTCATGTAGCGATCTGCTCCGGCTACTTCGATCATATCGGTGACCAGACGCGCAACAATGGGCACACGCGGCTGATCTTTTTTGTCAGAGCGAGCATAAGAGAGATAGGGAATTACGGCTGTGATGCGCGCCGCGGAATCAAGGCGCAGGGTTTGAAGGGTGATGAGAAGCTCCATAAGGCTGCGATGCACCGGCCGGGAGGTAGATTGAATTACATATACGTCCTGGGCACGAACACTGCCATGCAAGCGCACCATGATATTTTCATTGGGGAATTCGATAATATCCCGACCGCTTAAGGGCACATCTAAATAATCTGCTATTTTCTGAGCCAAGGTGGGGGATGTGGTACCTGAAAATATCTTGATCCCACTAAACATAGTTGGGCTCGTCTTATTACCTGTTTTCGCCATAATTCATCCTATTTAAATTATTGAGCCGCTTTCCACTCAGGCTCCAAAATGCTCATCATTAAGACATCTTTATACTCGCCATCCTGAAAATTTGCATCTCTTAAACGACCTTCATGCACAAAGCCCGCCTTTTCGTAAGAACGGATGGCCCCTAAATTGTTTTCGAAAACGCGAAGGAATACTCTGTGCAGATTTAATGTTTCAAATGCGTGGCGGAGAAGTAAAAGCATCGCCTCAGTGCCATAGCCTTTATTCCAATGCTCTTTCGCGCCAATCATAATACCCACTTCAGCTTCTCCAAGCCGCCAATCTATGGAAAATAAGCCCAAATTTCCAATGCGCTGCCAGTTTTCTTCAATTTGTGCTTCGATAAGCAAAGGATGCTCATCTATGGGGCGCTTGAGCATATCTTCGAACCAATTTTCCTCTCGGGCATTGGACATGGGCAGATGCATAGAAAGGCCATTGCGCACTTCTGGATCTGAAAGCCACTCCACAAATATTGCTAGGTCCTCGCGTTCGACGCCACGAAAGCGAATACGATCGCCTTCTATCATTTCGGCTCCTTGCCATTCAATAGTTGATCGGCTGCCTGGCGGGGAGAAATTTTCCTTTTTTGAACAGCGCTGACAGCTTTGCGCAATTTTTCTTCGTTGCCCTCATCTTTCCAGGTTGCCATCATTTCGCGCAGCAAGATTCCTTCTAATTCATTTTCAAGGCGAGCACGATCTCGTATTTCCCATTCGCCAGAATCATGCAAATAGGTTTTGTGCTCTTCGATCAGGTTGATGAGCTCTTCAATTCCGCTTCCATCTGTGGATACTGTACGAATTAGAGGCGTCATCCATTCATCAGTAGTTGGCTCAATCTCAGGAGTATCGCTATCTTCAAGCAAGTGACCATGATGTTGGAAAGAGCGCTTGATGGGATGGCCCAATTGGAGCATGCCTTTCAAGGCTCGTTCCGCGGATTCCACGCCGGGGCGATCAGCTTTATTCAAAACGAGAATATCTGCAATTTCAAGAATGCCCGCTTTTATGGCTTGAACATCATCACCTAATCCGGGGGCTTCAAGCACCAGCGTGGTGTGCGCTAATTTGGCGATCTCAACTTCCGCCTGACCAGCGCCCACAGTTTCAATGATGATGACATCAAAATCGGCGGCATCAAGAGCCTGGACCATTCCAGCTGTGGCAGCGGCGAGCCCGCCCAAAGAGCCGCGTGAGGCCATCGAGCGGATGAAGACACCTTCATCGCTAATGAGATCGCTCATGCGAATACGATCTCCCATTACAGCACCTCCTGAAAAGGGGCTGCTGGGATCCACAGCGATGATGCCAACGCGCTTTGCTTCGGCTGATTTTTTTCTATAGTGAAGGGCTAAATGGTTCACTAGGGAAGATTTCCCCGTGCCGGGGGCGCCGGTGACTCCGATCAAATGTGCGCGGCCCGTATGCGCGAAAAGATCATTGAGGGCCTCGCGTCCCGCGGAGCTATCCTTTTCGATCTCTGAAAGTAAGCGTGAAAGAGATAAGCGGTTTTTTTTGAGCGCCGAATGCGAAAATTGCATAGGTCGGCTCCCCGATCAAGCCGCCTGGAGGGCGGTATTTTGAATGTCTTCGACAATTTTGATCGTCGAGGAGCCGGGGCCATAAACGCCTGCAACGCCCATTTCCATCAGCTTGGGAATGTCGTCATCAGGAATAATGCCACCAAGGTATAGCTTTACGTTATTCTGCCCATTGGCTTTGAGCAATTCCAGAATTTTGGGCACCAGGGCCATATGCGCGCCAGAAAGGATGGACAAACCAATGGCATGGACATCTTCCTGAAGGGCGGCTTCTGTGATCATCTCCGGGGTTTGGCGAAGGCCAGTGTAGATCACTTCCATGCCCGCATCGCGCAATGCACGGGCAATTACTTTGGCGCCGCGATCATGGCCATCCAGCCCGGGCTTGGCCACTAAGATGCGAATTTTCGATTCTGGCATGCAAGCTCCTAATAAAATCAAGCGATTTTTGATTATACCGCAGGGCATTTGGGCCGCATGTTATACTTCCGACGAGCAAAATTATTGACTTTGGAGAGCTTGCATGAATGACTTTTTAGCGATCGCGGATCATAGTTCAGATGAAATTCGCGGGCTGCTTGAACGTGCGCTGGATCTAAAAAAGGAGCTGAATTCTGGGGGCAATAAGCCGATTCTCAAGGGCAAGGCGCTGGCGATGGTCTTTCAAAAACCAAGCCTCCGCACACGCGTTTCCTTTGAAATGGGGATGCACCAGTTGGGTGGCTATGCACTCTATCTTTCGCCAGCGGAAATTGGATTGGGAAAGCGAGAGGCGATCTCAGATATTGCGCGTGTATTGGCGGGCTACGTTGATGTTGTGATGGCGCGGGTTTTCGATCACGCGCACGTAGTGGAGCTGGCGAAATGGTCTGAAATACCTATCATCAACGGCTTGAGCGATTACAACCACCCCTGCCAGGCGATTTCGGATGCGCTGACCATCGTTGAGCATTACGGGATGGAGAGGGAAAATCTCAAAGTGAGCTATGTGGGTGATGGCAACAATGTTGCCGTTTCCTTGATGCATATCAGCGCTAAATTGGGCTGGGATTTCGCGATTGGCAACCCGGATGGTTATGGCATGCCAGAGGAGAGCATCAAAGTTGGGGAAGCGATCGCCAAAGAAAGCGGAAGCTCAGTTAGCTTTTTCAACTCGGCGGAAGAAGCCGTGGCAGATACAGACGTTGTGTATACCGACGCCTGGGTAGGCATGGGCCAGGAAGAGGAAACGAAAAAGCGCGAAGCTATCTTTCCAGAATTTCAAGTGAACGATGAGCTTCTCAAAGGTGCAAAAACGAGCGCGGTGGTGATGCACTGCCTGCCCGCGCATCGAGGCCAGGAAATCACGGATGCTGTGGCGGACGGCGAGCAATCTTTGCTCTTCCCGCAAGCGCACAATCGTATGCACGCGCAAAAGGCATTGTTGGCTGAGGTGTTGAGGTAAGGAAAAGACATATTACTAAAAAGCCCCGCAATAGAGAGACGGAGTCAAAGCGTCAAGTATTTTTTACATTTACGATTGATTGCTAACTTAGTAAAAGCAATATTTGTTAAGTTGTTGCTAGCCAATCTGTAGCTTAAGACCCCCAACTTATTCTCGGCCAACTATTTTTCCGACCAGACGGCAAGTTCGTTTCCATTTGGATCTTGAAAGTGAAATCTTCTCCCTCCGGGGAAATCATAAGCTGGTTTTACAATTATTCCACCAGCTTTTTCAATCTTCTTTTGTGTCTTTTTGAGATTGTCAGCAAAAAGGATGACCAGTGGGCCAGGCATATTTATGGACAGTTTGTCAACCCCGTTATAACTGCCATCAATGCCAGCACCAGAAAAGCTTACGGAATTTGGTCCGAAGTCGGTAAACTCCCAGCCAAATACTAGAGAATAAAAGCGTTTGGTTTCAGTTGTATTTACCAGCGGCAACAATTGTAAAAGCTTCTTATTTATTAGGGCCAATAGCAATCACCAATTTTACCGAGTCAAAATTTAGCGGACCAATCAGTGCAAAAGCCATAGTTGGAAAAACCCCTTTTACGTCATACCCTTGACTCAAAAGTTATTCTTTAATCTGATTTGCAAAGTTGAATGCTCCTCTATCTGCTTGGGTATTTCTTCTACCGATCTCGCTTGGCTTAGTAATAATCTTTTATTGGTTTAGTAATGATACGTTAAATTGAGTATTGTCGCTTCCTTGGCATTGCCTGTCTCGTTTTGCCAGCTACTTAAAAATGAATGTGGAATAGCTTTTTTAGGGGCAGGTCATATATTCGAGATAATTAATTGTTTGGGTAGAGATCAACAAACATATATTCGCCCTCAACAAAAAGAAGATCATAGGCTCCAGATTCGATCCTCTCTAGCACCTCACCATAAATCGATTCATCTGCGCGATCGAAGATCAGCAAATACTCGATTTCATCTTCTTCAAGAGTTGAGTGAAAGGCTTCATAATTATCGAAGCGCGTAACCGCCCAGAACTTTTGTAGTCCTGGAAGCCACCCTACCGGATATGGGGAAAGCACAACTCCTGGACCTCCATGATTGCCAAAATATATAAAAAGCTTCCTGTTTATCTCGGGTTCAAATATTTCTCTTTGCCGCGCATATTGCAATTTAAGCAAATTGCTATTTGAATATTGAGTTGCGCTCCAAAAAATTCCCCAAATTATTACAATTTGCGCAGATATAATTATCACCCGGGAAAAATCCAATTTTTTCAGTTTAATATTAGTAATCAGTGGGGAAAAATTCAATTTATTTAATCCTTCTTGAATCCCCATACCTACCGCTATTCCAACAAGAGGAAAAACAACAGCCAAATTTCTATATTCATAGCTAAGAAACATTCCCCAAAACAATGAATAAGGAATGATAAACACAATTATTATCCACCGATAGGTCTTTTCCATCAAAGGTAAAATAAGGAATAGAAAAATAAACAAATATGTATAAGGGCCAAGCGAATCCCAGGCGCTTATCAATCGATCAAATATGCCAACTCCATCATAAATGTCATTAATGACATATTGAATATTTGACGTGTATTTCCCTACCCGAATTTGGAAAATCGTATATACATACCAGGGAAAAACAATAAGACCTGCCACAGCCGTTGTCCACGCAACATGTAGAATTTTCTCCTTCTTCTCCATATTCTCAATGTCTCTAAGCACGAGGAAATAAGCGAGGATTGGATAAGCTGCGAAAATTGCAACGCCAGTTTGCTTGGTTACAGCAGCAGAAGCGCTTACTAAGGATCCTAAAATGAGTAACTCTTTTTTTGATTGCCAACCCTTTGCATCTTGAGCCAAAAGCAAAGAATAGATTGACAAAAACGAAAGGGCTGCGACGGGCAAATCCACATAGCCTTCACCAATATATTTGCCAGTAAAAACATATATTGCATAGAAACTTATGCCTGTACCAATGAAGTATCCGTAAGATTTTCGTTTCGATCCGAGATCGAAAGCCAAAACTAACATTAGCAAAGTAAATAGAGGCATTATTGCCTTCGAAAAGAATTTGACGACCTCGGTCCCAATGAATCGGTAAGTAATGGACCAATTGATGGGGATTAATTGCGGATATTCCCAGGTGTTTCGTGCAAACCTATTCAGATACCAATCAACAGCCCAAGGATCCCAGGATGCCCAAGCATCCCATGCGTTGTAAACCGTTCCTATGTTTCTATATGTATAAATGAGCATCCAAGCAATTAGAGCGGTAGCCATTGCCCAGGAAACTGATGCGATAGCCCTGATGATTAGATCGCCAAAGCGCTCACCTTTTCTTGCACCGCCATCGGCTATTCGGAAAAACGTTTCCCAATATTTGGACCATTGTTCATTAGCATTTCTTAGACCTGAAAAAAGCGCAGAAAAAAATTCGTTCATGCGCCCCTTAATGGCAAAATCTCTATTTTTTATTATTGGCCAAAGGAGAACTCCTATTTCAAATGCGAAAATGGCCATCGAAATAGATCTACGATAAATTTGAAGGCTTGTAAGTACAAGCACTCCAATGTAATTGATAAGCAGGCTGAGGGCAAAAACATAGCTAACCCTTTCTACAAATCCCAAATTAGCTTTTACGAATCTGATAGCAATCAGACCAGGGAGCAAGGTTATTTGAAATATTGATAATAAACCGAGAAAAAACATTGACCTCAAACAATCATATGAATATGTACAAAGAAAATTATCTAGCCTTTATATTATAGCTTCGAACCAATTAACATTTGTGACAAATTTACGCCTCTCAGCCTAGCAAAACAAGCTGTGGCAAATCTGCTGCCTTTTCACGATATGATATTTATCAAAATCAATTTTTGTAAGACATGATCTAGAAAATGCAATATTTGATATCCATCCAGGGAAAACCAAGGTTAGTATTTCTATAAGTTTGCTTTGTCCTCGATTTCTTGCACGCGGCCAAACTTAATAATTTCTATTTGAACTGTTGACACAATGAGGATTATGGAAATGCTTCAATACATTTCAAAAAAACGAACCACCGCTGTACATATTGTTATCTATCTTATAGTTATTTTTCTTATTTTTATCGTCATGGACAGCATTGCCCCATTTCGCGAGCCAATTCCAGGAACTGATTCGGGCATATTTCTTTACATCGGTGATCTGATTCTGGATGGGAAATACCCCTATTTAGATGCCTGGGATCACAAGGGGCCAATGGTCTTCTATATTAATGCCTTGGGCCTTTCCCTTCAAGGCAATTCTTTGTGTGGCATATGGATTATTCAGATAATTGCAATCGTCTTTGCTGCGTTTATTGGCTATAAATTGCTTTTGCAAGCTTTTGGATTTTGGCCTTCAGTTTTTGGCACTTTCATGTGGTTATTTGGCCTTCCTCTTGTGATAGATGGAGGTAATTTAACTGAGGAATACGCACTGCCATTTCAATTCGCAATGCTATTGTTCTTTTGGAAATCACTCCATTCTAAGAACACTCTAAACAGTTTTTTGATAGGTCTATTTGCCGCACTTGCATTTTGGTTGCGAGCAAACATCGTCGGTATACCAATAGCAATAGGGCTTTTTCAATTATGGTATGCCTTTTCTATAAAAAGTCTGGCGGAATGGAAGAAACTACTTTTTATGATATTGGGCGGCCTGTCAGTGAGTTTAGTAATAATAATTGTTTTTAGTATGCAAAATAACTTAAATGGCTTGCTCGATGGTTCTTTCCTTTTCAATTTTAGGTACACAGAATCGACATTAATAAATCAATGGAATAGTTTTTCTCTTGGCGTAAGGATCATGCCCTCACTTTCATTATTTGCTTTTGCTGGGTGGCTTTTTATCTTGGTGAGTCTAAATATGAAAAACGGGATAACAAATTCAAGGCGTCAGTTGGCAACAGTACTTGCTCTGGTATTTCCTTTAGAGCTATTGTTGGTTAGCCTTTCAGGGCGCTCCTTTCCCCATTACTATATGTCCTTGCTCCCCGTGTATGCCTTAAGTGCCGGATATTTCCTAGCCTTCATTTCGGGCTCCGTTTTTCAAAAAAACACTGCGAACCCAATGGGAAGTTATTCAAATGCAATATTAGGAATCGTTTTACTGATTGCAGCCAATTTATTTCCCCTTATTTCAGCAGCACCGCCTGCTTTAAATACTATCGAAACTGTTATTTCGACAAGGGAATTACCTAAAGCAATATCATCTAGTATTAAATTGGAGCAGGCTGTATTGTTCATTAATGAATATCTTTCTCCAGACGATACGCTGGTGCTCTGGGGAAAAGACTTAAGCATTAATTGGGTAACAGGTTTCAGCAATCCCTCTAGGCATATTTTTCAAGATCATTTTTTCGTTCCTGGATATGCCACACAAGAATTAATAAATGAATATATTGATGACCTATATACGCATCGCCCAATCATTGTAGACACAACGGTTAAAAGTGGTTTTATTCCTTCACTTGGGACTCGGCTAATAAAACTTCCAAAAGTTGTAAGACCTCTCTACAATTTTGTAATTTCGAATTTTGCCCAAGTAGGTGTAATTGAGGGCCCTGGGTGGCCGGTTTATAAATTTGTTGGCGAGCTAAACATAAAGTAAAAGCTCCAGGACAAATACGTTGGCTTAGGAGACTGTATGAAACCTAGGCGGGTTAATATTGTTGTTGGTGCAAAGCCTTAGCCAACGTAGTTGTCGTGGGGGTTTTACTTTATGTTTAGCTCGCCGACAAATTT
>PVMS01098603.1_pt1 | contig 17586 bp, 17 predicted proteins | sample 1853461 | NCBI WGS metagenome assembly PVMS01 (sample SAMN08582032, study PRJNA380276) | Marine sediment metagenome, whole genome shotgun sequencing project. | isolation source: ocean sediment barecode stripped | collected 2017 | reverse complement strand
TGTCTAGCTCACTAAATAGTTGGGTGATTTCGCTATCGCTGCCTAAGTCACAGGGTAGAGTGATTTCTGCGCCACATTGGGCGGCGAATTTTTCCACACGAGCTTGGAGTTTTTCGTTTTGATAGGTAAAAGCAAGTTCGGCACCTTCACGCTTCATCGCTTCAGCAATGCCCCAAGCGATGGATCGATTGCTTGCGATGCCTATAATCAAAGCGCGTTTGCCAGTTAAAAATCCCATAGTTAGTTCCGTGATGTTATTGGTTTAGGGGTTAAAAATATACTTATTGCAAGGCTAGACTGAATTATTTTGGCTAGTTATCAGTCTATAATAGTGTCACAGGGAAGAATAATTATTCATTACTAGATTATCATAAACTCATCACGTGAGCAGTCGTTCAGTAATCCTCTTTTTATTTATCACAACATGCATGATGAGCGCATGTGGTGATGGCACTTGGAATAATCCTTATCCAAGTGAATCTGATGCGGCAGACGTAATCTATTCTTCTTTTAGTGAGCGACCTAAACGCCTTGACCCTGTCAGTTCTTATAGTGGCAATGAATACCAATTTATTGCGCAGATTTATGAGCCGCCATTACAATACCATTACTTGTTGCGACCCTATACGTTAATTCCTCTAGCTGCAGAAGCCATGCCGCAGGTGCGTTATTTGAATGCTAGTGAGCAAGAAGTTTCTGAAGACGAAATTTCTAACATTGCATTTTCTGAATACATTATTTCAATTCAACCGGGGATTTTCTTTCAACCGCATCCTGCATTCGCCAGTGATGAGCAAGGTAATGCAAAATATTTGGATTTAACCGAAGAGGATTTAGACAATATTTATGTGTTAAGTGATTTTGCCGCAACCGCCTCACGTGAATTAACGGCAGCCGATTATGTCTACCAAATCAAACGTGTTGCCAGTCCATTTTTACATTCACCTATTGCTGGTGTGATGCGTGAATACATTGTGGGGTTTGATGAGTTTCGCAAACAAACCGGCGAGCAGTATGAAGATCAAAAAAGTGTTTGGCAGGATCTGCGTAGTTTGGATTTGGCCGGTGTGAAAATTGTTGATCGCTATACTTATAAAATCCGTATTAAAGGTAAGTATCCGCAGCTGGTTTATTGGTTGGCGATGCCATTTTTTGCGCCGATGCCTTGGGAGGCCGAAAAGTTTTACAGTCAAGAAGGAATGGAGGAGCGCAATATTTCACTGAATTGGTACCCCGTAGGTACGGGGCCTTTTATGTTGACTGAGAATAATCCAAACTTACGCATGGTGATGGAAAAAAATCCAAATTTTCATGGCGAGCGTTATCCTTCTGAAGGGGAGCCTGAAGATCAAGCCAAGGGATTATTGCAAGACGCCAACCAAGAGCTCCCACTTATAAGAAAAGCGGTCTACAGCTTAGAGAAAGAAAATATTCCTTATTGGAATAAATTTCTGCAAGGGTATTACGATGCTTCTGGTGTAAATTCAGATAGTTTTGATCAAGCTATACAGTTTGGTTCACAGGGTGATGTGCAATTAACCGAAGAAATGCTAGCCCAGGGTATTCAGTTAGAAACTGCAGTTACGACCTCTATTTATTACATGGGCTTTAATATGGCCGATGCCGTGGTCGGGGGTGATTCTGAGCAAGCTCGTTTATTGCGCCGAGCTATTTCAATTGCGGTTGATTATGAAGAGTATATTTCTATCTTTCAAAATGATCGTGGCGTGGCTGCACAAAGCCCTATTCCGCCTGGAATTTTTGGAAGTATTGAAGGCGAGGCGGGGATTAATCCGTTCGTTTATGATTGGGTCAATGGCGGGCCTAAACGAAAAGGCATTGAGGCAGCTAAATATTGGATGTCTAAAGCAGGATACGGAAACGGGATTGATGGCAAAACAGGCAAACCACTCATTTTAAACTTTGATACGCCGGCAGCTGGGCCGGATGCCAAAGCGCAACTTAATTGGATGCGTAAACAATATCAGAAGCTTGGAATCCAGTTGATTATTCGCGCTACGGATTACAATCGTTTCCAAGAGAAAATGCGTAATGGTACGAGCCAAATATTTCAATGGGGTTGGAATGCAGATTACCCGGATCCAGAAAATTTCTTTTTTCTATTATATGGGCCTAATGGAAAAGTAAAACATGCTGGAGAAAATGCGGCTAATTACGAGAACCCAGAATTTGATCGCTTATTCGAGCAAATGAAAAATATCAAAAACGGGCCAGAAAGGACGCAAACTATTCAGCGAATGATTACCATTCTACAGCAGGATGCGCCTTGGTTGTGGGGATTTCATCCCAAAGCTTTTTCTTTATTTCACAGTTGGTATCAAAACGTCAAGCCGAACTTAATGGCAAATAATGTATTGAAATACAAGCGTGTCGATGGCGAATTAAGGATGGTAAAGCGTGCAGAGTGGAATCAACCTAAGTTTGGGCCGGTAATACTTTTATTTTTGTTTTTATTGCTTTCATTTATTCCAGCCGTGGTTGCGTTTCGGCGACGTGAGCGGAGTGTAGTGAAATGATTGCCTATATGATTCGCCGCGTCTTGTATGCCATTCCGATACTGATTGGCGTAAATATTCTTACTTTCTTGTTATTTTTTGTGGTGAATTCGCCCGATGAAATGGCGTATATGTTTTTAGGGGATAAAAATACTAAACAAGAGCAGGTTGAAGATTGGAAAAAAGAGCGGGGTTATCATTTTCCACTTTTTTATAATTCCGAAGTAGAAGGAGTTAAAAAATTAACCAATACCATTTTTTATACTAAATCCGTCCGCTTGTTTGTGTTTGATTTTGGCCGTTCAGATAGTGGGCGTGATATTGGTTTTGATATTCGTCAGCGCATGTGGCCCAGTTTAGCTATTACGGTGCCGCAATTTATTATTGGATTACTGATAACCATCACTTTTGCATTACTGATTGCTTTTTTTCGTGCCACCTATATTGACTATTGGGCAGTAGTGATATGTGTTGCGTTAATGTCTATTTCCAGTTTGTTTTATATTATTGGTGGCCAGTTCATCATGGGAAAAATTTTGCGTGTGGTGCCGATTTCGGGGTTTGAGAGTGGTATTTTTGGCATTAAGTTTTTAATATTGCCAATAATTATTGGCGTGCTAGGCGGATTAGGTTCTGGAACGCGGTGGTATCGAACCATTTTTCTTGAAGAGATTAATAAGGATTATGTGCGAACCGCTCGTGCCAAAGGAATCTCTGAACAAATGGTGCTATTTCATCATGTGTTACGCAATGCGTTAATTCCTATTCTTACCGGTGTAGTGGTAGTGTTGCCTGCTTTGTTTATAGGAAGTTTAATTACCGAATCATTTTTTGGTATACCAGGATTGGGCAGTTACACGATTGAAGCAATTACCCGTCAGGATTTCGCCATCGTGCGTTCTATGGTCTTTTTGGGTGCAGTTTTGTATATCGTAGGTTTATTGTTGACGGATATTTCATATACCATCGCTGACCCGCGAGTAAGGTTGAAATAGGCCTATGGTTGCTAAACCTGTCTTTTTGACTACCGATATTCTAATTTTTGGTTTGCTGTTATTTATTATTGCATTTTTTATCTATGCAAGTCGTAAACCACATATGATTCAACCATGGCGCCAGGTCGTGCGTAATAAAGCAGGTGTAATATCGATAATGGTCTTGTCGGTTTATGTATGCATTGCACTGCTAGACTCTATGCATTTTCATCCTAGGTTGGTAAATCAAGAAAATCAGTCTGCTGAAGTGCGTTATAGCGGATATGTGCTTAGCATGTTTGACCAAATAGTTTCTAAGTTAAGGGCGAGTACAGAGAAGACCTATTCAGCACCCTTTGCTGCGCAATTATATGCCAAAGAAACCATGCAATTACCGGATGGTACGAAACAACGTGTATATCCAAGATTATCCTGGGGCGCAGCTCACCTGGACGATCCTGAAACGCAAAAAACAACCGATATTATTAAATTAGGTTTGGCCGGTGCTTTAAAGGCGTTTATTGCTGTCACACTATGTATTGCATTGTTGTGTTTTTATTTGTCTGTTAAAGCAAAAAAATCACTACGTACTACAGTGAGATTTATGTTTAGTGATGAATCGGATGTGCCTTGGGCAACTGTCTTTATTACCTTCGCAATCATTTTATTAATGTTATTTGCGGGAGCAGAGTGGGCTTCTAAATATCATGTGTTGGGCACCGATAAAATTGGCGAAGATGTTTTGTATCAAGCACTCAAGAGTATTCGTACTGGTGTGGTCATTGGAGCATTGGCTACACTTCTAACTTTACCGTTAGCTATTACGCTGGGCATCATGGCGGGGTACTTTCGTGGTTGGGTGGATGATGTAATTCAGTATATATATACCACGCTCAATTCTATTCCTGGTGTGTTATTGATTGCAGCTGCAGTGCTAACGCTTCACGTCTATATAAATAATCATGAGGAGGATTTTTCTAGCCTGACACAGCGCGCAGATTTAAGATTATTGTTTTTGTGTTTGATATTGGGGCTAACCAGTTGGACCGGCTTGTGTCGGTTGTTACGGGCAGAAACATTAAAGCTGCGTGAAGTTGACTTTGTTCAAGCAGCTTCTGCATTTGGGGTGGGTCCAACTCAGACTATACTCAGGCATGTTTTGCCTAATGTTATGCACATTGTATTGATTACCTTGGTGCTTGAATTTAGCAGTCTGGTAATGGCTGAAGCCGTATTGTCTTACATTAATATTGGTGTTGATCCAACTATGAATAGTTGGGGCAATATGATTAATAGTGCGCGACTGCAAATGGCACGCGAGCCTGTGGTGTGGTGGTCGTTAGCTGCATCACTATTTTTCATGTTCACATTGGTACTGTTTGCAAATTTATTTGCGGATGTGGTGCGTGATGCGTTAGATCCAAGATTGGTGAAACAATAGGCCATGCCAAAAAAAATACCAAGCAGTAGGCCAACAGATAGGCCAAAAAATGAACAAGAACCATTACTGCGCGTAGAAAATTTAACCACAATATTTGAAACCAGTCGTAGCACCATGGCTGCGGTGAAAAATGTCAGTTTTAACGTTAAAGCCGGCGAGACCTTTGCCTTAGTAGGGGAGTCCGGCAGTGGCAAATCAATTACGGCGCTTTCGGTGATACGACTGCTGCCGGATGCTGCCAAAGTAACCGCTGGGACGGTGAATTTCGATGGTACCGATTTGCTGATGTTGCCCGAGCGCGACTTACGCGATATTCGTGGCAGTGGCATCTCCATGATATTTCAGGAACCGATGACGTCTCTTAACCCAGTGGTGAAGGTTGGCAAACAGATTTCCGAAGTACTCATGCGTCATCAAAGCATGAGTAAGGCACAGGCACGCCAGCGTGCTTTAGATTTATTGGATGCAGTAAAACTACCAAAACCCGGGTATGCCATCGATACTTATGCGCATGAATTATCAGGCGGTATGAAACAACGTGTGATGATTGCCATTGCCTTGGCCTGTGAGCCAAAGCTTTTAATTGCGGATGAGCCAACTACCGCGTTAGATGTCACCATTCAGGCGCAGGTATTAGATTTAATCAATGATCTGCAACAGCAATTCAAGATGGCGATTATTTTTATTACACATAATTTGGGCGTAGTGAAACAAGTTGCAGACCATGTCGCAGTGATGAAAGAAGGCGAAATTGTCGAACAGTCGAGTAATGAAGTATTTTTTACTTCCCCACAACATCCATACAGCTGGGAATTGTTTGCCGCATTACCCACGATGGAGAAACGTGGTCAACCACTACTCGCGAGTCACGGAAAACAAAAAACCCAGCCTGTTAGCTATGTTGCTGAACCTAACGACACCTTACGCGTGAATGATCTGAAAGTTCATTTTCCAATTCGTAAAGGATTTTTGAAGCGAGTGGTAGGACATGTAAAGGCAGTTGATGGAGTTTCGCTAGAAATACCAAAGGGTAAAACCATTGCCTTGGTGGGCGAGTCCGGCAGTGGTAAAACTACTGTTGGTAAAGGTATATTGCGTTTGGTGCAGCCTACTGCTGGTGAGGTGACGTATCTTGGCTTGCCGATTCACAATTTAGATCGTAAGCAGTTATTAGGGCAGCGCGCCAATCTACAAATCGTTTTTCAAGATCCATATTCATCGATGAATCCGCGCATGCTGGTAGGTGAGATTATTGAAGAAGGCATGAAGACGCTTAAGGTTATTGACGATGCAAAAGCACGCAAGGTGCGAGTTTTAGAGTTACTCGAGCAAGTGGGTTTAGATAAAGACACGCATCTACGTTATCCGCATGAATTTTCAGGAGGACAGCGTCAACGTATCTGTATTGCACGTGCTTTGGCGGTGAATCCGAAGATTATCATCTGTGATGAACCCACCAGTGCCTTAGATGTTTCAGTGCAGGCGCAGATTCTTGATCTATTAAATGATTTGCAAAATCAATATGGGATTAGTTATTTGTTTATCACGCACAATATGTCGGTGGTGGCTTATTTTGCAGACCGTGTTGCGGTGATGTATCAAGGCAAGATTGTAGAGCAGGGCGATGTTGAACAGGTGTTAACGAATCCAACGCATGAATATACTAAGGCATTATTAAGTGCGGTGCCGAAACTCGTACCACCAGTGCAAGCTGCCTAGTGAAAGTTACTAGGCTGACTTTGTTGGATAAATTTTACTCGACAAAGAATTCTAATTTGATACCCGTGACATCGATGATGTCGTGGTCTTCTAGGGGCTGAGATCGGCTTTTGATGATTTCGCCATTTAGTTTTGAGACGTTATCTTCGCTGCTATCTAGATGAACAATGTAATAATCGTTACTGCGTTTCGTTATTCCAATAACCGCAATATTTGGTTTGCCAATGGTAGTTAAGGATTTATTTAATGCAAAGTCTTTGCCGCAATTACTGCCGCTCAAAATTTGAATACGGGCTATTTTATTTTTGGGGGTAGCGATCTCGAGTTGCTGGTTTTCAGCTGAAGATATTGCCGAGTTTTGGTCTGTAGATTCTACCGATGCAGTTGCGATTTCACTCGCACTCGCATCATTTGGTTCATGTTGAGCATTTTCTACCGCATCAATCTGTTTCTCTAATTCTGCGATTGTGTCATCTAAATTGTTTTGATTAGTGCGTGGCGCCATTACTACCGTTTGCTCAAAATCACTATTCGCAGAGCTAGTGGCTAAATGGTTAATGAATTTAATGCGGTGATTGCCAATATCGATAATATCGCCGTCTTTGAGAGCGTGTTTTTTGACAATCTTGGAATTTACAAATGTGCCATTGGTGCTGTTTAGGTCTTCTAAGAAGGAGTCGTTGAGTACAGTCGTAATTTGTGTGTGATAGCCGCTGATAGCAAGATTGTCTAAACAAATATCATTATCAGTACATCGGCCGATTGTGACGGTGTCTTTGTCAATCGCGAATTCGTCTAAGAACTTGTCATCGATGCTTAAGATTAATTTAGGCATATCCGTATTCTACTTCGAGAGAAATCTGCTGAATCTACTCTTCCAATCTTTCTTTCCAGGAAACTCTTGATTAGGTTTAGCTAATAGCACTGAAATGTTATCGCGGCCCCCATGTTCATTAGCGATGGTAATCAATTTGTCCGCTAGCTGGTCAAGATTATCCTTGAAGGCAGTTACCGTTGCATGAATTTCCTGATCATCGACCATATCTGTCAGACCATCGGAACAGAGAAGATAGATATCGTCTGGCATGGCTAGGTCTTCTTTAATGTCGACTGCGATGCTGCCTTCAATGCCAAGAGCGCGTGTAACCAAATTTTTGTTGAGTGAAGAATTCGCTTCCTCCTGAGTATAAAAACCGCGATCTACAAGTTCTTGTAATAAGGTATGGTCCACTGTGACTTGTTGCAATTTACCATCTCGAAATCGATACATTCTTGAATCACCAACATGGGCAATGGTGATTTGGTTGTCATAAAAAACACCCATCACTAATGTTGTGCCCATGCCACGGTATTGTGGTTCAGTGCTGCTTAGGGAAAAAATCGTTTCATTGGCTTTAACGACTGATTTACGGGCTAATAAACTTTCTTTGGTGTAACCTGTTTGTTCGTCTATCTCTCCGGGTGAGAGTTTAGGAATTTCTGTGCGAAGTTCTTCTAAGATAGTATTGACGGCGAGTTGACTTGCAACTTCTCCTGCCTTGTAGCCTCCCATGCCATCGGCTAATATGACTAAACCAATTTCTTGGTCTTCACCAATTTTATCTTCATTGTTGGCGCGCACCAGCCCGATATTGGAGCGTCCTGCAATGTTTAAAATGCCTTTAAGATTCATATCAATACTTTAACCATCTAGCATCATCTGGCATTCACGTAACTTATTCGCCATGCTGGCCGCTGATTGAAAGCGTTTGTCGGGGTCTTTTTCGAGGGCCTTATTTACGGTCCAGGCAATGCAAGCAGGTGTATTAGGATTAATTTCGGCTATATCTTTATGTCGTTCCTGCGTAATTGAGCGCAGTAGTTCGGCCATGGTCTTGGGGCGAAAAGGGGGTGACCCTGTTAATAAATGGTATAGCGTGACGCCCAACGAGTAAAGGTCTGAACGTGCATCTAATTTTTCTCCTGCAAGTTGTTCTGGAGACATATATAAAGGTGTTCCCAATATTGATCCCGCACGAGTCCGAGTTGAGTCTGGAATTCTCGCAATCCCAAAGTCAGTAAGCTTAACGTAATCATCGGTTTGATTATATAAAATATTTGCAGGTTTGATATCTCGATGAATCACATCTTGTTTGTGAGCATAGGCGAGTGCATCTGCACACTGGGCAATTAATTTTAATATATTGCTAGGGTGTAACAGCTGATCTGCACGAGCATGGGTGCGTAAATTAGAACCATCTACATATTCCATGGCGATATAGGCGAAACCTTCTGTTTCACCACTATCATAAATTTTAACTATGTTAGGGTGACTCAGATTTCCTGCAGTATCTACTTCTCTATGAAAGCGAAATTTATATTCGTCAAGCTGATTAGGCTCTAGCTCATCGGTAAGATGGAGCACTTTGATTGCGACTAATTTGTCAGCCGCGATATCTTTGCCTTTAAATACTGCTCCGGTCGTGCCTTTGCCCAAGTGTTTAATGACTTTATAACGACTGCCATAAAGTTGTGGGTAACCACTTAGTTCATCTTCGGCGAGTGAGGACTCATCATGAGAGGTGACAGGAATTGATTCAAAACCATCAACAGGGGTTATTATTTTTTCTTGAACGGCTTCTATAGAAGGTTCTGCTTCGCTTTGGTTTTCAGTAATTAAGTTTGGCTGTTCTTGGCTAGCTTGATCATCATTAATTAATGGGTCAGCCTCAAAAATTTGTAAGCGCGCTTTGACATCTTTAAAATTCGGCTCAAATGTTGAGATATAAAGCAGCACACGTTTAGCATTGTCGGGTTCCCCTTTGATTTGGAAATCTATCGCTAAGTTATAAAGCAAATTTGCTGAATCATGGTTGTGTGTGCATTGTTTAAATTTTTCAAAAGCTAAGCTTAACTGGCCCAGGCCTTGGAGTTTAAGTCCTGCACTTCGTGAATGATTGCGTGACTGAAAACGATCTGCTGCGTTAGGGGTAAAGGTAGAAATTTCATCTGTATTGGTGCGTAGCGCTAGCCATGAAGCGACCAGCAGAACGGCAAGAGCAACTACTCCGGCCCATGACGTAAGACGCCAACTCCACAGAACTGCGGCAGCAAGAATTAGACAAAATAGGCTTGCGATGACCCATTTATGATTTGCGTTAGTCGTTTTCAGCATTCTTTCCATATTGCGCAATTAAGCTAATACAAAGCTCGTTGGCTGCACATCCATATACATTGGTTGTTTGGCGACCCTCTAGGCCGATTTTATGGGTTACAAGCAAATATCACTTTTGCTTAATTAGGGACGCGATTCGACTCAAATATCCCTTATCTTTGCGTGTGTTAGACGCGTTTGGAGCATACTACAGACGAGTCTGTCTCCACCATAATTGATGGCATGGGTGCGACGAATAATCTTATTTAATAGACGTAGGTCAAAAAACCAGTGAATGATCAGATGAAAAGTCAATAGTTGGCCTTTAGTTTGAGTTTAATCGATGAGGATAGATTCGCCTGCTTGTAGAGGCTGATTGGGGTTTCGGTCATTTATGATGGCTAAGCGGTCGACGGTAGTATTGTTACGATTGGCGATTTTCCAAAAGCTATCTCCATTCGTGACCACATAGAAATAGGGTGCATCATCTTTAGGAAGGATGGGCGCCTGTTTTGCCACTCTGCGATGTGTTTGAGTACGACTTATTTTCGATGTCGGAATTCGCAAGGTGCGCCCGGCTACAATGGTGTTGTTATGCAGATTGTTAGTTTCTCGTATCGCGGCGACAGAAGTGTCGTAACGTATTGCAATCACACTTAAGGACTCGCCGCTAGCAATGACATGCTGTTCCCACAACGGCAATTTTTCTGCGGGCAGATTATCGATGGTCATCGAAACAAGCTCTGTATTTTGTTTAGGAACGAGTAGGTGATAGTTTTCCGGTGTAGGATTATTCAGATTGCGCAGCGCTGGATTTAGTAACAGCAGTTCCGTTGCATTAATCCCTGATGCTTGAACAAGTTTTGATGGCGATATGCGTTTATTAATCTCAATGGATTCTATATGTGCTTCATCGTCTATAGGATGAAGTAATGTGCTGCTATATTCATTATCATTAATAATTGCGCTTAATGCTAAAATTTTGGGGATGTACTCGCGTGTTTCTCTAGGTAAGTGCAGATTCCAATAACTATTTTCATCTTTACTCGCAGTACTTTTTTGTAGTGCTCGCTTTATGCGTTGCGGGCCAGCGTTATATGCGGCTAAGGTAAGCAGCCAATCACCATCGAATTTATTGTTGAGCTGGGCTAAATAATCTAGCGCAGCAATGGTGGAGGCATAGACATCATGGCGGCCGTCGTAACCTTGGGTTCGCTGCAAGCCAAATTCCCTAGCGGTGTAAGGCATGAATTGCCATAAACCAACGGCTTTTGCGCGTGAGCGTGCTTTGGGGAAATAACCGCTCTCTACTATCGGTAAAATTGCCAGCTCAGTCGGCATCTGACGTTGCTCAATCTCGTTTAACACAAAATAGATAAAGGGTTCAGAGCGACGCGTTACAATAGATAAGAATTCAGCGTTATCAAGGTATTTTTGTTTTTGCCGGGCAACGCGAGGATGTACGTAGTATTGCGATAAGGCTAAGTTTTTTGCGATGTGTTGCCAGATAAGTTGATCATCATTCGCCAGTGCCGTGGATAATTCTTCAGTGCGAGAAATACTGCTTGGCGGAATAATAAAATCTGGAGTGATGGCATTTGTTGCAGCGCCCGTTATAATTTCATGGCTTGAATGAATTGGTTTCGTGAGGGAATGGCTGCACGCTACGACTGTAAGTGTCAGAAGTATTAGTAGAGGGATTATTGGCAGCGGGGTTAATAAATGTGAGCTAGTTTTGCTCGATACTCTATCCTTCATGTGCGCGAAGCATAAAGATACAAAATGAAGAGATCAACCATAAAATATAATGAAAATAAAATAAGTTTAGATTTGTTTCATTCTTTTTAGCAGGTTTGCATCACAAATAATTGTTTTAAGGTAGAATTAGATCATGCATGAATCCCATCTCTTTAATAGCGTAAAATTTGCACAGCAATTACATAATTGGTATGCAAGTCCTGCTGGACAAATTTTAGGCAAAGAGTTGGAAAATAAAGTAGTGCAGTTGTTACCGAGTTTGTTTGGCTATTACGCGTTGCAAGTAGGTGCTCTTTGCAATGGCGTGGATCTGTTAAGAGGCAGCACGATCGGCCAAAAAACATACATGGCAGTCAGCCCTAAGCAAGGCAATGTCACTGCCAGCCCACTAGCATTGCCTTTTCTTCAAGACACATTAGATTTAATTGTATTACCGCATACTTTGGATTTATCTCATGATCCTCATCAAGTGCTACGTGAGGCGCATCGTGTACTGATTCCTGAAGGCCATATAGTCCTGATAGCGTTTAATCCTATGAGTATGATGGGCTTGTGTAAGCTCGCCTTAATGGGTAGCAAGCGTATACCTTGGGCAAGCCATTTTTATACGGCCCGAAGATTAAAAGATTGGCTCGCATTGCTTGATTTCACTGTGATGACTACCGCGCATGTAGGGATACGGCCGCCGATACAAAATTTAAGTGTTCAACAGCGCTTAGGATTTTTGCAAAATGTGGATCACTATGGAATGAGTCGTTTCGGATCTGTGCAACTGTTTATTGCTAAAAAACGCGTGCTTACATTAACACCAAGGCCCGAGTCTTGGCGGCCACATCGTGGCATTATTCCAGTAAATGTTACAGAACCCACTGCAAGGCAAGTCAAGCATGCTAAATCAAGTCGATATATATACTGACGGCGCTTGTCGTGGTAATCCTGGGCCTGGTGGATGGGCCGCGATTTTGCGTTATCAAGATAATGAAACTTTGATCAATGGCGCGGAAGCTGATACCACCAATAATCGTATGGAGCTACAAGCTGCAATTTCAGCTTTGCAAAATTTAAAACACCCTTGTGCTGTTGTTCTGACGACAGATTCGCGTTATTTAATGGATGGTATTCAACAGTGGCTGCCCAATTGGAAAAAAAATGGCTGGAAAACTGCAGCTAAAAAGCCGGTAAAAAACGATGACTTATGGCGTCAACTAGACAAGCTAGTTGAAGAACATCACATCACATGGAAATGGGTCAAGGGGCATAGTGGGCATGTGGAAAACGAGAGAGTAGATCGTCTTGCGAATGAAGCAATCGATAATCTGTTATTGTGAGCTTATTTAGAATGATTGAACTTAAAACTGTTTGCTTGAATTAAGTGTAAAGATAAATATGCGCCAAGTAGTCCTCGATACAGAAACCACGGGTCTTGAAGTTTCCCAAGGTCACCGGCTTATTGAAATTGGTTGTGTCGAAATCATGCACCGACGAACAACAGATCAAACCTTTCACCAATATGTAAATCCTGAACGCGATATCGATGCCGGCGCTCAAGAAGTGCATGGCATCACACTTAAAGATCTTGAAGATAAACCTAAATTTTCAACTATTGCTGATGACTTAATTCAGTATATCGAAGGTGCTGAACTGGTGATTCACAATGCATCCTTTGATGTGGGTTTTATCAATGCGGAATTAGTGCGTGCTAAACATAAAATTACTGATATTAGAGAATGCTGCACAGTTATTGATTCTCTAAGCCAGGCTAGAAAAATGCATCCTGGACAAAAAAACAGTCTGGATGCCTTATGTAAACGTTACGAAATCGATAATTCGCATCGAGAGCTGCACGGAGCATTGCTCGATGCTCAGATTCTAGCGGATGTCTATTTGGCGATGACGGGCGGCCAAACGACATTAAGTTTAGCGGCTCATAATAGTAAAAATGTGCGACAAGATGCGTTATCCAAGGATTCAGCAAGTCAAAGACCCGCACTTAAGGTGATCTACGCGAACGATGATGAACTGAGTGATCACGAAGCATTTTTGAATAAAATTCAACAAGAAAGTCAATCTGCCTGTGTTTGGCAGAAAGGCTTGCCTGAGTGAGTCTAGGCTAAGGATTTTGTTTTTGCAGTTGCTGTGCTGCGTGAATTTCGTTACATTCCATCCATCCTAAATACCCCACCTTGTGGAGACATCTATTATGAGACAAAAGCCAATGGCATTATTACTAATTACCTTATTTTTAGTCCTTGTTTCTGGATGCGGGGATGATGGTGGAGCTGCGGGCGGTAAATGGGTGGGCGAAGTATTTGCAAGTTCAAATTCAAAGTCTTCCACACAAGTAGGTGAGTTTGGCTCCTATGAGGAATGCCTCGAAGCAACGCAAAAAGAAGCTAAATCCGGAATCTTCAACTGCGGTATAAAATAGCAACCGCTATATATTCATCGGGCAGGTGCTGTAGTGCTAGGTGAATATTTAAGCGCTTAAAGTTGTGGCAAGTTTTCTGGTACAGTGCTAATTGCTGTGTTTTAGAAGTCTTTGTTTGTCGCGCTGCCAATCTCGTTCTTTAATGCTCGCACGCTTATCTTGTTTCTGTTTGCCTTTGCTGATCCCAATGTTGATTTTGGCCAACCCTTTTTTCCAGTACATGGATAAAGGCACAATGGTGAAACCCTTTCTTTCTACAGCGCCCACTAATTTTGCGACTTCATTTTTGTGCAATAGCAATTTACGGGTTCGCGTTGGATTGGCCACTTTGTGAGTTGAGGTAGTCGGTAAAGGGCTAATGTGTGCACCTAATAACCAGGCTTCCATATTTTTTAGTAAGACATAACTCTCTTTTAATTGTATGTTTTTTGATCTCAAGCTTTTAACTTCCCAACCTTCAAGCACCAATCCAGCTTCAATTTGTTCGAGAATGAAGTAGTCATGGCGAGCTTTTTTATTGATCGCTATATTGTTATCAGATTTTTGTTTAGGCTTTGCCATGACTCTACTATGGGTAATTTATGTCGGAAGTTTATATGGGCTTACGATGGTTGGTAGTATAAGTTAAATAATATTTATAAGTGCTTAATTTGCTAACACAGTAATGTAGGTTATTTATGGCTACTGTAAGAACATCGATCCATGGTTATTGGTCGTCACGATTTGCATTTGTGCTCGCCGCATCAGGTTCTGCAATTGGCTTAGGCAATATTTGGAAATTTCCCTATATGGCAGGTGAAAATGGCGGCGGAGCGTTTGTGCTTTTGTATCTTGTCTGTGTGGCGTTATTTGGCGCTCCAGTAATGATGGCTGAAATATTGTTAGGGCGTCGTGGTAGAAGTAGTCCAATGAATACAATGAGAGTGTTGGCGGCTGAAGAAAAATGCAGCAGCTCATGGGATTTACTTGGATTAATGGGAGTACTTGCCGGGTTTTTGATCCTCTCATACTACAGTGTGATAGCAGGATGGGCGTTGGACTATGTGGTTGAAATTGGCAGTGGTTCATTTGTTAATGTCACCCGTGATGAGGCGGGAGAAGTGTTTACTAATTTAATTTCGAGTCCAAGGCGACTGCTGTTTTGGCATACACTATTCATGGTGTTAACCATGGTGGTAGTGGCTCGGGGTGTGAGCAAAGGTCTTGAAACAGCGGTGCGATTATTGATGCCAGCTCTGTTGTTTTTGGTTTTGGTAATGATTGCCTACGCAATGGTGAAAGGGGATTTTTACGCGGGGCTAAAATTTTTATTTACACCCGACTTCTCTAAATTAAGTCCTGGGGTGGTATTGAAAGCGATGGGGCAAGCCTTTTTTAGTCTTAGTTTAGGAATGGGCGCGATTATGATGTACGGCTCTTATTTGCCCCGCGATGCCTCTATTGCCACAACAAGTTTTCAGGTAGCAATTGTCGATACCGTGGTAGCTGTACTTGCGGGCTTAGCAATTTTTCCTATTGTGTTTGCAAATGGCCTGGAAGCAGGGCAAGGGCCAGGGTTAATATTTAACACCTTGCCACTGGCCTTCGGGCAAATGATGGGTGGTGTATTTTTTGGCGCAATATTTTTTGTGTTATTGGTGTTTGCCGCATGGACATCGGCTATTTCTTTGATTGAGCCTGCGGTAGCTTGGTTAATAGAAAAATTTTCGATATCGCGTTTATGGTCTTCTCTGATTTGTGGAGGGATAGCCTGGGTAATTGGACTAGGTACCGTATTTTCGTTTAATAACTGGAAAAGGATAGAATTATTCAACGACACTTTTCTTGCAGGAAAGTCGTTTTTTGATTTGCTAGAGTATACAACCTCAAACATTATGCTGCCGTTAGGGGGCGTGTTAATTTGTATTTTTGCAGCATGGTTTATGCGAGAACCTTCGCGACGTGATGAGCTGCAGATTGCACATGAAGGCGCTTACCGCGTATGGCGTTTTCTGGCTAGATACATTACTCCCCTGGGTGTTATTCTGATTTTTTTACACGCGATTGGTATTCTCGAAAAGCTTCACATTACCTAATTTTTATTATGATTCATGTGCAACGCAGTGCATTGCTACCTTTTTCAGTGGCGCAGATGTACCGATTAATCAACGATGTGGCTGCGTATCCTGAGTTCGTTCCTTGGTGTGTGGAATGCGAGGTGCACAAAGAAGATAAGAGTGAAAAGCAAGCTACGATGAATTTTGCGAGTCGAGGTATTAAGGCATCTGTGACGACTCGTAATGAACTGATAAAAGATAAGTCCATCACAATGAAATTAGTCGAGGGTCCTTTTAAACATCTGTTAGGGTGTTGGCAATTCCAGGCTATTGATGAGCATGCATGCAGGGTGGAATTTGATATGAAATTTGCCTTTTCTAATCGACTCTATGAAGTAACTTTCGGCCCAATTTTTAATCAAGTGACGAATAAATTAGTATCTACCTTTGCACAAAGAGCTGAGGAAGTGTATGGGAGATAGCAATTCTATCGCTGTAATGGTTTGTTATGCCACTGCTAATCAACAAGAAATTATTCCACTCGAGCTGCCGCCGCAGACAAACATATTGCAAGCAATACAGCAGTCTGGAGTATTGGATCAATATACAGAAATTGATTTAGCCAAAAATACTATTGGTGTATTTGGCAAACTTGTAAATTTAGATCAGGTTTTGCAAGACAAAGACAGAATAGAAATTTACCGACCATTGAGAATAAACCCAATGGACGCACGTCGCAGCCGAGCGGCTCGAGAGCAGTGTTAATATTCTAGTAGGGCATTGAGTAATATTATCTAATTCAGAGGTATTTATATGAAACCTATTGCTACTTTTTTTATTTATAGTTTGATGTTTAGTGGAATATTAAGCGTGGTAGGAGTAGCGAATGCCGAAGGGATGAAAGTTAAGCCTGGTTTATGGGAGACAAAGAGTATCGTGTCTCTGCCTTTTGGACGTGGCGAGCAAGAACATACTTCGCAAGATTGTATTACTGAGTCTGAGATTACTCCTGAGAAGTTGATGAAGGATGCTGAGGGTTGTCAGGTCTTAAATGCCAGCGTCGATACGAATGCCATGCGTTGGACGATAAACTGTCAAAATGAAGGTGTGGAGATGGTGGGCAAAGGTGCTGCGGAATCTACGGGTACAACGATTACCGGCGGCATGGATATTTCAGCCACCTTTAATGGCCAAGAGATGAACATGAATACACAATGGGAGGGGGTCTATATTGGCGAATGCAAATAAATCGCAGCTGCATTCTGTCGCTGCGTTGTAGGGGCTTTGTGTGTAGCTTCTTTATTCGTTTCTAATGATTGCTCCAGTTCTGAGGCTTGTTGCTCTAATGCTGTCTGCTATTTTTCGACTGCTTCGATCTTGCTGTCATTTTTTATTGTGGAAGTATCATCGGCAACAATATTGTGTTTAATGATGTCAATAACCTCATCTCGGTCAAAAATTAATGTCAATTGGCGGTGCTCTTGTTCCCCATAACCTGGGCTGAATAGGTAAACATAATCCCATCTATCTGGGTGGAAACTGTCAACGATCAGGGGGTTGCCAAGTACAAAATGTACTTGT
>PVMS01108969.1_pt1 | contig 17587 bp, 12 predicted proteins | sample 1853461 | NCBI WGS metagenome assembly PVMS01 (sample SAMN08582032, study PRJNA380276) | Marine sediment metagenome, whole genome shotgun sequencing project. | isolation source: ocean sediment barecode stripped | collected 2017 | reverse complement strand
TTTGATTCTCGCCGGACGACATCTGAGTCGGGCCTGTCCGGGTTCATTTCTATTCGGTCTCGTACTGCTCGCGGCATGCGGCGGGTGTGGCTCGAAGCGTGAGATCCCCACTGGATCGGATCCTCCCGTCACCGAAGTCCCGCCGGTGTTCGAACTGGTCAGGCTTGATCTCCAGTTCAGCGACCCGGTACACCTGGCGGCTCCGGCCGGCGACCCCAGGCTGTTCGTGGTCGAGCAGGCAGGCAGGATCCGGGTCGTACGCGATGGAAGTCTCCTCGAACCACCGTTCCTCGACATCGCTGACCGGGTGTCCAGCGGTGGGGAGCGGGGCCTGCTGAGCATCGCGTTTCACCCGGACTTCAGCACTAACGGACAGCTGTTCGTGAACTACACGGACCTGCAGGGCACCACGCGCATCGAGCGTTACCGGGTCGGTTCCGATCCCGATGTCGCAGATCCGCAGAGCGCCGCTCTCCTTCTGTCCATCGAACAGCCATTCGCGAACCATAACGGCGGCCACCTGCTGTTCGGTCCCGACGGCAGATTGTACGTCGGCGTGGGCGACGGAGGCAGCGGCGGTGATCCGTCAGGAAATGGCCAGGACCGGGAAACGCTACTGGGCACGATTCTCAGGCTCGACGTGGATGGGGCCGAGCCGTACGCGATTCCTCCCGACAATCCCTGGGCGGAACACGCGAGCTTCAGACCGGAGATCTGGGCGTGGGGGCTGCGGAATCCGTGGCGGCTCGCGTTCGACGCTCCGGAGAATCTGCTGTATATCGCGGACGTGGGGCAGAACCGGCGGGAAGAGGTGAACGTCGTCGCTGCGGACGCGGGCGGACTCAATTTCGGCTGGAACACGATGGAGGGATCCAACTGCTTCGAGGATCCGACCTGCTCTCGCGAAGGCCTGGTCCTTCCAGCCGTGGAATACGATCACTCCTCCGGGTGTTCAGTGACCGGCGGCGAAGTGTACCGGGGCTCGATGATTCCCACGATCCAGGGACTCTATTTCTATTCGGACTACTGTGACGGGTGGCTCCGGAGCTTCCGATTCGACGGCGGCGTGGCCGTGGAACATCGTGAGTGGGACGTGGGCTCGATCGGCAGCGTCGTGTCGTTTGGAACCGACGGTGCCGGCGAGCTCTACGCTGTAAGCCGCGCCGGCCTGTCCAGGGTCGCGGCCACACCTTGAGCGTACCCCTGGGCGTCGTGCGTGACCCGTTCCGGGCACTGTGCGTCGCCTTCGTGCCTGAAGCGGCGGAACTCAATGAACCCGGCTGGCGTGAGCTCGAATCCGAGGTTGAGCTGGCCCTCTCCGATCGCCCGCCGGCCATACAGAAACAGATGGTGCTGCTGATCCGAATCCTGGACCTGCTGGCCCGGGCTCGGCACGGGAGACCGCTGGACGCCCTGCCGCCGGCATCCCGGCGCGCACTCCTCACGCGCCTCCAGGACTCGCGCTGGCTCCTCCTGCGGCGTGGAGTTTGGGGGCTCCGTACGCTCGCGTTCCTCGGGTACTACTCGCGACCCGACACCGCCGCGTCGATCGGATATCGTGCCGATGCTCGTGGCTGGGAGGCCCGAGGGTGAACCGGATCCGGGCCGACGTCGTGATCATCGGCTCCGGCGCGGGAGGCGGGACGATCGCGCAGGAACTGGCCCCGCTGACGGCGGATGGACGCAAGGTCCTGCTGCTGGAGCAGGGCGCCCGACTGCGGGACGAAGAGTACTCCGGAGTGGAATCCGACATGGCCCGTGCCCTGTACGAAGATTCCGGCGGTTTCCTCACGGAACAGGGGACGTTGACGCTGGCGTTCGGCCGGACATACGGCGGATCCACGTCCGTGTATACGGGCACGTCGCTGATCGCCCCGGAGCGAGTGATCCGGGAATGGGACGTCCCGGGGTTGGATCACGACGATATCGCCCGGCGATGCCGGAAGTTCGCGGACCAGAATCACGTTCACCTGCTTCCCGATGACGAGATCAACGACAACAACCGGCTGTTTCATCTCGGGTGCAGGAGAATCGGGCTGGAGGCGGAGCAGTTTCCGGTGAACGTGAACGGCTGTCGCGGATCGAGCCTGTGCAACCTCGGTTGCCCGAACGCAGCCAAGATGGGCACGGACAGGGTGCAGCTTCCGGCCGCCGAGGCAGCCGGAGTGGAAATCGTGACGCGCGCAGAGGCCCTTCGGATCGAGGACCGGGCGGTGATTGCACGAGTCTCGCGGCCGTTCCCCGGCGAAAAGGGACTCCCGAGCGCCTGGGAACCGGGCGAGTACCGGATCGAGGCGCACGCCGTGGTCGTGGCCGGTGGTGCAGTGGGAAGTCCCGCATTGCTGCTCCGCTCGGGCTTTGACCGGGTGCTGCCCCGGCTCGGAGAGGGCTTCACCTGTCACCCGGCGTTCATCCTCGTCGGCGAGCACGAGGAGCAGATCACGAACGACGTGGGGCACCCGAAGAGCTTTTACCTCGATCGGGCACAGGAAGAGGGCTACGTACTCGAGACCTGTATGTATTTCCCGTTTGTCACCGCGAAGAACCTCACGGGATTCGGCCCGAACCACAGTGCACTGATGCGGGCGTTCCCCCGCCTGCAGATGATCCTGGTGCTCGCCTGTGACCGTGCCGTGCCCGGGAATCGGGTTTCGGTCAGCAGGAACGGACGCACACAGGTCCACTACGAGTTCACGCCGGAAGTCCGAGCTTCGCTCGCCCGCGCCACGATCACGGCGGCGCGGATCTTCTTCGCGGCGGGAGCCGTGCGAGTTCACGCGCCGCTGGCCTCCCCACCGCTCCTCACCCGGGGCCAGGAGGATGAACTCGATCAGCGGGTCCGCGCCGAGGAGTTTCTTCCTGGCAGGACGAGTGTATCGGCGGCTCACCTGATGGGCGGGTGCGCGATGGGACGAACGGCCGAGGACTCCGTGACGGACGCCAGCGGTCGGGTGCATGGCGTTCCCTGGCTGCGAATCGGGGACGGCAGCCTGTTCCCGGACAGCCTCGAGATCAACCCGTACCTCACGATCATGGCGGTCGCCGATCGCACGGCCGAGGCCCTGTTGGCCGATTCCACAGCCCTGTTCGACTCGTGAACGGACTTCGCGGCGCCGATGCGGTCGTGAGGGCGCTCGAGGACGCCGGAGTTCCGTGCGCGTTCGGGATCCCGGGGACTCACAACATCGAATTGTGGGACCGGCTGGCGGAATCGCGGCTCGTCCAGGCCGTTCCGGTTACCGACGAGCAGAGCGCCTCGTTCATGGCAGACGGCCTCTGGCGGGCGTCGGGGCGGCTGGGGTGCGTGAACATCGTTCCCGGAGCGGGGCTCACCCACGCCCTGTCCGGCATCGCCGAGGCGTTCCTCGATGGCGTCCCGATGCTCGTGCTGGGGTGTGGAATCCGGACGGACACCGGACACGCCTATCAGCTGCACGACGTGGATCAACTGGCGATAGCGCGGCCCGTGACCAAGGGAGTGTTCCGGCCGCTACACGGAAGTCAGCTATTCGATTCCGTGCGCGGCGCCTGCGCGCTGGCCGTCGCTTCCCCTCCCGGTCCCGTGATGGTCGAAATTTCGGCGAATCTTTACCTGCTTCCCAACGCGAAAAGCACGACCGTCGGCGACGCGGCGCAGCGGGACGACGCGCACGTCCCCGCCCCGGCGATCCCGGAAGCACCGCCTGCGCTGCCCGGGCCCGATCCCGAACTCGTACGGCGGGCGGTGGAGATCCTGGCCGGTGCCCGCCGGCCGCTGCTGTATCTCGGGCTCGGAGCGGCGGGGGCTTCGACGGACCTGGTCCGACTCGCCGAGCGGCTCGAGTCACCGGTGTTCACCACGCTTTCAGGCAAGGGAGTATTCCCGGAATCACACCCTCTCGCGGCCTGGCCCGGATGCGGTGAAGCTTCGCCCCCGTTCGCGAGGGCTATCGCCGCATCGTGCGACGCGACGCTGGCCATCGGCTGCCGATTCGCAGAGGTCGGGACCGGCAGCTATGGCTTCGATCCACCGGCGCCGCTGATTCACGTGGACGTCGATCCACGAGTCCTCGGCCGGAACATCGAAGTCGAGCTTCCGATCGTTTCGGACTCGGCGGCGTTCGTCGGCGCGTTGCTCGAAGCTCTCGCCGCTGCGGGACCGGGACGGTCACCCGACCCGGTCCTTCGAGCCGGCGTGCAGGGTGGTGTCGAGCAGGCGCTGCGGGAGATGTCGGGTCCGAGCAACGAGGTCGGCGTGAGCCCCGGCCGGATCCTCGCCGCCCTTCAGGAGCGGTTTCCGGGTGCTTCGTACGCCACCGATTCGGGGAATGGCACCTTTCTGGCAGCCGAGGGACTTCGGCTCGACGAGCAGGGCCGATTCCTGGCGCCGATCGACTATTCCTGCATGGGATACTCGGTACCGGCGGCGATTGGGGCGGCATTCGGCCGGCCGGAGCATCCGTCCATCGCGCTGGTGGGAGACGGCGCCTTTCTCATGACCGGTCTCGAAATGCTCACGGCGGCAACGCGGAATCTGCCGGTCCTGTTCGTCATCCTGCGCGATCGTGAACTGGCGCAGATCGCCCAGTTCCAGGCTACGGCTCTGAACCGACGCACGGGCAGCCAGGTGCCGGACTACGACCTGTCCGCCATCTGTGCCGGAGTCGGAATCGAGTGCCTCCAGCTGCGCTCGAATGAAGAGATCCCCAGCGTCCTCGACGCCGCTCGCGCCATGCTCTCCGAACCCGGGTCGGTGGCGATCGACGTAGCAATCGACTATTCGCGGAAGACCTGGTTCACGCGCGGCGTAGTGAAAACGAATTTTCACCGTCTTCCATGGTCGGCTCGTTTGCGATTCGTCGCGCGGGCATTGGGACGCAGGCTTTCCGGCGGAGGCCGGGTCGGTCTATTCTGACTCGGTTCGGCTCAGAACAAATCCGACGTGAATAGTGGAGACTCAGATGACCATCCTGCTCGTCGTACTCGCAGTCATTGCCCTGGTGTTCGTGATCTATTACAACCGCCTCGTCAAGCTCCGCCAGACGGTGAGAAACGCGTGGGCTGACATCGACGTGCAGCTGAAGCGCCGCCATGACCTGATCCCGAATCTCGTGGAGACCGTCAAGGGATACGCTTCGCACGAGCAGGAGACTCTCGACGCGGTCATCCAGGCGCGGAACAGCGCTATCGGCGCTTCAGGCCCGGCCGCCACCGCCGCCGCCGAAAACCAGCTGTCGGGAGCCCTGCGCCAGCTGTTCGCGCTCTCCGAGTCCTACCCCCAGCTTCGGGCTGTGGAGGGATTCACCGAACTGCAGGGATCGCTGAAGGAGATCGAGACGGCCGTGCAGAGTTCCCGCCGGTACTACAACGCGGTCGTGCGTGACTTCAACACCACGATCGAGCAGGTCCCGTCGAACATCGTCGCCAACGCTTTCCGGTTTCAGCAGGAGGAGTTCTTCGAGCTGGAAGACGAGGCCGAACGGGCGGTGCCGAAGGTCGACTTCGGCGGTTCCGACGGCTGACCGGAGGATCCGTGCGCAGACCATGGTTCATCGGGCTCGCCTGCACTCTCGCACTGGCGGGCCCGTCGTTTGCCGTCGCGTCCGAGATACCTTCCAGGCCTGCCGCGGCGCCTGACGCGACAGACGGGCGGGTATCGGCACCTGGCCCGACCGACGGCCGGGTATTGGCTTCAATCGAGGCACGCAGCTGGCGGATCGAGGACTTTCATTCTGACATCCGGGTGTTCAGCACCGGGGCGGTGGAGGTCGCCGAGCGCATCCGTGTCCGGTTCGACGGCAGCTTCAACGGCGTGTTTCGGTTGATTCCCGTCGAGTACCGGGGAACGGGTGGATTCAACCTCACGCTCCGGCTCGACGTAACCGGAGTGGAGGACGGATCCGGCTCTCCTCTGCGGTACGAATTGAGCAGGGAAAGACACTACCGGAAGATCAAGATCTGGGTGCCGAACGCGCGGGATGCCGTGCGTACCGTCGTCATCCGGTACCGGGCCGAGAATGCGATCCTTCACTTCGCGGAAGATGACCTGGAGTGGGACGAACTGTACTGGAACGTCTCGGGAGATGAATGGCCGGTAGCGATCGACGCGAGCAGCGCGCGCGTTCAGCTACCCTCGGCTGTCACGGGTATCAGGGCGCGGGCGTTTACCGGAGAGTACGGCTCCGACGAAAGCACCGCCGACGTCACGATACTCGAGGCGGAGAGGACCGTGGATGTCCAGGCGCGTCGCGGCCTCGGCATTCACGAGGGACTCACGATCGTGGTCGCGTGGGACGCGAAGGCCGGCGGCGAGTATGTCGTGCACCGCCCCGGACCGATCGAACGTGCGATCGAGTTCCTCCGCTCGAACTGGCCGCTCGGCATACCGTTCCTCGTGTTCTTCCTCATGCATCGAATCTGGTCGAAGGTCGGCAAGGATCCGGACAAACGGCCGATCGCCGCGAGGTATGAGCCGCCCGAGGGAATGACCCCGTTCGAGGCCGGCGTTCTGGTGGACAACCGCCCGGACATGCGCGACGTGACCTCCACGCTGGTGGATCTCGCCGTCCGGGGCTGGCTGGTGATCGAGCAATTCGAGGACGAGAAGCTGTTCGGGCTCGTAAAGGACCGGGACTACGCGTTTGAACTCCAGCGTCCGCTGTCGGCTGCGGAAGAACTCAAGCCGCACGAGCGCATGCTGCTCCAGGCGATGTTCGGCGGGGGGAGTGATACGCGCATACTGGCCTCGGAACTCGAGAACAGCTTCTACAAGGACCTCCCGGGAATCAAGTCCGCCCTGTTCGATCAACTGATCGGCGATGGGTATTATCGCAGCCGTCCTGACCGGGTACAGGGCGCCTGGATCGGCGGCGGGCTCGCCGGAGCTGGAGTCCTCGCCGTACTCGGCGTCGTGCTGGCGAACAGCTGGGGAATGTCGCAGCTCACGGTGATCGTAGCCGCCGTCCTGTGCGCCGCGATCGTCATCGGATTCGGAATCCTGATGCCGGCGCGCACGATCAAGGGCGCTCGAGCCCAGGAGGAGGTCCTCGGATTCGAGGAGTTCCTCGACCGCGTCGAGAGCGACCGGTTCAAACGAATGATCACCGGGCCGGAGATGTTCGAGAAGTATCTGCCCTACGCCATGGCGCTCGGGGTCGAGAAGCATTGGGCGGCGGCATTCGCGGACATTTATCGCGAGCCACCGAACTGGTATCGCGGACTCGGGTATGCGACCTTCCGGCCGGCCGTATTCGTCTCGGACCTGTCCGGCATGTCGAACGCCACAGCCTCGGCGATGACCACCGCGCCCCGGAGCACCGGAGGATCGGGTATGTCGGGTGGCGGGGGATTCTCTGGCGGCGGGTTCGGAGGCGGTGGGGGGGGTGCGTTCTAGGCCCGAGCACCGGAAGTGCGGGGCCGCTACACATAACCGTACGATCGATATCGGAATACGGAGGCAGGTGATGGAAATCAGTATACTCTCGGCGATTGTGCGGCAGGCCCGGTCGGGTCTGGCAGGGTCGCTGCTTGCAGCGGTTGCCGCGATAGCAGGCCTGGTTGGTGTCCCGGGCGCGGCCGTCGCCCAGAGTTCGGCGGGAGCTCTCTCGAGCGAAGTGGAGCAGTATCAGGCCGACGTCGGCTGGCTGGCCGACGATGCTCGCGAGGGACGTGGCATGGAGAGTCGCGGGCTCGAAGAATCCGGCGACTGGCTGGTGAAGCAATTCGAGGTGATCGGTCTCGAGCCCGCCGGCGAGAACGGATATCGGGATCCGTTCACCGCCCAGGTGATGATCGCGGACCCGGATCAGGCTGACAATCCGCACGGTGGTGAGCGGCGCGCGGTCGAAGCGTTCAACGTGGTCGGACGCATACCGGCCGGGGCGGCCGACCGTCTGCCCGGCGCGATCGTCGTGGGAGCCCACTACGATCATCTCGGCATGGGCGGACAGGGGTCGCTCGAGCCGGATGCGTCCGAGATCCATAACGGCGCGGATGACAACGCTTCGGGTACGGCGGCGTTGCTCGCCGTGGCGCGTGAGCTGGTCGGGCGGCGTGACGAATTGCGACGCGACGTCTGGTTCGTCGCCTTCTCGCTCGAGGAAAAGGGCCTGCTCGGCTCTTCGACGTTTGCACGTGAGCCGACCGGCGGTCTCGAAATGGACGATGTGTTCGCGATGCTGAACATGGACATGGTCGGCCGACTTACGGACGACAGGCTCCAGGTACTGGGTGGAGGCTCGGCAGAGGAATGGGTGAAAGTCGTAACTCCGCTTTGCGAGAACGCCATGCTCCAGTGCACGATCGCGGGCGACGGGTTCGGCTCGTCCGACCAGAGTTCGTTCTTCGCCGCCGGCGTTCCGGTCCTGCATTTCTTCACCGGAACGCACAGCGAGTATCACAAGCCGTCGGACGACGCCGACCTGATCAATGCTGAGGGCGGGGTCCGAGTCGCCGGCCTCGTAAGCGAGGTCACGATTCTCACCGCTGGCCTCGAGACTCCCCTGACCTACATCGAGGCCAAAGAGCGCCAGAGCCAGCGCATGTCCTTCAAGGTCACGCTGGGGATCGTCCCGGACTACGCAGGACCATCTGACGGGGCCCCCGGACTGCTGCTTTCAGGTGTGCGTCCGGAGGGCCCGGCCGGCAAGGGCGGACTCGAGCGTGGTGATATCATCGTCGGCATGGGAGAGAAGGAAATCGCCAGCATCGAGGACTATATGATGGTGCTGGCCGATACAGAGCCCGGCACGACGATGCCGGTGGCTGTGATGCGGAACGGCCAGCGGGTCGTTCTCGAGATTACGTTCGACGACTGACGACAGACTCGGCACAGTCCGGAGCACCGAACCGATCCGATGCTCCGGACTGGCTGAATTTCCGGGGGACTCATGCTGACAGTGAACCGCATCCTTTTCCCCACGGATTTCTCTCCGGGTTCGGAGCGGGCGCTGGACACAGCACTCGCGTTGGCACAGGAATTCGGCGCGGAACTCCACATGCTCCACGCGGTGGTGCTGCACGCCGAGGACCCCAACGATCCGGCTCACCACTTCCCGGACGTCGAGGAAATCCGCAGGCGTCTCGAACAGACCGCCGACCGGAGGATGGAGTCGGGGATCGCGGAACGCTCCGCGGACGGGCTCGAAGTCCAGCGGAGCCACCGGAGGGGCATTTCGGTTGCCCCGACGATTCTCGAGCATGCGCAGGAAATCGACCCCGACCTGATCGTCATGAGCACGCACGGCCGCCGAGGCCTCGAGAACGTGCTCCTGGGCAGCGTGACCGAAGAGGTCGTGCGATTCGCGAGCTGCCCGGTGCTGACGGTCCGGTCGGGTGAGGGCGCGGCGGTATTCCCGTCGGCTGCCCCGATCCTCGTCCCGGTGGACTTTTCCGAGCATTCCCGGCAGGCGCTCTCCCTGGCGCGTGACATCGCCTCTACATTCGGGGCGGACATTCACGCACTCCACGTGTTCGAGAGGCCGATTCACCCGGAAATCTACCTCGGTGGCATGCCGCTCGATTCTCCGGATTTTCGCACGGTCGAGGGAAGCCTGCGGGAGGCGCTGGAAACATTCGTGCGGGAGACACCGGGTCCAGATGTCATCACATCCCTGCACATGGTCGAGGGACGCGCCGTCCCCGCGATTCTTGACTTCGTGCAGGAACACGAAGTCGGCCTGGTGGTGATCGCCACCCACGGATTGACCGGACTGGCACATGTTCTGCTGGGAAGCGTGAGCGAGAAAGTCGTGCGTCGGGCAACGTGTCCGGTTCTCTCCGTCAAACCATTCGGGAAGAACCTGCTCGCGTGAGCCGCGACCCGGGTAATTCCGATGGACCGGAGGACGTCGTGCCGGCGGGACCTGCATCCAACGAGAAATCCAGCGACGCGCTGGCGGACTTATACGAGAGCTCGCGTGCGATCGGCATGCGCGACTGCATCGAGGATCTGCTCGACGAAGTCCTCGACCAGGCGCAGCGCCTGATCAAGGCCGAGCACGCAGCGCTGATGCTGTACGATGAACAGGTGGACCGCCTGGTGACCGCGTGCGTGCGGGGCTACGGGTCGCGCGCCGACGAACTGCGGAGAAGGTCCCTGACCCTGGGCGAGGGGCTGTCCGGTTGGGCCGGCTGGGAACGGAAGGCCGTTCGAGTCGGCGACGTGCGCCAGGATTCCCGCTACATCGAAGGCCTGGCCGAGGCCAGATCGAATCTCGCCGTTCCCCTCGTGGTCGGAAACCGGCTGGCGGGGGTTCTGAACGTCGAGTCCGAGCGGATCGACGCGTTCACAGCGGAGCACGAGAAGCTGCTGACGGTGCTCGGAGCGCAGGCAGCGCTCGCGATCGTCGCCTGTTGGGTTCAACGTGACCTCCGAACCCGGATCAAACAGATGGAGGCAGTGAATCGCATCAGCCGTCTCGCCGGCGAGGGTGGTGCAATCGGGGCGACGCTGAATTCGATGCTCGAGTTCTCGCAGGAGATCGTCCCTCGTGCGCAGTGCGCGATTCTGCTGCTCGATCCGGAGAAATCCGTGCTGCGGGTAGCGGCCGGCGAAGGATACCAGGCGGTCGCCCGCTATCTCGAGATCCCGGTCGGGCGTGGAGTCACGGGCCGCTGCGTGGAAACCGGGGAAACCCAGGTCGTGCAGGACCTGGAGGCCGAGGGCGAGGGGCTGGACTACATCCAGGGAATCCCGGGGGCCGTCAGTGAAGTCGCCGTGCCGCTGCTCGCGGACGGGCGAATTATCGGCGTGTTCAACGCTGAGTCCGTCGACCGCGCCGCCTTCGGCGAGCACGAGGTCCAGACGCTCGAACTCGTGGCCAGGCAAGTCGCGAGCGTGGTCCGCGGCGCGCAACTGCTGGAAGAGACGCGCCGTCTGGCCGTCACGGACTCGCTCACGGGACTGCACAATCGCCGCCACTTCACGCGACAGCTGGAGGAGAATGTCCGCCGCTCCGCGCGGTACGGCGAACGCCTGGCGCTCGTACTGCTCGACGTGGACTTTTTCAAGACCGTCAACGACCGCTTCGGGCACCAGGTCGGGGATCGAGCCCTGCAACTCCTGGCCGGAACTCTGAAGGAGGCCGTGCGCGAAACGGACCAGGCGGCGCGCATCGGAGGTGAGGAATTCGCGCTCCTCCTTCTGCGTTGTGACCGCAAGCTGGCCCTGCACATCGCCGAGCGGGTCCGGTCTGAGATACGCGAACTGGTCATCGAAGAGCTCCCGGAGATCGACATGGATCTTTCCGCATCTGTAGGCGTCGCGTTCTTTCCGGACGACGGAGCCGACCCCAAGACTCTGATGCGCGTCGCCGATGACGCCCTGTACCGGGCGAAGCGGCGCGGGAGGGACCAGGTCGTGCTCGCTTCCGAACTCGGAGGAACGGGATGAGCAAGCGCCTGGCTGGCAAGCACTGTGTTCCCTGCCGTGGCGGTGTGCCGCCGCTGGAGGGCGAGAAGCTCCAGACACTCGTGACGGAGGTCGGACGGGGCTGGAAGGTCATCGACGGGCACCACCTGTGGAAGCGGTTCGATTTTCCGGATTTCGTCTCCGCCCTCGATTTCGTGAACCGGGTCGGTGACCTGGCCGAACAGCAGGGGCACCACCCGGATCTCCACCTCACGTGGGGTCGGGTCGATATCGAGATCTGGACCCACAAGATCGACGGACTCACGGAGAGCGACTTCATTCTAGCGGCGCGCATCGAACGCCTCTGAAGGAGTTGGCCAGACTGCGGATTCTGTTCCTGGACTCGTGGCTTCGCGACCGGTCCCGCGGCAGCGGATCGGCCGTCGCGATCGCCGGCCTGGCGCGGGGACTCGATTCCCTCGGCCACGAGGTGACGGTTCTGCGTCCCGAGCGAGTCCTCCCTTCGCTGGACCTCACCCGCCTTCTTTACAACGCTGGGCTGGATCGACGAATGGCGGGCCGCGATCCGGACCTCGTCGTCGGGTTCGATTTCGACGGCGGACTGCTGAGACCTGGCGCGATCCGCGCTCACTACGTCGTCGCCCTGAAAGGAGTCATGGCCGATGAGGCTCGGTTCGAGATCGGGCTCGACCGACTCCGTTTCCGGCTGTTGGCTCCGCTCGAGTCCCGCAACGCACGATCGGCTCAGACCGTGATCTGCACGAGCGTCTACAGCGCCCGGCAGGCGGCCCGCGCATACGGGATTCCACATGAGCGCCTTCGAGTCGTGTCCGAGGGTATCGACGCCGCCGCGTGGTCGTCCGTCGCCCGGCAAGCAGCGATGTTTCGGGCCAGCGCTGGTCGTGAAGCGACGATCCTCAGCGTGGCGCGCCAGTACAGGCGGAAGAACACCGGGAGCCTGCTGCGCGCGTTCGCGCGGTTGCGTGTCACCCGGCCGAAGCTGCGTCTCCGAATCATCGGAGAAGGACCGGAGCTCTGCCGGCTTCGCACGCTTGCCGGTCAACTCGAGCTCCTCGACTCGGTTCGATTCGTCGGGTCTGTCGAAGGGGTCGCGGCGCTGCAGCGGGAGTATGCATCGGCGGACGTGTTCTGCCTCCCGAGTCTGCAGGAGGGATTCGGCATCGTGTTTCTGGAGGCGATGGCCGCCGGACTGCCTATCGTGGCAGTGCGAAGCGGCGCAGCGCCGGAGGTGGTGCCGCACGGTGAAGTGTCTCTGCTGGTCGATCCCGATGACGACGCGGCCCTGGCGGAGGCGCTCGAGCGACTCCTGGCGGATGCCGGGCTGCGGCGGAATCTCGGGGAGGCCGGGGCCCGGCGCTGGAGATCGTTCGACTGGCCGATCGTGGCGCGCCGGTTCCTCTCCACCTGCTTCCCGGGAGGCGGCAGAACCACCCTCTGACCTGCCGGAATCCGCTCGCTGGAGTCGCCCGACCCGGTGCACGGGTTGCTCTACCGGCCGACCCGGCCCGATATTGGCCGGAATTCCCGACGGAGAACGGCACCCCGGACCGCCGGGCAGCCCAACGTCCAGGAGGCAAATCACTTTATGAGCGACAACACGACCACGGCTCCACCTCCGGGATCCATGGACCCACACGACACGGCCTTCTTCGGACATCCGCGCGGACTCTCAACTCTGTTCTTCACGGAGATGTGGGAACGCTTCAGCTTCTACGGCGGGCGCGCGCTCCTGATCCTGTTCATGACGGCGGCGATCGCGGACGGCGGCCTCGGGATGAACGCTGCCACGGCAGCGCCGATTTACGGAATCTACGTTGCCGCCGTGTACCTGTTCGCCCTGCCCGGCGGCTGGGTGGCAGACCGGCTCATGGGTCAGCGAAACGCGGTCATGTGGGGCGGGGTCCTGATCGCCGCCGGCAACTTCTCGCTCGCAACGCCGGGCACGACCTTCTTCTATCTCGGCATGGTGCTCATCGTCCTGGGGACCGGACTACTGAAACCCAACGTCAGCGCGATCGTCGGTGATCTGTACCCGGAAGGCGGAGCTCGTCGGGACGCCGGATTCTCGATCTTCTACATGGGGATCAACATCGGGGCGTTCATCGCGCCGCTGATCTGCGGCTATCTCGGTGAGAACATCAACTGGCATCTCGGGTTCGCCGCGGCCGGGGTCGGAATGGTGTTCGGCCTGATCCAGTATCGGTACGGGTTCAAATTCCTGCGCGATGCCGGCAAGCTGAAGGACGAGGCGCAGTCCACCCGCGGGCAGGCGCTCCGCATGGCCGGATTGGGTATCGGTCTCGTACTGGCGATCGCGGCGGTGCTGTACTGGCTGACAAACGTCGGAATCCTGAACATCACGGTCCAGGGCGCGGCCGGGATCACCGGCGCGATCATTCTCGGAGTCGCCGTCGTGTTCTTCGGATCCGTGCTGACCTTCGGCCACCTGGAGACGCCGGAGAAGAAACGGGTCATCGTGATCTTCTTCCTGTTCATCGGGGCCGCCATCTTCTGGGCCGGATTCGAGCAGGCCGCGTCGTCGCTGAACCTGTTCGCCGACCAGCGCACGGACCGGATGATCTTCGGCTGGGAGACGCCGACCACCTGGCTCCAGGCGATCAACCCGCTGTTCATTATCACTCTGGCTCCGGTGTTCGCCTGGTTGTGGGTCTGGCTGCAGCACCGTGACCCCTCGCTTCCGGTTAAGTTCGGGTGCGGACTCGTGCTGCTCGGAATCGGCTTCTTCGTCATCGCGTGGGCGGCTACCTACACGACGCCCGAAATGGCCGAGAGCGCCTCGATGGGTGTCTCCCCGGCCTGGCTGATCGCCACCTACTTCCTGCACACCTGCGGTGAACTGTGCCTCAGCCCCGTCGGCCTGAGCGGCATCACGAAGCTCTCGCCTCCGAAGTACGTGGGGCAGATGATGGGCACCTGGTTCATGGGAGCGGCGCTGGGCAATCTGATCGCTGGCCTGGTCGCCGGTTACTTCGACACGCTTCCACTCCCGGGGCTGTTCGCCTGGGTGGGAATCACGGTTATCGTGGCTGGTATCTTCTTCTTCCTGTTCAGCCGCCCGATCAAGCGGATGATCGGCGGTGTAGTCTGATCGGCTGATCCTCGGATCCCGGCGGGGCGCTTTTCCGGCGTTCCGCTCTGGTCCCGCGGTAATCCCGTTCCAGGAACGGGCCGGCTCCTGAGAGGGAGTCGGCCCGTTTTTCATGCCTTACCGGCATGACTGTTGCTCGCACGCAACAGTGTGCGTGCAGCTCTGGCTATTCCAGCACGGGAGGCGCCGTGAACGTGTTCAGCGGGATCGGTCCGTTCGACGAGCGGGTCGGGGGCTTCCGGGACGGAGGCCTGTACCTGATCGCCGGGGGGCCGGGTTCGGGGAAACTGACGTTTCTCCTGCAGGCGCTCGACCGGGGACTCCGCGACGGCGAGCGGGTCGCGCTGCTCTCCGGCGCGTCTCCCGAAGAAATCCTGGAGCAGGCTGAATACTGGGGGCTCGATCTTACAACTCCTTGGAAACAAGGACGTTGTATTCTTCTCGGATTCCGTGGTGAATTCTCCCGACGTGTGGTTCATGCACCGGATCCGGGCGAGGCGTTCGCGGAGCTGTCTCGGCTGCTCGACGGGCCGGTGGCTCGGCTCGCGATCGACCCCGGAACCTTTCTGTGGGACACGAGGGCCGGCCCGGCGATGGCTCAGCACTTCCTCGAGTGGGTTCACGACGTGGGAGCCACGACCCTGGCGACAGTCCCTGAAGAGTTCGATGACGGGCACGGAGCCTCGACCGAATGGGTACTTCAGCGTGCCCAGGGGGTGTTCCAGATCGCCAGACATCCTCGCGGGCTGCACGAAATCAGAGTCGAACGAATGACCCCGCCGGTAGACGAGCCGGGCCCGATTTCGCTCGAGCTGGCGCCGGGACGTGGATTTGGCGCCCCGACCGGCCGATTCGACAGACGGCGCGGTGGCGCACGCCCCGATTCCAGGCGGCTGCTGCTGCTCCGACTCACCGAGGCGATTCCCACGGATCTCGAAAGCTGGCTCGGGCGCCGGTTCGACGTCGAACTCGCCGACGATCCGTTACGCGCTATCACTCGACTGCAGGCCGAGACGTTCGGCGCTGTCTGCGTGTACACCAGCCGTGAGCGAGCCGACGACGCCATCGAATCCTGCAGGACCATGCGAGTTCTCAGTCCCGCGGTGCTGCTGCTGCTGGCGGACGATCCGCTTCGCTCGGTCGACACGGCGCGGGCCCTGGATGCGGGGTGTGACGACGTTCTGTCCGGATCGGTCGATCTGCGCGAGCTGGACTCCCGGCTCAGGCGCGCGACCGAATCGGCAAAGCGCCAGCCGGCGCCGGAACCTGTTCGTCCTCCGGCTGCTGCCGGACCGCTTGACGACTCCGAGTTTACGCGCCTGGTCTCCGAGCGGCTGATCGCCGAAGGCCTGGATCACTTCAGCCTTCTGCTTGTCGATGCACCGAGGGGAGCCGAGGTGGGGCACCTTCTGTTCAACAGCGTCCGGGCCGAGCAGGGAGACCTCGTGGGGCCGGTTCGCCGTGGCTGGGGCGTGCTGCTGCAGGACGCCCGGGCTCAGCAGGCGGAGGCGTTCCTCCAGCGGTTACGTGATTCGCTGGCGGAGAACGGCGCCGACATGCCGTTGTCGGCGGAGATTCTCGCGGCACCCGAGCAGTCCGAGCGAATCCGTGCGATGCTCGGCGACTGACGAGATATCGAACGGGTCCGGGGATTGATTCCCATGGCGCGCAGAGAAGGCAAACGGCAACTCCTGCCCTATTGGCTGCGTTTCCTCGCAGTCACGGCAGCATTGCTTCTCGCCACCGGCATCCTGGTGCTCGTCGTGATGCCGCAGCGTTTCGTGCTCGAGGCAGGCCTTCGGGAGTCCGGGGTCAGTTTCCCATCGTCACGGGTGGGTTTCGGGGCTCCGGAATCTGCCCCGCTCGTCCAGCCACCACCTCCCCCTCCGGTGACTCCAGCGCCGGTCCAGGGGCCTGCCGAGCGACTGTGGGCGGAGCTCGGGCTGGTGTTCGAGGCCGAGCGTTGGGACGTAGCACTCGGGTTGATGGACGCATACCTGCGCGAGCGGCCGGCAGACCTGTCCGTGCGGCGCGAGCGCGCCCGGACTCTCGCCCGGGCCGGGCGACTGTCCGCATCCGAGGCCGCATGGGACAGGCTCGCTACCGAGACCGGATCCGTCGTGGACCGCCTCGAGCTCGCGAGAATGTTGCGTGACCGGGGCGAATACGATCGTGCGATCACCCTGTACGAAGGCCTGCTCGACGATCGTCCGGACGAGCCGGCGCTACAGCGCGAGTATGCCCGCACGTTACTGTGGGCCGAGCGATACCCCCAGGCGATCGAGAGCCTGCAGCTGATCCTCGCCCGGAACCCGTCCGACGACGAAGTGCGCCTCGACCTGGCCAGGGCACTCTACTGGGGTGGGCGCCCACGGGACGCCCGGGATGTGCTCGCCGGGGTTTCGACCACGTCTCCGGTGTCTGGCGAGGCCCGCGCTCTCGATTCCGAGCTCGCGGCCGTTCTCGCCCCGCCACCGGAGCCGGAACCACCAGTGCTGACGACCGTCGAACAGGCGCGACAGACAGCTGCAGACGGAGATCTGGATGCAGCGACCGAGTTGTACGAGGCAGCCCTCGAGGCCAGCCCGGACGATCGAGAGTTGTGGCGGGAATGGATCGACTTCGTCCAGTTCCGACTGGAAGACGAAGCCGGGGCCCGGGACGCCCTGCTCCTGTATTCGGAGCGGTTCGAACTCACGTCGAAGGAGATGGTCCGCCTCGCCGAGCTTCACGCCTGGACGGGCCAGGAGGCCGAAGCGATCGCGATCCTCGAGGCGCTGCTGGACGAGCAGCCGGGACATGCCGACGCCTGGGTGCTGCTCGGAGACCTTCGGCGATGGAACGATGATCCGACGGGAGCGTCCAGTGCCTACAGGAACGCCCTCGCCGTCGAGCCGATGAATCCCGGGGCACGCAACGGTCTCGAAGAGCTCCGGCTACGCCGTGAGGGACTCGTGGCGCAGCGCGAGCAAGCGGGCTACGGGCCTGACACGAATCTGTTCTCGGACTCCGACGAATTCCTCAGGTTCGACCTCGCCGGAGACGCGGGTTTTCGCTGGGGGGACGATGCACTCACCCTCGAGCCGGCGATAACCGGCTCGCAGGGT
>PVMS01069990.1_pt1 | contig 17594 bp, 17 predicted proteins | sample 1853461 | NCBI WGS metagenome assembly PVMS01 (sample SAMN08582032, study PRJNA380276) | Marine sediment metagenome, whole genome shotgun sequencing project. | isolation source: ocean sediment barecode stripped | collected 2017 | reverse complement strand
GGCGCAGGTCGTCAACTTAATGCAGGACCTGCAACAACAGCTCGGTTTGACCTATTTGTTTATCGCTCACGATCTGAGCATGGTTCGACATATCTCCCACAATGTGGCGGTTATGTTCTTGGGCAGACTCATGGAGTTAGCCGACCGTGAGGCCTTATTTAGCGAGCCTCTGCATCCGTACACACAATCTTTGAACTCGGCCGTGCCTGCCCCTGATCCAAAATCTGAGCGACGCAGGCGACGCTTTATTCTTAAGGGCGAACCACCCAGCCCGGCTCATCCTCCGTCAGGCTGTGTTTTCCATACGCGTTGCCCGCTAACAGAAGAGATATGTACGACTGATATTCCTGAATTTCGGGAGATGCGCCCCGGACATTTTGTGGCCTGCCATCTAGCCGACGACGCGGGAGGCAGCAAGATTCCAGAGGATACCATCCTGGCCTCGGAGCTGTCTTAAGCGAGTTAGGCAAATGTAGTTAAAGGCCTACCTAATTAATTCAAAGTGAGGTTGAGGAGCTAAGAGATGGATATTCCTCTGAACGTTGACGTACATTGCTCGAATGGCCGCTGCGGCCGGTCCACTCATCTTATTGTGAACCCGACCACCGAACGGCTGACGCATGTCGTGGTGCAGGAGAGGCGGCCGTCCCGAAAAGAACGTCTGGTTCCCATCCGGTGGGTTATCAGCAGTACACCCGAGGTCATCCTGCTGGACCGTACAACCGATGAGTTTGCCCAGCTTCAGGAGTTCAACCAGACAGATTTCATTTACACTGATGTGCCCCATTACGCTACGGACCCTAAGCTGACGGCAATTTGGCCCTATGTTGTTCCAGCCAGGCGTGTTATTGACGACACCTATGAGCGCATATCACCTGGAGAATTGGCCGTACGCCGCGGCGCACGCGTACGGGCTACGGACGGCAGGGTAGGACGGATCGACGAATTCCTGGTGGAACCCGAGAGCGGGCAAATCACGCATTTGGTATTGCGGGAAGGTCATTTATGGGGACAAAAAGTGATTACCATTCCCATTTCAGAAATCGATCATATTGACGAGAAAGTCGTATACTTAAAGGTCGACAAAAAGAGCGTTGAGGAAATGCCGGCTATTGCCGTGAAGCGACGATGGCGTTAACCGTTAGGTTGTAGATGCGACATTGACATGCAGGCGCTATTAGTCCAGTCCAGCGTCGTATGGTACCTGTTGCTACCATTGGCGGCTGTGGGAGCGTTGGGGGTCCGCTATCGGCAAATGCGCCAAGCCAAGCGGCTTGGGTTGGTGAGCCGGCGAGCTTGGCTTTTCCTGCGTTGGGCGCTGGCTCTCTGCGCTGGATTCTGGCTCTTTAACTTCACCCGGTGTTTTACGAGGCTACGCTATGGCCGCCGTTGTTGGCCGGATTGACTGTTGTCGTTATCGCCTTTCTAATGCGCGCAGCCAGAGACGGTGTTCACCCCGGGCTGTACGGCTTTCACAGGCCCTTCCCGCAAGATGGCATCGAGCTGATCGAGCGCGAACGTCTATTGGCAAAACAACGGCCGCCTCTTCGTTGGTGGATATGGCGCCTGGCGCCTGTAGTCCCAATGGCGATCGTCCTATTGCTACCGGTGATGGTGGAAGACCGCCGCTGGTTAATCTGGCTGGTGCTGGGCATAGCCCTACTGGCTCCGATCTTATTGATTCCCTATAGGAACACCTGGTTAAGCCTACTTCTGCTTTTGGTCGTCCCCGGATTCTTACTGTGGCAGGCAGTGAATCTCCGGGCCCGGTTACCGCCCGGGACATGGGTCACACCTTGGACCAGCGCTCCTTGTTCGGCTGACTTCGTACCGGCCGGTGACGGAACAGCTTGGTGCGTAAACGTACGCCTTGGACAGGTCTATCGCTACCACCTGGCCACGGGCATCGTACGGGAAATCTACCAGCTTTCCAATGTCTGGGAAGTTTCGGCCGCAGATAGCCAGGGTGCCTGGATCAAGGAACGACCGGCCGGGAGCCTCGTCTATGTTAGCCAGGGCGAGGGAAAAGATATCGAACTAGGGAACGCGAACGGCAGCGCTTTAACAGCGGATCGTGCGTTATGGTACCTTGACACTCTGCGCCGGCTGCGAGTCTATGATGGTCAAGAATCCTCGGCTCCTTTACTTGCCAATGAAGGTTTACTAACCGATCCGGCCCACGTCGTGCGGGTCTTATCTGACCAGTCCGTTTGGGTTGGCACGAGCCGCGGAGTCAGCCGGCTAGACCCAGAGACCGGAAGCTGGCAAAGTTACGGCCCGAGCGAAGGAATACAAGGCGCTGTTATTGACATTGCCGTGGCCCAAGACGGAACTGTGTGGCTTCTACATAACATGCTTCTTAATTCGAGGGTCTGGTGGGCGAGCGCCTTACAGCCAACTGGTGAATGGGCTCACTACAGCCTGGGCCGGCTTTCTGGCCTGCTGGTACCTCGTACGACTGACGCCATAGCTGTAGATGGGCTTGGCCGCCTCTGGTTCTTGGCCGAGTCGATTTCCCAACGAGAGAAGTTCCTGGGCATACTCAACCCCGACGGAACGATGGCCACGCCCATGCTTTCTCTTGGCTCGTATCCTACCCGTGGTCCGTTTTATCAATATGGCGCTGGAACGCTTCCCGGGCCGTACGGTTTACTGGCCGATGGCTCTGGCGGAATATACTTGTATAACGGCGAGAAGGATCCGTTACGTCACTGGCGACCATGACCGTCAAATATGAACGATGAGAGATCCGTTCTCAACTGTTACCTGATAAGTGCGAGCTCGCAATAATGGGTCGACCAAAGCCTGCCCCGATAGGACGTCGAATTCCCACCCGTGCCAGCCACAGCGCTGGATTTGACCCTGGCGACCATATACAAAGCGGTGTTCATCTGTGGGTAAAGCTGTGCCTGTAAGCGGTCCCTCGCAGAGGGTTCCTCCCATATGGGGGCAGCGATTATGGAGAGCATAGTAACGGCCGTCCACATTGTACAGGCCAATAGACTTACCATCCAGCTCGACGATCAAACGTCGTCCTGGTGGGAGATCGGTGGCCTTGCAGGCTATGAGACGTTTTCGGGATTTATGCTGTACCATAGTATTCAAGCCTTGCGTAGAGCAGTAAGCGGCTGGTGAGGTCAAGCTGTGCTGCTGGAATCAGGGCTACCGTTCACCGGTTTCTGTTGGCCATTCACCTTTTCAGGCAAGCGGGTATATAATTTTCGAGCGTTGCCATCAAACACGTCGTCGTGCCATTCTTTGGGGAGCTTAATCTGTGTCGGATCGTCAAAATCCCAATGGGGATAATCCGAGGCATAGAGAAGGGTATGGCGACCGTCAATGGCCTCCAGGATGTGCCACAAGTGGTCTCGTTTTTTGGGCTGTTCTAAGGGCTGCGTGGAAAGGCGAATGTGATCCCGGGCATACTCGCTCGGAAGCCGCTTTAGCCAGGGAGTCTCCTTGCGCAGCGCCTTATAGTCGGCATCAAGCCGCCACAAAATGGGCGCCAGCCAGGCAACACCACATTCGATGAGCACGAATTTAAGGGTGGGCCACTTCTCAAATACACCATGAGCGATGAGGCTGGCCACGTGAGCCATTCCGGTTTCGCACAGCAGGGCGTGCGTCTCCCAAAAGAAGGTGGTTGGTCCACAACCGATAGGATTATAGTTCAGGCCACCTTGCCCACCCAGATGCGCCGCAATTGGTAATCCCACCTCGGCCGCCGCCTCCCAGATCGGATGGTATTGCGGGTCGCCGTAAGGACGATAGGAGCCACTGGACATCAATACCTGGACCAGGTCGGGATGATCGCCTAACCGGCGAATTTCAGCCGCTGCCCCCTCCGGATCTTGCGGGGCTATGATTATCGAGCCCTTTAGCCTGTGATCCTTGGGCAACCAGGTTTCGATCATCCAGTTGTTATAAGCACTGGCCAAAGCGGTGGCAAAATAGGGGTTGCCCAACGTCGATACTTCGATCGCCTCTTCACCTGTCAGAATAACGTAATCGACGTTGTACCGATCCAGTAGCTCTTCCCGCATCACCTCGAAATTCGCGCCTGGGTGACCGTCGTCGGTCAGGTCTGTAAGCATAAATCCCTCTGGGTGAAGCCAGGGGCGGTGAGCATGGGGAAAGGCGCCTGTTGGCCCGGGCAATTCGCCTCGTTCCAAATAGTCCCGAAAGTTGGGATCAATGAATGGCATCAGCTCTTGGGCCGAAGCCCAATCGTTGTGAACATCGCAGTCGATCATGATCATTCCCTCCTATAAAAAGTTATCCACTTCCAAGATATCTAGGTTCGGAAAATATGCGCCGCACCATTGGTTCGAAAAACTCAATTGGCAGCGATTCATAATCCGGATCGAAGCAATTCTGATCGTACATTTCGCAAAAATCAACCGTTGCCTGATAGTACTCGTGATCGCGATAGCGGTCGCGGGCATTCCTATCACCACCAAAGTGGTGTGCATAATAATACATCTGAAATAGCCCGTGGTATTTCACAATCCAGCAGCTCTTTTCTGACATGAATGGCTTTAGAATGGCTGCCACCATCTCGCCATGGCTGTATGGGGCTAAGGCATCACCAATATCATGCAAAAGCGCGGCGACAACTAGCTCCTCGCTTTCGCCATAACGATAGGCGCGACTAGCAGACTGAAGCGAGTGTTCATACCGGGTTACCTTGTAGCCACTAAAGCTGTGCTTCAATTCGTTCAAGGCTGCCAGTAGACGATCCGGCAACCCCTTGATGAATTCTTCTTCTAATTTTTGGAAAAACTCATAATCCTCCTTCGTGCCGTCGGCCATGCGAGTAAAACTCACTGTATCCATGTCTACCTCCACAACAGATAGTTCCTCGATAGATTCCACGAGCACGTCCGCGTAGGCGCTCAGGGTACTCCGGTCTCCCGCCCCACCGAGCACGCCGACGCAGCAGCCAACACCGGCGGCGATGCCCATGAGTAGATCATTGATTGTATCACCGACGACCATCATATCGGCCGGATCAACGCCAGTTTGTGTGCTTATGTGTCTTATTGCGTCCGGCGCCGGCTTATTAGGGATGCTGTCATCACCACAGACCAGTAGGGCTACGCTTTGGGCCACGGCTAAACGGTCCAAGGTTGCTCTCGTGGATGAGCGGTCATCGCTGGTGACGACTGCGAGATGGATGCCTGCTCGGCCCAATTGGGCAAATAGTCCAGGTAAGTCGCCTAGGGGCTGGATCTCTTCAGCCTCGGGCGGGGCTCCCATTAGCCGAGCAAACGATTCCCCAACCAACCGCTCTGCATTCGGCCGGTCAAGACCGTAATGGCCAAGAACAGAGGCGACGATGGCCTCGAGTTCTGCATTTGAGGCCATCGCCAATGGACTATCGGCAACGACCTGTTTTGTTTTGGGATCAAAGCCAAGGCTTCGATATAGCGCGATCTGCAGGCCAACACTACCGTCACAGCGCTGAACCAGGGCCGCCACCGCCGACTGTACCCTTTTTCCCCATAGCTTATCGAAGTCGATCAGCACACCGTCTTTGTCGAACACGATAAGTTCGATGTCGAAAGTGTGACCATTTACCAAGAGTTCGGCCACCGGCTCTCTTTACAGGAATTCTGAACTAGACGTCATTATCAACCGATGTCGACAAGTATTTCACAATTCCGTTAGAAGTTCCACTAATTGGCTCAAGGTGGGTAGTATGAATATCCATGTTCTGGTATGCGCTTCCGTTTCTATCCAAATCAAAGTAGGCAATGTTTACAACCACAGTTAAGAGCTGGGCAGCGGCCGCTCAGACCCAGAAGGCCTTTTCTAGATCGTCGAACTCCTCTACCGGCCCTTCGAATTTGTTACGGCCGAGCTCCAGTACGTAAACGTAATCGGCGATCTTGAGGGCTTCGCGAATTTCCTGATCGACCAAGATGATGGTCAGGCCATAGTCGTCACGAAGGCTGACCAGGGTCTGGTAGACATCTTTCGATAACAGCTTGGCCAGACCGGCCGTGGGCTCATCTACCAGGATCACCTTGGGATCGGTCATCAGGGTTCGGGCCACTTCGATCATGCGTTGCTGGCCACCAGACAGCTCCCCGGCTTGCTGTTTACGTTTCTCCCTGAGAATCGGAAAGCGTTCGTAGCTCTTATCTATCTCTTGTCGCAGACGCTTTTTGTCTTTTCGGAAGGTCCAGCCACCCATCATCAGGTTCTCTTCCACGGACATCCAGCGAAAGATGCCGGTATGCTGGGGGATATAAGCCAGGCCCAGATCGATGAGATCGTGGGTCGGCACGCCAGTTACATCCTCGCCGTCTAACAGTACCTGGCCCTGGTTGGGGGGGAAGGAAGCCGTAAATGCCCTTCAGCAAGGTCGATTTGCCCACCCCATTGGCGCCCAGAACGGTGGTGATCTTGCCGCTTTCGGCCGTCAGGTTTAGGCCCTGGAGGATATTGAGGTCTTTGTAATAACCCACATAGAGATCACGCACTTCAAGCATGGCTCTCCTCCTCTTCATCCTTTCCTAAATAGGCTTCGATAACGGTCGGGTCGATTTTGACCTCATCCGGGTGACCGTCAGCGATAACCATTCCAAAGTCGAGCACCACCAACCGCTCGCTTAAGGCAAATATAGAGCCCATATCGTGGCTGATCAGAACAATAGCCTTGCCTTCGGTGCGAGCCTTGTTGATATACTCGTAAATCGTCTCTTGTAGCTTGGGGTGAACGCCGGCAAAAGGTTCGTCGAGGATGATAATGTCGGGATCTAACATCAACAACCGGCCCAGCTCGAGCAGCTTCTGCTGCCCACCAGATAGGCCACGACCATATTCGTTGACCAGGTGCTCGATAGTCAGAAACTCCAGGACACTATAGGCTTTCTCCATCACTTGGCGGCGTTTGGCGCCCGGGTGCAGAGCCATAGCCGGCACCATCATATTCTCCATGACCGTCATCCGGCGAAAGGCTCGGGTCACCTGGAAGGTACGGCCGAGGCCCCGGCGTGCGATCTGGTAGGGCTTCATGCCGTCTATCCTTTCTCCTTTGAGCCAGACTTCCCCGCTGCTGGGCTTGTAAAGGCCATCCATGATATTGGTCAGGGTGGTTTTTCCCGCGCCGTTGGGGCCAATCAGGCCGATTAACTGGGGCTCCTCTATAAGCAGATCGACGTCATGAAGCACCTGCAAACCACCGAAGTGTTTGCCGATTTTTTTGAGTTCTAATATCACAGTTATTCCCTGTCTCCCATGACTCGCGTGTTATGGTTCACCGGCTACCTGGCGCTTGGCCACGGTTTCTGCCGCGGCCCCTCGCCGGTATAGGCGTTGCAGCACGGGGTATAACAATCCATTTTGGAAGAAACGTAAGGTAACCATCAACAGCAGGCCAAAGGCAACCAAGCGCCAGCTACCCAGGGGGCGCATAAACTCCAGGCCGTATTGAATGATGATAGCGCCGAGGGCCGCGGCGACCAGGCTTTCGAGGCCGCCGATGACGGCCATGGTGATGACGATACTCATCTGGCGAATGAGCAAGTCGTTGGGAGTGATGAGGCTCACGTAATGCCAGTAGACGGCGCCAGCCAGCCCGGCGATCATGGCTGTAATCACAAAAATCATCACCTTATAGCGCACCACATGGACGCCCATGGCGGCGGCGGCCTCCTCGTCCTCGCGTATGGCGCGCCAGAACAAGCCGAAGCGGGAATTAGCCAGGGCGTACATGAATATTAGCACGCCAATCAGCAGGGCCAGGTGAATGTAATAAGGCGGGATATTAGACGTTGTTCCCGCCACCAGAGGGCTGAAAGACATGCCGTCTGGCCCGCCGGTTATCTGCCGCTCAGCATTTAAGATCAGGCGCAGAATCTCCGAAAAGGCGATGGTAAACAAGGCCAGGTAGGTTCGGCGAAGTCGCAAACAGAGCACGCCAATCAAGAATCCCCAAAATCCGGCTATCAGCGTACCGATGATGATGCCCGTCAATACGTTGGTGCCTAACCGCTGTCCCAAAATACCGGCCGTATAAGCGCCAATGGCCATAAAAGCCATGTGGGCAAAGGAGAATTGGCCGGCATAACCGGCCAGCAGCGCCCAGCTGGAAGCCAGAATAGCGAAATAGTAGCCGACAATAAAAACGTGGATCTGGTAAGGGGGAAGACCAAAGCGGCTGACACCCAGGGGTAGGGTGATAGCCACGACCAAGATCACAGCAACAATCACGGCGGGCAAACTAACTAATCTATCTTTTATTGATTTTTCTTCGATCATAGTTTTCTACCGAAGAACCCTTGAGGACGGAACAATAAGATAAGAGCAAAGATAATCAGGCCGAAGGCGTCACGATAGGCCAGGCTGCGACTGGGATCGGGGAAACAGCCGGTGCCCAGCGCTTCGACGACGCCAATGATGAGTCCACCAAAGAGCGCGCCAGGAACGGAGCCCATCCCGCCCAGTACGATGATGACGAAGGATTTGGCCGAGGCTACGACGCCGACATCAAAGACCCAGGAAAATACCTGAACCAGCGTGGCGCCAGCCATGCCGGCCAACATACAGCCCAGACCAAAGGCGAAGCGGTTCATGTTATGGGGATTGATACCGGTCACCGCCGCGGCGTCCTTGTCCTGGCTCACCGCCCGCAAGGCCCGGCCGGTCCAGGTACGTTGCAGGTAGTAGAGGGTCGAGCCGACGGAGATCACGGCTATGGTCGCAGCAACCACCCGGTTTGAGGCGATGGATATCTGACCCAGTATTTTGGGAATATCGAGATCTATGAAGCGGTCGGCCTTGACTGGAAAAGGGCCGATGATGGCCAGAGTCAGATATTGCAAAAAGAAGGCCAAGCCAAAGGTGACCAAGATAGCATACTCGCCCGGCCGTTCTACTTTGCCGGTAAACATGGGTCTCAGGAAAGCCTGCTCGAATATAGACCCTAGTAAAAAGGTGACCGCACCTGATAAGAGGATGGCCACAAACCAGGGCATGCCGGTGAGATTCTCCAACAAGAAATACGTTACGAAACCACCGATCATGTAGAACTCGCCGTGGGCAAAGCTGACGATGCCCAGGACGGAGAAGATAACCGTTAGCCCAATGGCCATCAGGGCGTATATGGCCCCGATAATCAGGCCGTTGAGGATCAGCCCTAACATGTAATGAAAATTGTTAATGCAGGCTTCAAAGATAATACTATCCATGAGCCACGTCTCCTTCAACAGAACGAAACATCAGGCGCCGGGAACCAACAAAAGATCGTTGCGGTGCCCGGCGCTCGACAAAACGGCCGGTAGGGCTGGCATAACAAACTGCCAGAGCCTACCGAACCGTTCTTTAAGGCCGTTTACTCACCAGGACGGATGACAGGACCATCGCTGGTGCGATAGGTTTCAGGCCAGATAACCTGGATGTCGTCGGAGCTTTGCCCGGATTCGGTGTATTGTAGGAAGAGCAAAGGTACTTCAGGCCACTGGTGCCACATCCACTCGGCTTCGCCGGAATCTTGTGGCGGATTGTCTATGCCATAGGGGAAGTAGTAGCGACCGGCGGCTCCTTCAAGGTCCGTGGCTTCTAAGGCGGCGATGATGGCATCGGGGTCAAGAGAATCGGCACGGTTAATGGCGTCGGCCATGAGCATAAGGGAATCGTAGGCCTCGAAGGCATAAGCCTCGGGGAAGCGGCCCATGATAGCCCGGTACTTCTCGGCGAACTCCAGACCCTTTTCACTGGCTGAAGACCCCCAGGGGCCGATGCGTGGTACGACTGCATAAGCGCCATCGGGCACGTTTTCCCAATACTCTTCGGCATTCAGGGCCACCTGGTTGGCCACCATAATGGTTTGGGTCGGATCGAGACCACCCTCGTAAAGCTGTTGCTGAACGTTGTAGGATTGCTCACCGGTTACCTTGATCAGGATGGCATCGGGAACATTTTCCATGGCCGTAATACGCTGGGCCACCGAGGAGAAATCCTGGGTTGTCTGTTCAGTCAAAAATACTTCTGGTTCACCCAAGCCAAATTCAGGGAACCAAGTCAAAGCATTATCGACCTGTCCGGTACCATAACCCGTGTTTTCGGCCACAATGACGATACTTTGTACGCCGTCGCCGTTGTAATCACCTACTTCTGTCAGCCATTTGGCATCCATCTGAGCGGTAAAGGCTGAGGTCGGCGCGATGCGGAAGATTTCAGGATATTGCACCCCGGTGATGTCATTGTTGTAGGTTTCGGCGAAGATGGTGGGCACGTGGTACTTGTTGGAGACCTCTTTCATGGTCAGACCCACAGCGCTATGATATTCGCCGACGATGGCTACAACACAATCTTGGGTGATGAGCCGTTCGGCCACGGCCGTGCCGCGCTCAGGCAGCCCTTCGGTGTCGTACAAGATCATGTTAAGGGGCAGGCCCAATACGCCACCAGCATCGTTCACATCGTCCACGGCAATGCTGAAAGCTGCTTGCATCACCAGACCACCGGTAACCGAACCAGGCTTTGAAAGCGGAGCCGAGGCGCCGATAAGAACCTCTTCGATCTCACTGATGTCGGTCGGCGCGCAGCGGCCGGCGACGGGTACGGGGGCTTCCACTTCAACTACCCGAGTTACTTCAACCTCTACTTCTTCGGTGACTGTTTGCTCTACGATCCGGGTCACTTCCAATTCCTGAATCTGCTCTACGATCCGGGTCACCACAACCTCGACTTGCTCCGGAGTGGCTTCGCAGGCAGCCAAGACCAGGGTCAGTAGCAATAAGAAAACTAGATATTTACGTTTGAACATACTCTCCTCCTATTTAAGGGGCCTGCGCCGCGTTAACCTTTACGCGGCAATGGTGTTTTGTTTGGGCTCTATGGAAATCATCCAGGCCTGTTTAATAAAACACCAGGCAATCCAATACCAACTTCTCTACAAATGAGGGGCGCCTGGTCCATATCTCGGGCAACGAACGCCGATACTCCCCGAGAGCCATACCAGGTCTTACTTCTTATCTTTCGTTCGCATCACCTCCTCTGCAGGGGACATGGGACCATAGCGGCCGCCGACTCTCTTTTACAGACGGACAAGTCCATCTTCGACAACGATGCGGTCATCTAGACGCACTGTCGGCCGGTACAACACCATGTCCATGTGAACAGGGCTATAAACGTCACCGCCATAAAAAAGATTGTCGCCTATGGCTACGTGGACGTTGCCCCGCCCCTTTTTTTCTTCTTCAAAATCGCCGTTTTGCCGGCAGGCTGAGTTGAGGCCGATACCGATTTCGGCGATATTGTCGGCATTGTCGATAGATTGAATGATTTGGGCTAGCTCATTCTTTTGCCCGCTTTCGCCACTCACCCCAACTACCCGGCCTTCCTTTACCTCCAGCCGAATTGGGTTGGCGGGCAAACCAATGTGGGCAATGGGCCCATCAACCACGATGACACCTTCGGCCGTATTCACTCGGGGCATTTGAGAAACTTCGCCGTCGGAAAAGGCTGCTTCCAGTCCCGGTTCCGTGGCGAAACCACACTCTACAAATACCGCTTCTCCGGCGATGGGTGCCCGCAGGTCGGTGCCGGCTGGGGTGGTGAGATGAATGGATTGAGCCTGGCGCCAGATGGCGGCCAATTGTTGTCCCTCGGCATAAAGGGCTTCGTAATCAGCCAGGGCGCCACCATGAGTGAAATTATCCAGATTGCGCATGACCATGGAGATCGTTCGCAGCTTCTTTTTTTTGTATAGTTGTTTGACGGCGGCCGAATAAGTAGGCGCGCCACAGGAAGCGGTTAGTCCGATGAGACAATCGGCCGCCTCAAGCCCCTTCTCAATCACCGGCGTCAGATCGTTTTTTCGCTCTGTCGTCCGGGTGGGCATCATCATGATGGTGTATTCGGCCCCCACGTATTGGGCTGCCCCAGCCAGAGCATAGACCATACTCATTTCACTCATTGGATCACACACCAGAGCGACTTGCTCGCCCGGTTTAACGTCCAGCAGCGTTTGAATGATCAGATCGGCGCTACGCATCACGTCGATGGTACGTGGATTCAATTTTCACCTCCGCTCCTATGGTGACTAAAGGCCAGACCTAATTCGGTGTTGCCTTTGAATTTGTTAGACGATGCCTTTTTGTCGCAGGGCCTCAATGGCCTCTGGCGAATAATCCAATCGTTCGCTTAGAATCGTTTCAGTATCAGCCCCCAGTACCGGCGGCGCTGTACGCAGCGCAGCCGGGGTGCGCGATAGTTTGGCTACTGGCCCCAACACCTGAATGGGACCGGCCGTGGCGTGTTCTAACTCCTGCACCATTTCCCGGGCAGCTACTTGAGGGTCGGCCAGGATGGTGGGAATGTCATTGATGGGTCCAACAGGTATTCGAGCTTCAACCAATAGATTGATCCAGTCGTCGCTGTTACGGGTGCTAAACAGTTCCTGCAGCAAGGGGATTAACAACTGGCGATTTTCCACCCGGCCGGGGTTGGTTTGGTAGCGTTCATCTTCCCATAGATCGGGCCGGTTTACGGTTTTACAGAATTTACGGTATTGGCCGTCGCTGCCAATGGCCAGGGCGATGTAGCCATCGGCCGTAGGAAAGGTTTCATAGGGAACGATATTAGGATGCCCATTGCCATATCTTGCCGGCTTTTCACCGGTGGCAAAGTAGTTATGAGCCACATTGGCCAGCCAAGCTACCTGGGTATCAAGCAGAGCGATGTCAATGTACTGCCCTTGTCCGCTACGAGATCGTTCGTGCAGAGCGGAGAGGATAGCGCTGCAAGCAAACAAGCCGGCGGTTATATCGACGATGGCCACGCCGACTTTGTAGGGCGCTCCGGCCGGCGGACCATTCAGGGACATCAGGCCACCCTGGGCCTGGATCATGAAATCGTACCCCGGTCGCTCTCGATAGGGCCCTGTCTGGCCGTAGCCAGTGATGGCGCAATAAATCAAGCCCGGGTTACCGGCCGCCAGAGTCTCGTAATCGAGGCCCATTCTCTGGCTGGTGCCGGGTAGAAAATTCTCGATCAGCACGTCGGCTTCAGCCACGAGATCTTTTAACACCTGTTGCCCTTCGGCCGATTTAAGGTTCAGGGTCAGGCTCTTTTTATTTCGATTGACGCTCAAGAAATAGGCGCTTTCATCCTCTAGCCAGGGCGGACCCCATTGACGGGTGCCATCACCCTGACCAGGCTGTTCTATCTTGAGCACTTCGGCGCCGTAATCAGCCAACAACATCGTGCAGTAAGGTCCGGCTAAGATGCGGGAGAGGTCGATGACCAGAATGTCGCCTAAGGCTTGTTCAGACAAAAGCGTTCTCCCCGGTCAAGTGGCGGCCAATGATCAATTTCTGTATCTGACTGGTTCCTTCATAAATGGTGGTAGCCAAGGCGTCGCGCATATGGCGCTCAACCGGGTAGGCATCGGTGTAACCCACGGCACCATGGAGTTGAATGGCCTGGCGGGCGACGTCCACGGCCGTCTCTGTCGCCACCAGTTTGGCAACCGACGTTTCATACGTATTGCGTTGGCCTAGATTTTTCTTGTGGCCGGCGCGGTAAACCAGGTAGCGGGCGGCATCAACGGCCACGGCCATATCGGCCAACATCCCCTGAATTAGCTGTCTGGCGGCAATGGGCTTGCCAAAGGCTGTGCGTTCCCTGGCGTAGGCGATGGAGGCATCGAGACAGGCCTGCGCCTGGCCAAGGCAGCCAGCAGCCACGCCATAACGACCGTTGTCCAGAGCGCTCATGGCTATTTTGAAGCCTTCGCCTATTTGACCAAGGAGCTGGTTTTCCGCTAGTAGCACATCATTGAGGGTGAGATGGGCGGTATGGGCTGCCCGCAAACCAGTCTTGCCGGCGACCTTTTCGGCGCTGAAACCGGACGTTTTCATGGGTACCAAGAAAGCGGCGATACCTTTATATCCCAGATCGGGATCAGTTTGGGCAAAAAGTAAACAGAGGTCAGCTTCGGTTCCACTAGACACCCAGGCTTTACGGCCGTTTAGTAACCAGCCGTCGGCCGTTTGGCGGGCGGATAAGGTTTGTTTGGTTGCTTCGGAACCGGCGCTGAACTCAGTCAGAGCAAAACAGCCCAAAAGCCGGCCGTTTCCCAGGTCGGACAAATAGCGATTCTTTTGTTGCTCGCTACCCCATTGGCGGATGGTCAGAGTACAGAGCGAGTTGTGTACCGATAAAATGGTGCGGACAGAGGAACAGATCTTGCCTATCTCTTCGAATACCAGCGCTTCGCCGATAAAATCGCTGCCCGATCCGCCTTGCTCAAGCGGCAGGGTGGGGGCCATCAGACCAGTGGGTCCCAGGGCCAGCAAAATATCTTTGGGGTAGATTTCCTCCCGATCGTAGCGAGCGGCAACAGGAGCGATGGTGTTTTCTGAGAAGGCGCGGGCCTTATCCCTGAGTCGTCGTTGCTCGGGTGACAAGTCAAAATTCATGACCGGCCCCCATATCCTAAGGCCAGGGAGATGAGTTCGGCCGTATCGCAAACAAGGGGCATTAATTCGGATAGTAGGCGTTCGTTGGAAATGGTGCGTACCGAGCCGCTGGTATTGATGGCGGCGACGATCTGATTGTTATGATCCCAGATGGGCGCGGCGACGGCTCGTAAGCCAATCTCCAGCTCTTCGTCATTGGTGGCATAACCTTGCTGGCGAACCTGGGCCAACTCGGTTTCTATAATCGAAAGGTCAATTATGCTGTTCGCGGTGCAAGGGGTTAGTGGACTTTGAGCAACCCGGTGGGCCAATTCTTGGGCAGGCAAATGAGCCAGAATCACTTTGCCCATGGAAGCGCAGTGAGCGGGGATGCGGGAACCGATGCCCAGTATGACGCCGACGATGATTTGCCGGCCGCGAATCCGGTCCACGTAGACAATATCCAGGTCGTCGAGCACGCCTAGACTGGTCGATTCGCCGGTTGCCTGCGAAAGTTTGCGGAGATAGGGACGAGCCAGCTGGCGAAACTCCAAACTGGAGATAGCGGTGAAGCCCAACTGTAAGACCTTCAACCCTGGACGGTATTGCCTGGTGTCAGGATCTCGTTCCAGATAACCGCTGCTATCAAGGGTATTGACGATACGAAATGTGGTTGACTTGTTTAGACCGGTTGCTTCTACAATTTCGGTCAGGGTCAGAGCGGATCGCTCCCGATTAAAAAGAGAGAGGACATGTAGTCCACGCTGTAACGATTCGATGATGTAAGAAGACTCTTTTTTCATTGTAGAAGGGTAGCGACGCCAATGATTCGAACGAAGCAGCTAAAAAGGGAAAAAGTTTTGCTGTAAGAAACAGAGTTTCTTCTGATGGAACATTATGAGTCTATCATGAGCCCGGTATTAGGTCAATAAATTAGATAAACATGTCGCGAAGGATACGTCGCGAAGGATACGCGGCAGAGTTTTGTAAACGTGGTCATACAAAGAAATACTCAGGTGTTACCCGGCTCACGTAACAGTGTTTCGCCCCCAGATTAATGACCAGGTGGATAGCACGGGAGCCAGTCCAGTATGCTGCCTACTTCAGTATGCTGCCTACTTCAGTATGCTGCCTACTTCAGTATGCTGCCTACTTCAGTGAGCTACCTACTTCAGTATGCTACCTACTTCTAGTATGCTACCTACTTCAGTATGCTGCCTATCGAGGCAACTGTGATCATCAGGTGACGGCCGTGGACGTCAATCGGTGAGCATCGTCAGGGGTCAAAGAATGACAATACACACTGGTGCTCTGACCAGCGCAGGATTACCCTTTCAGTGTGATTCCCCAAGTCTGCAAGCGTTCCCAGGAGAGTCAATGATGAAACGAAGAGAGTTTTGTCGTCAATTAACGTTGGCTGGAGGAGCCATTGTGCTGGCGCCGCTCATTAATAGTTGTGCACCAGATGTCGACCCAGCGGTGACGAGCGATGGTCAGTTGGCCGCGACAGCCCCGCCAACGGCTGCGAATACACCCTTTCCGCCTCAGCCAACAGCAACGATAGCCGCTGATCCATCGAACCCCCAGCCCCAGCCTACAGAAAGCATTCCAGATGATTCCACTTCCGTACCGCCTACGGCAGAGGCGAGTGTGGCCACAATCGCGCTGGTCAAAACGGCCGATCGGGCCCAGGGTGTGCAGCAGGTGCTAGCGATCTTCGGCCTGAATCCGGTTCATGGCAATCGAGTCCTGCTAAAACCAAACTTTAATAGCGCAGAAGGAGCGCCCGCCTCGACCCACCCCGACATCTTGCGAACGCTTGTTATGGAAATGAATGAAATGGGAGCTCGCTCCATTACTGTTGGCGAACGCAGTGGCATGGGCAACACGCGAGCTGTCTTAGAGCACACGGACGTGTTTGCCCAGGCCGGCGAACTAGGCTTTGATACCGTGATCTTCGATGAATTAGAAGAGAAAGAATGGATCGTACAACAGTCGGACGAATTTCACTGGTCATCGGGATTTGCGGTGCCCAGGATATTACTCGATAGTGAATGTGTGGTGCAGACCTGTAATCTAAAGACTCATGGCTATGGCGGTCACTTTACGATGTCATTAAAGAATTCGGTGGGTTTTGTCCCCCGATCCGTTAGCCCAGGCAGTCACGACTACATGACCGAATTACACGGATCGCCTTATCAGAGGCAAATGATCGCCGAGATTAATACGGCTTACACACCCTCGCTTATCGTCATGGATGGCGTCGATGCTTTCGTGAACGGGGGCCCGGCCGCCGGTAAGAAGGTCAGCCCGTCAGTAATGATTGCCGGAACTGACCCGGTGGCTATAGATGCCGTGGGTGTGGCCATCTTACGATTATTTGGTACCACACCGGAAGTTAGCAAGGGAAAGGTCTTTGAGCAGGAACAGATCGCGCGAGCGGTAGAGTTGGGACTGGGTATAGACGCACCTGAGAGGATTAGGCTTGTGACCGGCGATGCCGAGAGCGAAGCCTTCGCCAATCTGATCAGCCAATACCTGTCTTGATCCGTATAAGGGCTGAGAGGCAACGAACCTGGCTTGCCTGGTTCGGGCACCAAGGCTCAGGGTCAGCGACGCTACGATTCACCCCCATTGCTGCGCAAGTGTAGGAACCCAAGCACTAAAACCACGATAAGGGTTAAGCTAACTGCAAGAATCGTCATTATTACGGCCGGCGAGAAAGCATCTGGAGGGGCCTCGTCGGTGCCGGTCGCGGCCTCCGGCGTAGTGGGTGTCTTTTGTTCCAGCAGAAAGTCAATCAGTGTGTCGATCTGCCCGGCCGTCAAGCGGCGAGCGTAGTCGCCGGGCATAATGCCCGCCAGGCAAGGGCCATTGGGACAATCGGGGGCAAGGTGTGCTTCGGGATCAACGATGGACGTGCGCAGGTATTCGGAAGCTGACTCCCCTGGCACACGCTGGCTAGCCAAGTCGCCGATAGATGACAGATCCGGACCGACTTTACCCGCTTCACCTATGTCGCCAATCAGATGACAATTGTCGCAGCCACCGTTTCGGGCAATCTCCTCAGGGCTATCACCGGCGACCGGTCGGGGTGTCGAGGCCGGCGCGCCAACTGGCGTCGCAGATGGGGTTGAGGTGGCGGAAGCCGTCGGAATTGTCGTTGGTTCCACCGTTTGG
>PVMS01003766.1_pt1 | contig 17595 bp, 11 predicted proteins | sample 1853461 | NCBI WGS metagenome assembly PVMS01 (sample SAMN08582032, study PRJNA380276) | Marine sediment metagenome, whole genome shotgun sequencing project. | isolation source: ocean sediment barecode stripped | collected 2017 | reverse complement strand
GTCGATGACGCCGCGGCTGCATTGCGAGATTATGCCAGCCAGGGTTACAATCTTGTGATCGCGCATGGCTCACAATACGGCGGATCGCTACAAGAAATCGCCCCAGACTTTCCAGATACCAGCTTCGCTTGGGGAACTACAGTCGACACATTCACAGATCAAGGCATCAACAACGTTTATGCCTATGAAGCCCGATCAGAACAGGGTGGTTATGTGAACGGTGTCATCGCAGCCTCCCTTTCCGAAAGCGGCGTGCTCGGGGTTGTTGGACCGATTGAAACCGGTGATGCCAAGCTTTATGTCGATGGATATGTTGCCGGTGCAGCAGCTACCAGGGCAGACATTGACACCAATGTCAATTATATTGGCTCATTCAGCGATGTAGCCCTAGCTTCTGCCGCGGCAGAAACACATGTCCAGGCTGGCGCCGACCAACTTACTGGAACTGCCCAGATGGTTATCGGTGCAATTGGTGTTGCGGAAGAGAACGGCGTTTTGTGGTACGGAACACAGTCCAGCCAAACCAGACTGGCACCTGACGTAGTCGTTGCTAACCAGGTCTACGATTGGACAGTCGTATTCGACGAGATCATCACAAACGTTAAAGCAGGCAAGATGGGTGGTGAATCCTTTGCTCTCACGCTGGCAAATGGCGGCTTATTGATGGAGTACAACCAGGATTTCGATCTACCGGCGGATGTCAAATCTCTGGCAGACGAGACAGTGCAGGGACTCATTGACGGCTCGATTGTTGTGGGTGAAGCTCCCCCACCGACCGCGGAAGCTGAAGAAGTTACCTTTGGCATGATACTGGTAGGGCCGAAAAACGATCACGGCTGGAGCCAGGCTCACCATGATGGTGGGCTCTATGTAGAAGAAATGCTTCCTGGATCACGGATGATCGTCTTCGAATCGCTGAATCCTGCTGACAAACCGGAAGCCACTTTGGAAGGCGTGGTGGATGACATGGTGGCCGATGGCGCGACTTTGATCGTGACCACCTCGGACGAGTTTGAAGAGGATACATTGGGCGTCGCAGAAAAATATCCCGATGTGGTTTTCATCAACGCCTCCGGTGATGACGCCTGGGTTGATGGCGAAGACTATAAAGCTCCACCCAATTTGGGCAATATCATGGGTCGCATGGAGGATATGAAAGCTGTCGCTGGCTGTGCTGCGGCGCTACAGACTGAGACCGGTAAAATCGGTTACCTGGGACCATTGATCAACAATGAGACTCGCCGCCTGGCTTCTTCCGCATATCTGGGGGCGCGCTATTGCTACGAGAATTACCGTGGGATGAACCCGGATGATCTGGAGTTCACCGTGACCTGGATCGGATTCTGGTTTAATATCCCCGGCGTGACCCTCGACCCGACAGAGGTAACGAATAGCTTCATTGACAATGGTGTGGATGTAGTCTTGAGCGGCATCGATACTACGGAAGGTATTGATGTAACCGGACAACGCGCAGCACAAGGTGCAGCTGTATGGTCGGTGCCCTATGACTTCGAGGGCGCTTGTGAAAGCGCTCCTGAAATCTGCCTGGGTGTGCCTTTCTTCAACTGGGGTCCTGCATACCTGGAGACAGCCACCAATGTAGGCAATGGTACCTGGGCGCAATCCTGGGATTGGAACCCACCGAATTGGGCGGATCTGACCGATAATACCAAGACTGCGGCCGGTTGGGTGAATGGATCCGGGATGCCTGGTGATAGTCAGGCGACTCTGGATGAATTCATCGCCAGTCTGGCCTCCGCTGATGTGAATGTCTGGAGTGGACCGATCTTCCTCCAGGATGGCTCGGAATATATCGCCGAGGGAAGTGTGGCAAGTGATAACCAGATTTGGTATCTGCCGCAGCTCCTGCTGGGAATGATCGGGCCGAGCGATTAGTCGATCTTTAATAAATCCTGATTTTGATGATCAGAATCAGGAAGAAGAGAACCTGCATGCAGTAATGCGGGGGCCGCGCCCCCGCATTACTGCACAGGAGAGAATACTTCGGAATCAATCTATGGTTGAAAACTCAGAATTATTGCCATCGGGGAAGCCCAAGATCTCCAAAATGGAAATGCGAGGTATCGTGAAACGATTCCCCGGTGTTCTGGCAAACGATCATGTTGATTTCGATGTCCGGTCAGGCGAAGTGCATGCGTTATTGGGTGAGAATGGGGCGGGTAAAAGCACTCTAATGCGCATTCTGTATGGCCTCTACCAAGCTGACGAAGGACAGATCACGATCGATGGGCGGGCAGTCAAGATCGAATCACCGCATGATGCCATCGAATCTGGGATCGGCATGATCCACCAGCATTTCATGTTGGTACCGACGCTGACCGTTGCGGAGAACGTGGCTTTAGGGTTGCCATCCTCGCGTGGCATGCTTACCGATCTGGAGCAGGTCTCCGAACGGGTGTTGGAGCTGGCTGAACTTTACGGCTTGCAGGTCGATCCAGGTGCTTATGTCTGGCAGCTGGCTGTCGGTCAACAGCAGCGCGTCGAGATCATCAAGGCGTTATACCGGGGTGCAGCCCTCCTGATCCTGGATGAACCAACCGCTGTCCTGACCCCCCAAGAAGTCAGTGAACTTTTCATCACTCTCAGGCAGATGGTCGGGGAGGGTCATGTATTGATCTTTATCTCCCATAAGCTGCAAGAAGTCATGAATATCTGCTCTCGGGTCACTGTTTTGCGGGATGGACGGGTAGTCGGCAACCTTCCGATTGAAGATGTCACCCAGGGAGAGTTGGCGCGAATGATGGTGGGCCGGGAAATTCAAGCACAGGCTGAGAAAGAAGAAATAAAACAGACCGATGTTCGCCTTGCTCTGCAGGATGTCTGGGCGGATAATGATCTCGGAACTCCTGGATTGCGAGGGATTAGCTTTGAACTACTAGCTGGAGAAATACTAGGCCTGGCAGGTGTATCGGGTAATGGCCAAAGGGAGCTGGCTCAAGCAATCAACGGCTTGAGAGCGGTTACCAAAGGAAAGGTGAGAGTCGGAGAGAAAGACATCACAGGGGTCTCACCCGCAGAGGTGATCGCGCAAGGTCTGTCTTACATCCCGGAAGAGCGCATGGAAGATGGCATGATCAAGGAATTTACCGTTGCTGAAAACTTGATCCTGCGCGAGGTGAGTAAGAAGCCGTTCTCTCGCGGCGGTTTCCTTAACTTTAGGGCAATCTCTCGACAATCTGACATATTGATCGAGCAATATAATGTCAAAACACCCTCCCAGGATACACCTGTCAAGAATCTGTCTGGAGGAAATATCCAGAAACTGCTCCTGGCTCGCGAACTTTCTCGCAAACCGAGAATTGTTGTCGCAGCTCAACCGACGCGTGGGCTTGACGTCGGTGCCACGGAATACGTCCATCAGGTGTTAATGGACCAGCGGGCGGAAGGTACCGCGATTCTATTGATTTCTGAAGATTTGGACGAAATTTTAGCATTATCGGATCGAATAATTGTGATTTACGAGGGGGAGATCATGGGTGAGGTGATTTCTGGGCAGGCATCCCCCGAGGAAATAGGCCTTATGATGGCGGGCGTTCGTTCACAAGCTGGAGGCACGTTGGAGTGAAGCATAAATTTCTTGGCTACCAGTGCTCGCTGTGCAAAGCGGAATATGAAGCTGATGAAATAATCTATACCTGCCCAAATGATGGTGGTAACTTAGATATTGTCTATGATTATTCTTCCCTTAAACAGAATGTATCAGCGGACACGATCATTAACTCTCCGGAAGCATCTCTTTGGCGTTATTTGCCTCTGCTGCCGGTCAACGAGGTCCATGGTCGCGAGACGCCTCTGCAAGCTGCTGGATGGACTCCGAACTTTTCTCCACCTGCCTTGCGGGAGCAACTGGGTTTGCAATCGCTATGGGTTAAAGATGAAAGCCGGAATCCAACGGCATCATTTAAGGATCGCGCCAGTGCAGTTGTTGTTGCCCGGGCGCAGGAGATCGGTGCCGAGGTGGTGGTGACTGCATCTACGGGTAATGCAGGTGCAGCTTTGGCAGGAATGGCTGCTGCAGCAGGTCAAAAGGCGGTGATCTTCGCTCCCCGCACCGCGCCCCCAGCAAAAATCGCCCAGTTGTTAATTTATGGGGCTGATGTCTTGCTTGTTGATGGAAATTACGATCAAGCCTTTGATTTATCGATTCTGGCGGCAAATGAGTTTGGCTGGTATTGCCGCAATACTGGCTACAACCCATTTACCCTGGAAGGTAAGAAAACAGCTGCACTGGAGATTTGGGAGTGTTTAATCAACCGGAAATTAATTGATGGTCCCCTGGCAATATTTGTCTCAGTTGGTGATGGGAACATCATCTCTAGCTTGCACAAGGGTTTCAAGGACCTGCAGGCATTGGGCTGGCTCGACGGAATGCCGCGCATCTTCGGTGTCCAGGCAGAGGGTTCTGCAGCGATTGCGAACGCTTTCTCAATAGGCGTCGAAGAGATTACCCCTGTAGCTGCTGATACGCTCGCCGACAGTATTTCCGTAGATTTACCCAGAGATGGTGTTCGTGCAGTCCGAGCTGCAAGTCAGACCGGAGGTGCATACCTCACGGTTAGCGATGCTGAGATATTGGTTGCCATCGCAGACCTGGGGCAGGCGGGAATTTTTGCCGAGCCCGCTGGTGCGGCTGCATATGCTGGCCTCCATAAAGCGCTTAAACAGGCTATTATCGGGAGCGAGGATCCGGTTTTGGTGTTCAATACTGGCAGCGGTTTGAAAGATGTGAACGCCGCAATGCAATCTGTCGCTCCTGCAATCATCATTGAACCCACTTTGAGGGCAGTAGAACAGGCATTAGACTTAGCTGGTTAAATCAATATTATTTATTTTCATACGATTCTTGCCGCGAAATTACCATGTCCAAGCCCATTTATTCAATAATCGCTCCAATTTTCAATGAATCCGGGAATATCCCGGAGTTATATCGCCGAATTCGAAGCGTTTTGGATTCTACTGGGGAATTCTGGGAAATAATCCTGATCGATGATGGCTCAACTGATGATTCAGCGGACTTGATCCGCCGATATGCAGCCCAGGATGCGAGGGTAAAACCTGTTATTTTTGCTCGCAACTTTGGCCACCAGATTGCCGTCACTGCTGGTTTGGATTACAGCCAGGGTAATGCGGTAGTGATTATCGATTCTGATCTGCAGGATCCACCAGAAGTGATCTTGGATTTAATCAGCAAATGGAAAGAGGGTTTTCAAGTTGTCTATGCGGTACGAGCCGAACGCGAGGGCGAGAGCTGGTTCAAGTTATTTACCGCTTCGCTGTTTTACCGATTGATTACGAGCATCACCGAAGTGAAAATCCCCCTAGATGCTGGAGATTTTCGTTTATTAGATCGAAAAGTTGTTAATGTGCTGAATCAAATGCGGGAAAGACACCGCTTCTTGCGTGGCTTGTCTACCTGGGTGGGTTTTCGCCAAACGGGTGTGCCGTACCGCCGGGTAGCCCGTCAGGTGGGAGAGACAAAATATCCATTCAGAAAGATGTTTCGCCTGGCGATTAACGCGGTGACGAGTTTTTCATATTTCCCTCTGCAGCTGGCCACCTACATCGGATTTGTTGCTGCAGGGTTAAGCATTCTCTCCATTCCGGTCGTGATCGCAATCCGTTTATGGGGGACTGCGACCCCATTGCTTGGTCAGGCAACAACCTTGATTGCGGTGCTCTTCTTAGGTGGCGCGCAGCTGATATCTCTAGGAATTCTTGGAGAATATATTGGACGCCTATATGACGAGGCAAAAGGGCGACCTTTGTATATTATCCTGGAAGCACCAGGAGAAGAAGATGAAGATTGATAACCACCACTCCAACTAATTCGTACTAATTTAATGAGGCATAAAATGATCAATTTATCAATTGAGCAGGAGACACTTCAACGGAGTGTCAAACGGGCGCAAGAGCAAAATATCGTTATTCCGACCTTCAAGCAGATGAAAGATCCAGATTTGATCCCTGATTCGATTAGAGGAACTTTAACAAATACCGGCTTGTGGGATTTATCACCGGAGAACCTTTTCAGAATTACATGGAAGAACGAACCTGTCCCGCAAGGTGGCGGCTTTAACGGTGTAAATCTTATTGAATTTCCTTCAAGTCTGACAGGAACAGAGGCTAGGATCATTGCTCTGGTTGGCAAATGGTTCCCAACTGGGGCCCATAAGGTTGGCGCTGCGTTTGGCTGTTTGGTTCCCCGCCTGGTTACAGGGCAATTTGATCCCACAACCCAAAAAGCTGTCTGGCCATCAACCGGAAATTATTGTCGGGGTGGTGCTTATGACTCGGCTTTGCTTTCATGCCAGTCGATCGCTATCCTGCCGGAAGGGATGAGCCAGGAACGGTTTGATTGGTTGGCGGAGATCGCGGGGGAGGTCATCGCTACACCAGGTAGCGAATCGAATGTCAAGGAAATCTTTGATAAATGTTGGGAATTACGCGCCACAGGTGAAGATTTGATGATCTTCAACCAGTTTGATGAATTCGGCAACTATCTTTGGCATTATGACGTTACTGGTCATGCGATGGAGGAGGTGCTGAACCAGGTCATGGGACCAAGGGATGTCTACCGGGGGATGGCGTCGGCAACAGGCTCAGCGGGTACGATTGCAAGTGGGGATTACATGAAGCAAGTTTTTCCGACCAGTAAAATTGTCGCCAGTGAAGCCTTGCAGTGTCCAACTTTGTTAGAGAATGGTTTTGGAGCACACCGCATCGAGGGCATCGGTGACAAGCACGTGCCTTGGGTACACAATGTTAAAAATACTGATCTAATTGTGGCAATTGATGATAACGCAGTCGTAAATTTGGCACGATTATTTAATGAACCAGCCGGCCGCAATTACCTGGTTTCCCAGGGAGTCTCAGAAGACCTGATCAACCAGCTTGATCTGCTTGGATTTTCAGGGATTTCCAATATGCTCTCGGCGATCAAATTTGCTAAGTACTATGAGATGGGTAAAAATGATATCGTGCTCACCATATTGACTGACTCCATGGAGCTTTATGGCAGTCGGTTGTCTGAGATGCAGGCTGAATTTGGTGATTACCAAGAGTTAAATGCGGCCGCAGATTATGCCAGATACCTGCAAGGTGTCACCACAGATAATATGATCGAGCTAAGTTATCTCGAACGCCGCAGGTCCATAATTTGAAGTACTTTACCTGGGTCGAACAACAAGGTAAAACCTATGAGGAAATTATGGCCCAGTGGTATGAAAAGGACTACTGGACCAGTGTTCAAGCTCAGGTTGACGAAATCGATGCATTGATCGATGAATACAATACAAGGGTTGGCTTGATCTAATCAAGGTCTGAGTTAACTGGTTTAATAATCTGTGATCTGACCGGTATCTGGTAGATTCCCCCTCAGGTATTCGCATGGGAACAGCGCTAACTCCTGCCTCGCTTGTCCTGGTTGCTGTGATGACAGAGCCACGCGACCTAGAAATCGCGCGCTTATTTGGTTGGTATCGGATACCGCTCAGGACTGCACCCAAAGTAATTGCAGTTGACTACCTGGCTTTCTACCAAACCAAGGCATTCAAGGAACAAAGATGGCGCATTCAATACATCGCTCAGGTAAGAGGACACGAACTAACGACACGCGGTGAATTGCTGCGAGATGAATCAAACCATCCACGTACCCAAGAGGAGTATTACAAAGTCCAGATTGGCCAGATTGAAGAATTACCGATTACAATTCTGGCACATAAATGGCGGCGGATAACATTCCTGTATACGACCGGTGAATACCTCTTGAATGCAGAAACTGTCAATGATCTAGTCGTTCATTCGGAAGAACGGCAAATCCTTTGGAAAGCTTTGCGGGAAAGATTGGTACAAAGTCAATCCTACAATACTGACGAAGTAGAAGATGCGGTTCTTGATGATGAAATCTTGTCTCATCTGCTTGGTATCAAAGAACTTGGGGAGCAATTATGAAGTGAGACTGCCTCCACAGTTTGCTCGGAGTTAATCATGCCAATATTAATAAAATCCGGCACGCTAATTACTGCCTCGGAGACCTTCGAGGCAGACATTCTCATTGATGGTGAAAAAATCGTTTCTGTGGGGAAAAATACCGATATCTCCGGGGCACAACTTATCGATGCTGCTGGGAAGTTGGTTATGCCAGGCGGGATTGATCCCCATACCCATTTAGACTTACCTATGTTTGACACGGTTTCATCAGATGATCACTACACAGGGCACAAAGCTGCCGCTTTTGGGGGTACTACTACGGTGATGGATTTCGTTCCTCAGGATTACGATACGCTGCATGAAGCAGTAGAGGTTTGGCATGCAAAGGCTGACAAAAAAGCAGCCATTGATTTCAGCTTTCATATGAATATTACTCGACTTGATGAACAGGTTGAGAAAGAAATACCTCAATTGCTCGATTTAGGAATTCCAACCTTGAAAGTGTTTATGGCTTATAACGATCGTCTCCGGTTGCAGGATGGTGAAATATTTCGTGTGTTGCGCATTGCCAGGGAGCATGGAATGTTAACCATGTTGCATGCTGAAAATGGCGATGTGATCGATATTCTTGTCGCCGAAGCGCTCGCTGCTGGGCATACCTCACCTGAATGGCATGCTCGCACCAGACCGGGTTGGGGTGGGGTGGAGGCGGTCTTACGCGGCGCAGCCCTGGCAGAACAGGCAGGTTCGCCTCTATATGTCGTTCATGTCAACCAGATCAGAGAAGCAGAGCAGCTGCGCTATGCCCGCCAGCGTGGAGTAAATGTCATTGGTGAGACCTGCCCACCCTATTTGTTCTTCACTGATCAGTACTTAAACCGACCGGATGGCGCCAAATGGATCTGCTCGCCCCCGATGCGTTCATTGGAAGATAATCAGGGTTTATGGAAAGCACTGGCGGATGGTACTTTACAGACCATCGGCACAGACCACTGTCCATTCTTTTTTGATGGAACCCAAAAAATTGAATATGAAGGGACGCCGGTATCCATTCCCGGTAAAGAGCTCGGTAAAGATGACTTCACCAAAATTCCTAATGGCGTTCCAGGAGTCGGTGACAGATTGCCAATCATGTGGACTTATGGGGTCGGCGCTGGTCGCATCACGCCTAACCAGTTTGTGGCATTGACCAGCACGAATGTGGCTAAGATTTTTGGTTTGTATCCTCAAAAGGGCGCTTTGGTACCGGGAGCGGATGCAGATATTGTGGTTTGGGATCCCAACCGGCGTTTAACCTATGGTGTTGCTCACGCACATCACCGCACTGACTATAACCTTTATGAGAATTGGGAATTGGTCGGTTACCCGGAAAAGGTCTTTCTACGTGGCGGTCTGATCGTTGACGGAGAACGTTGGCTCGGAAAACCAGGAGGGGGACGTTATTTATCTCGGGATCCAAATGCGGTTATGATATAGTTTTCGTTTACACGCCTGAACCAATTTGGAATAAATCGATAGCATGTTTGTCATAATCTCAATCTTGTTGCTGGTTATCACCTCCTTGGTTATGTTGGTCCTTCGCCTTTCCCGGCCGAGTTTTGGATATCACTGGTTGATTGCTGCCGGAGGAGCTCTTGTCACCTGGATCGTGCTGCTTCTGTTGGGGATTACACTCCCGGTAAGCGTGCAATTAATTAGCTGGGGACCTAGAACAGCATATCCAAACTCATTCATTATGATTGCAGACAAGGTTTCCTGGCCATTTGCTGTAGGATTGGGAACCCTCATTCTCGCTGCATTACTCACAGATGTCGTTCGCGCCTACGAGATGGATTGGTCTAATTGGGCAAGCAGCTTGGTTGTGACTGCCCTTGGTTTGATCGGTGTATTCTCTGGAAACTTATTGACTTTCATTTTAGCCTGGACTGCATTTGACATTATTGGATTGGTAATTCTCTTACCCCAGCTGCAATCGGGAAAATCGCGTCGCCGGGCAGTGTGGGTCTTCTTTTCACGCCTGCTTGGGAGTACATGTTTATTGATTGCAGGAGTAATATCTGTAAACGATAATGGAAGCTTTCTTCTTGAGCGGGTATCTCCGGCTGCAATCACCTTTGTTGTACTTGCCGCAGGATTACGTCTGGGCTCGGTCATAGTTGATTCGCCATTAATTGAAAACCCAACAAGTCGGCGCAGCTACGGGACTGTATTAAGTTTAGTTTCAGCGACGATTGTATTAGTTTTCCTGGTGCGAGTTGCTTCAGCATTAGAAAATGTTGAATTACCAACCAATTTATGGGTGATTATATTCGGCATAACAGGATTGGTGTCTCTGCTATCTGGCGGAGTTTGGATATTGGCACATGATGAGCTTGACGGCCGGCATGCCTTTATTTTGGGAATGAGCGCTATAGTAATCGCTGCCACTTTGCGAGCCCAAGCGGAAGCAAGTTTGTCTTGGTCATTGGCAATCGTATTCTCTGGGGGATTGATCTTTCTTTCATCTGTCAGAACCCGGTTTTCTATGTGGATTACCCTCCTGGGTTTGGTTGGAATCTCAACCTTACCTTTCACACCTGCCTGGAACATATGGATGCTATTTACCATACCTTTTAACCCATCCCTAGTTCTTTACTTGATCGCCATAGTTTTCATGATCTGGGGCTATGCTCATCATGCATCGCAATTTAAACCAGAGCCATCCGGTCTCGAACGTTGGATCAAGGTGGTTTATCCAATGGGGTTATTGTTATTTCCGCTGGTTCAAATCATTTTTGTTTGGTTCTATTTACCAAAAATCGGTGAAGCCGCGCTCATGGGTTGGATATTAGGTCCTCTGATAAGTGTTCTCGCTCTTATTGGTTTCTTCTGGCAACGTCGGGGAGGAAAGGTGCCACAACTAATGGCCAATAGCATCAATGTTATCTTCACATTGGGTTGGTTTTATGCCATAGTGAAAACTATTTATGATTACCTTTCTCGCTTTATCCACTTCATTTCGAAGGTTTTGGAAGGTGAGGGAGGCTTACTTTGGGTATTGCTGTGGATCCTGTTATTTATAGCGTTATTAGTAATTAGCATCGGAACCTAGTTCATGATTCTAAATTATCTCGTTCTTCCTTCAGTGATCCTGGCTTTCATTGCGGCCACAGTTTTGTTAATCAGCTGGGATTGGCGGATCAGCATTTTCAGCCTGGGAATTCAATATTTATGTGTATTTGTGCTGATTTCTTTGAGCTGGCCGATGGAAACAGCTGCGGTAAAAGTGGTCGCAGGTTGGATGGCAGGTGCGGTCTTAGGTCTTGCCTTATTAAATTTGCCGCAAGAAAATATCCATGGAAAACCAGTGCTGGTCTCGGATATCGCTTTTCGATTGCTGGCGGCGATCCTGGCTGGGTTGTTTGCTTTTACTGGTGGTGCGAGATTCGTGATCTGGCTGCCAGAGATCGATGTCCAGGCTGCATATGGTAGCCTGATCCTGGTCTCATTAGGATTGCTTCAGCTGGGATTGACTACCCATCCTTTTAGAGTGGTTTTAGGATTGTTAACTATTCTCAGTGGATTTGAAATACTATATGCTGGAGTGGAAAGTTCAATTCTGATCACCGGATTACTGGCGATCGTGACACTTGGTTTGGCTATTGTGGGGGCTTATATGCTTACTGCTCCAACTTTGGAGGAAGCAAGTTGAATTCTGCATATATATGGATAATTTTCCCAAGCCTGGTAGTGGTGATTCTACTCCTGCTCCGAAAACAGGAAACCCTGGTAGCGATCCTTGCCGCAGGGATCACAGCAGTCCTGGCAGGTCTGGCTGCCTGGTTGCCGCTGCAAGAACAGATCGTTTTCTGGAGATGGGTATTACCCTTTTCGGATACATTTATTATTTTTGGAAGACGGATTGTCCTTTCTGCAGCTGATCGTCCAACTTTGATCGTCATATACCTTACAGCAACGCTATGGTTTGGTGCCGCTCCACTCGCCCGTCCTAACCGACTATTTGTGCCGTTAGGATTAGGCATGGTGACATTATTAACTGCAGCTATCGCTGTTGAGCCATTTCTTTTCGCGGGTGTGTTAATCGAGATTGCTGTTCTGGTGAGCATCCCCTTCTTATCTCCACCAGGTAGTCGTGCGAGTCGCGGTGTATTACGTTACCTTTCATTCCAAACGATAGGGATGCCGTTCATTTTAATTTCCGGTTTTATGTTTACAGGTTTTGAGGTTGGTCCAGGAAATCAGGAAATTGTAGCCATAGCCACCGCCTTGTTGGCAATTGGATTTGCTCTATTACTGGCTGTTTTCCCATTCCATACCTGGATTCCGATGTTGGCGGAGGATTCCCATCCATACCCAACAGCCTTTGTTTTCCTATTGCTCCCGGTAGCGGTGACAATTTTGGGGCTTGGATTTTTGGATAGTTATGTTTGGTTTAAGAGTAATCCAAGCACAGCTCTGCTCTTACAACTTGTCGGAGCAGTGATGGTGGTGACTGCTGGTATTTGGGCTGCAGTAGAAAGACATATTACTCGGTTGATGGGATTTGCCATCATATTGGATATCGGGTTTTCCCTAATTGCAATCAGCTTGGCTATTGGTGGCAAATCCGAGATTTATCGGGTTCTATTTTTTGCTCTCTTGCTGCCGCGAGGTTTAAGTCTCGGTGTTTGGGCATTGGCGTTATCTGGTCTGATTGGGAGAATCGAAATTCTCGATCTGGAGAATATTCGCGGTTTAGCAAAAAGCTATCCAGTCATATCGATCAGCATGATCCTGTCGATATTTTGCATCGCAGGGATGCCGCTGCTCGCAGGTTTTCCTCTGAAACTGGGCGTGATTGAAGGATTATCAGTGACGGTCCCTCGGATTTCCTTCTGGGTAATCCTGGGTAGCCTAGGTTTGATTGTGGGTGGGATTCGAATGCTGATTTCTATGGTTTCTGATGCAGATGCGACCAGAGAAAAAGCACCTGAGCCAAGAGTTTTAAAAACCTTTCTCGTGATCGGTTTGGCCATTCTATTTATCCTAGGAATTCTGCCAAACACCTTTATCCAATTAATCATCAATTTGCCGGCAGCATTTGGACCCGTGGTCCCATAAGCTTAATGCTATAATTCGCAAACCCTCGAAAAAGCCTTTCCGTATAGGAATTTCTCAAATGGAGGCCAGAAATGGAATTTGACCAGGTCCTCAAACAACTAGAATGGTTAAATGATGAACGTCGTAAGGATAAGGATATTATCGCCAAGCAGGAAGAACGTATCATTACCATGGAGGGCGGAATCTCAGCATCCAACCAGCAGATTAAGGATCTAAGCGGTGAGATCATCCGTTTGTCTGCAGTTGTAGGTCGTATGGATGATTTCGATTCTTCTTTGCTTCAACAGCGCATGGAAATCAACCAGCAAATTGACGAACAGGATAAACAAACCAAGAAGCGCGAAGAAGAGATGGAGAAAATTCGCCGGGTTGAAATGCGCTCGATTGATTCAAGTTTTGCTGAAACTCGCCAGGAACTTGAATCAGTTTCCGGGATTAAACGCAGTCTCCAGGCAAGAGTAGATGAAGAGGCCAGATTGGCACAACAATTAGACGATCAACGGGTAAAAGTTCTGGATATTCAACGTAGCGAAGAAGAATATACTCGCACGTATCGTTTGATGGAAGATGGTCGTCGACAAGATTCAAAACGCCTGGTGGATCTGCAGGGTGAAGCTTCTGCATTACGAAAAAGGTCTGACGAACAGCGTGGACAGATGGAGCTTGTTTCATCTAATTTACGCAAAGTAGAAGGACGTCTCACGGAAACCTTAGCGCAAGATTCTGAGCGGCAGGAAGCCCAGGATTCTTTCATTGAAAAACAAGCCTTACAACAAGTAGAATTTGAGCGCACCTGGAAGGAGTGGCAAGCACAAATTGAGAAGATTGATCGCCAGTCGAGCGATGTTGAGAGGCAATTCCAATCCCTTGATAGCACTCATAGTGAAGTAAAAAGACTAAAAGGTTCCATAGAAGAGCTTCAAGGTCGGGTTGAGAGACGAATTAGCGAGATCGCGGAGGTGCAACGCCTGGCCGAAGAGCGATTCAGACAAGAGTGGGTAACCTTCAAGGCTGATGATCAAAAGCGCTGGACTAATTACACCTTGACTCAAGAAGAACAACGGAATGAGCTATCCAGAAATCTGGAAAATATGGGGGATCAACTCATGGATCTTAAACTAGGCTTTCAGGAAATTCAAGATATGATCCACCAGATGAATGAGGAGACTGAAAGACGTCTTCAATCCTTGTTATCTATGACCCATGATTGGGTAGCTGCATATGAACGAATCGCTGGGAACAGCCGTTAATGGATACGGATCACCTAGCAAAATATCGAATCTGAGATATCCCTAATATTGTGAGGCAATTGAATGCGTGTAATCGGCACAGCAGGTCATGTCGATCATGGAAAATCAACCCTGGTTGAATCTTTAACCGGGATGAACCCTGACCGGTTGAAAGAAGAGCGTGAAAGGCAAATGACCATCGATCTTGGATTTGCCTGGATGGAATTACCAACTGGGGAGCAGGTAGGTATCGTGGATGTACCTGGTCATCGGGATTTTATCGAGAATATGCTGGCTGGAGTGGGTGGTATTGACGCAGCACTGTTTGTCGTCGCAGCAGATGAAGGAGTCATGCCGCAAACCCGCGAACACCTTGCCATACTTGATATTCTCCAAATTAATGGTGGACTGGTCGCTCTGACTAAGATCGATATGGTCGAAGATCAAGACTGGCTTGACTTGGTTGAAGATGAGGTGCGTGAAGTTATAAATGGAACAATATTGGAAAAAGTCCCAATTGTGCGTGTTTCTGCGAAAACTGGCCAGGGACTCTCGGTTTTGCTCCAGACATTGGACGATGTTCTCGCTGAAAGCCCCCCTCGACAAGATTTAGGACGTCCACGATTGCCAGTTGACAGAGTGTTTTCGATCGCTGGATTTGGTACAGTAGCCACAGGGACTTTGAGCGATGGTCATTTTCGAGTTGGAGATGAGATCGAAATTCTTCCCAATGGAACTCGAGGTCGAATCCGGGGACTACAAACTCATAAGCAAAAGGAAGATTTAGCGCTCCCCGGAAGCCGCACAGCAGTCAACATATCAGGGGTGGCTCTCGAGCAAATCAAACGGGGGGATGTGGTTGCACATGTGGGCGATTATCAACCAACACGCCGTATGGATGTTAGGTTTCGTTTGCTTGGGGTTGTGTCCCAGGCATTAAAGCACAATACTGAAGTTAAGTTATTTGTCGGCGCGGCAGAGGTTTTGGCAAGGGTACGCACATTGGGCAGTGAAGTGCTCCAACCAGGGGATGACGGCTGGCTGCAACTTGAAATGCGCGAGCCAGTGGTTGTTATACGTGGTGATCACTATATACTAAGACGACCATCTCCGGGGGAGACAATGGGCGGTGGAATTGTGGTTGATCCGCATCCCAAGGGGCGGCACAAGAGATTTACTGCAGGACTCATCGAGCGATTGGAATCTTTAGCTGAAGGGACTCCAATCGATATTTTCCTGCAATCATTAGCTACTGTGGTGGCTGCACCGTTGCGTGAAGTGACATTGCACTCCAATCTAGAAGAAAAAACCGCTCAAGATGCTATAGATGAGCTGGTCCAGTGTGGGGAGATCGTCTCTCTTGAAATTGGAAAGGGCGAACTCCACGCCAATAGCGATCTCCTGGTTACGTCTATTGGTTATTGGGAGCAGCTGTCTTCAACGACCTTCAACATTGTCGAGGAATATCACACAACCTATCCCCTGCGCAGAGGCATGCCAAAGGAAGAACTCAAGAGCCGCATGAAGTTGTCCCCCCGTCTTTTTTCTGGCTTGATACGAATATTAATTCTGGATGACCGGTTGGATGAGATAGGGCCTCTCATCCTTTGTCCGGGACATGAAATCAAATTTACTCCCCAACAAGAACTAGCAGTCCAATCACTCTTGAAACGTTTTGCAGCCTCACCTTATTCCCCACCTTCGGTCAAAGAAGCGAAATCGGATGTTGGTGATGAAGTATTCCAGGCGATGGTTGATCTCGATCTCTTAGTTCCTGTGTCGAGTGAAGTGGTCTTCCAACGAGAGGATTATGAGCGGATGGTGGTCGATGTGAAAGCTCTGTTTCAAGAAAAGGGGACATTAAGCGCTGCACAAGTTAGAGATCACTTTGACACCAGCCGTCGCTATGCCCTGGCATTCCTGGAGCATCTCGACGAAGTCGGTGTGACAGTCAGGGAAGGGGATGTCCGGCGTTTGAGATGAGCTCATCGAGGACAGGATCCAGGTGAACCCATTCCCCGGCGATCATCGTTCCAAGGGGGCGAATATCCCGGATTTCATCCAAACTTACCTGGAAGATATCCTGATCTAATACTAGAAGGTCAGCCAGGAAACCAGGAGCTAGCTTTCCCAGCCGGTCCTCCATACCGGCTGCATAGGCGGCACCGCTCGTGAATCCATGCAATGCTGCTGCAAAGGATAGTTTTTGCTCTGGATACCAGCCTTGTGGTCCGGGTGAGCCATCCACTCTTTTTCGAGACACCGCCGCGTGGAGCCCCCAAAACGGATTTGGGGATTCAACTGGAGCATCTGAACCGAAAGCTAGCATTGTACCCTCGTCCAGCAGGGATCGCCAGGCATAGGAGTACCTGGAACGCTTGCCCCAATATTGGTCTGCTGTGGGGAAATCCGAAGTGGCATGAATCGGCTGCATGGATGCGATCACATCTAAACCTGCCAGGCGGGGGAGATCATCTGGATGAATTAATTGGACATGTTCGATGCGGTGCCGTAATTTACGAGGTTCTCTATTTCTATCTAAGATGATTGAATGTTGACGTTCGTATTCCCTGAGCTGTGATAACGCCTGCAGGACTTCATGGTTGGCAGAATCTCCAATTGCATGCACAGCCAGGCTTAATCCATTTTTAACAGCTTGGCGACCCTGTTCGAATAAGTTTTCAGCATCCAACATGAGCAGCCCACGGTTCTCTGGTTCGCCCTCATAAGGCTGAAGCATAGCCGCGGTGCGGGTACCTAGGGCACCATCTGCAAAGGCTTTGATTGAGCCAATTCGCAGCACATCATCCCCAAAACCAGTCTGTAATCCAAGATCAATTGCATCAGAGAGCGACTCAATCGGAATACTTTTAGTTACCCGTAATTTCAATCTTCCAGCAGCATGGAGCTGTTGGAGAGCGACGAAGCAGGTTCGTCGATCAAAATCGTGCACACCGGTAAGTCCCATTTTCCAGAGCTTGGTCTGGGCGTTGTTGATGTCTTTCGCCACTTGTTCAGGTGAAGGCTCTGGGATGATGTCCGAAACTAAAGACATCGCAGTTTCAAACAAGATTCCGGTGGGCGAACCGTCAGTGTGGCGTTGAATGCGACCCCCAGGAGGGTCTGGAGTTTGCGCTGATACCCCAGTCTGGTGGAGAGCTGCAGAATTAACCCAGGCAGCATGCAAGGATTTAGCAGTCAGATAGACAGGGTGCTGAGTTGTAATTTTGTCTAAATGCCCAGTATTGCCGAAACCTTCTGGCCATTGATTTTGATTCCAACCATGACCCAGGATCCACTCATTGTATGGAGTAGT
>PVMS01070405.1_pt1 | contig 17607 bp, 17 predicted proteins | sample 1853461 | NCBI WGS metagenome assembly PVMS01 (sample SAMN08582032, study PRJNA380276) | Marine sediment metagenome, whole genome shotgun sequencing project. | isolation source: ocean sediment barecode stripped | collected 2017 | reverse complement strand
GTTGGTTTCATGTTTATTTGTCATAATGATCCCTTTCTGTAAATTGGCTTGTAGATGATTTGAATATATTGACAAAAAAGGATTACTGTTTTAAAAGGAACTTCTTTTTACTTCATTGTTTGAGATTTTTTGTAGTGAATTTAATTTATGTGAAAGAAATTTAAATAGACTTTGTGAGAGCCTCTTTTTCTCAGTTAAACTTAAAATTGATAATTGTGTCGTAATATATCGGAAACGAAAGTACCCCGAATAACGTATCATATGTCACGTATAATGTGTCATAAATCGTAATATAGGTTAAATCTTTTAAGGCAAATGTGGTATAATCATAGTAAATAATTAGATGTGAGTTGATAAAATTTGAGTAAAAATGGAGATGAGGAGAAGGTAAAACATATTCTAACTGGTCCCAAGCTTTCTGCAGTTAAAACTATGCTTGAAAAAGATCACGCAATTGATTGCATGTTTCTGTTGCACATGGGTCGTGGTAAATGGAAAGAGGCAAAAGATTTTATGCGAAGCAATGAGTTAACGCTTAGCGATGGTACTTTTAGGTCAAGGATGATTGAAATTGAGCAACTTGGTTTGGCAAAAAGTGTAAGAATTGATCCTTTAAAAAAGTACTATGTCATAACAGAGTTTGGTGAAAAGGTGGCAAATCTTCTTCTTGGATTTTTTGACGAAATAGATGTCTAGATCCAAAATCTTTTTCGCTTAACTGTAGTACAGTTCCTTTTTTCAACGTTATTTAAACTTGATTTGCGTCTTTTTTTATGTTTTTGTGTATTTTTGTTTTACACATAATTAATATTGTGTATTAAGTCATAAGACTTAAATTACTGGCTCAATCTACCAATAATATCAATCCCAAAGGAGGGATAAAAGAGAAAAATGAAAACATTAAGAAAAATAAGGAAAAATGAAAAAGCCCTAAGTCCCGTAGTCGCATCAATCATACTCATCGCAGTAACAGTTGCAGTCAGTATCGCAGTAGCCGCATGGATGGGAGCCCTAACAGTAGGTTTCATGGACACAAACAGCGTCACAGTCACTAATGTTGCGTTTGCCAATGGTAATGAAATTACTTTATCAGTAAAGAACACAGGTACTTCTAATGTCACATTAAGCACTGCAAAAGTAAATGGTGTAGTTACTACAATAGCCACTAATCCTAGTCCGATTGGTACTGGACTTTCCGCAGATGTGGTGCTAACTTCAGATTATACAGCTGGAAACACGTACAAAGTAGAACTTTACGATGCAAGTGGACAACTAGTAGGCGCATATCAGGCAATAGCCGTATAAATTTCCCTTTGTTTAGAAAAATTTAGGGGTAGGGTGAAACAAACCACTCCAAAATCCCCCTCTCTTTAGTTTCCTCTTTGGAGGTGTAAAAAGAAAAATGGTAGTAGAAATAAAAGAATATGGATCGGCAGAAGAAATAGAAGAAACTCTCGATAGAGACATATCCCATACAAAAAGTACTCTAGGTGAATACTTGCGAAGACTAGATGACATTCGCTCATTAGCTGAGAAATCAAAGAAAATCCGAGAAGTAGTCATGAAACTAGCTGGCAAAAAAGCTTCAAACGAAAGCTTAGGTGAAATCTCTATGGGTAATCTAAACATTGTTTTAGATGCTAACCCTTTTGATGAACTAACAGCAATCGAATCTGTAGTGCGAAGCCATCAAGAAAGACTATTAATCCTTCAAAAAGCTAGAGAATCACTAAAATGGCTAGAACAACTCGGTGACACTGACGGCTTAAAATACTTAGTCGTGGAAACAGAAGGAATCCCAGAGCGTATCCTGTTCAAAATATCTTGACACAATAAAAAAAATAGAAAATTAGGAGCCAGAAACAATGAACAGCACAATATACGCATCTGCTCTCAAAAACACAATAGATGAAATCAAAAACATATGCCCAGAAGTGTCAGAAACCTTTGTCTTCAAAAACTCAGATATCATTGCCAAAACTGATTCCTCATCTAAAAAAACCTTAGATCAGGCTATCCTTGCTTTAAATTCAATTGAAAAAGAAGCAAAAAAAGTATGTCACATAAAGTCAATAAGAATTGAAGGCAAAAAAGGTAAAATAAACCTGACTAACATGGAAAAAATCAATTTTGCAACTGTTCTAACAAATGAAGCAGACGAAAAATACGTGACTACTCTAACAAGAGTGCTGGTTCCTACAGTTATCAAACTTGTAGATAATATACAACTAAATTTACCAAAAATTGAAGTTGAAAATAAAAAACCTCCTGAACCAGTTAAAGAAACTCCCAAAGCTGCTGAAAAAATACAAGATACTCCAAATGATTTCCCAGTAAACGAAGCACCATTAGTTGAATTAATTGAAGTTCCTGCAAGTGAAAAAATCCAAATCGCTGAAGAAATACAAGATACAGAAATTCTAAAAAATGAATCAAAAGAAGAAACACCCAAAAAAGAACTTGAAAATGAAACTTTTCTAGCTGAACCACCAGTAACCCGGCTAATTGTAGAAAAACTAAGCGGCCTATTAGTATCCTCAGACACAGTACGAATCGACAAGGAAATAATAGAAAAATGGAGCGAACTCTACGAGGGTAAAAAAATTGAAATGCTTTACATTGAAAATATCAATGGAAAAAATACGCAAAGCAAATTTAGAAATATAAAAAGTTCGAAATATGCTGGAAAAGGCGTAATTCGAATCCCAGAAAAAATACAATTTGCCCTGGAAACTTCAAAAGGTGAACTAGTCACAATCAAACCAGTAATAAATTAAGAGGAAAACAAGAATGGCCAACAAAAAACAAAGCATCCAAAAAACTGAACCTCCAGTTATTGTTGAAAACGAACTATCAACTCCAGCTATTGAAGAAGTCGCACTATTCAAAAACCTAAATAATAATCTTAAGAACCTGAATAAACTCAAAGGTGTATTGGGATATATTATACGAAATGCTGCTTCCGCTACAATAGACCTTAAGGAACCAGAAAAACTAGTTGAATACGCAATTTTCACATCTCAAGTAATGGATTCGAGCATGGAACTTGCAAAATTATTCGCTTTAGGTGATCTAAACACAATACTAATTGAAGGTGAAGAACTCAAAGTTCTGATTATGATAATCAAAGAAAACAAAATTAATATTTTCATGAAGAAAAGCGTTGATCACATAGAACTTGCAAAAAAAGTTTCACCCTAGCCCACCCTTTTTTTTTCTTTTTTACTAAATTTTTTCTATAGTCAATATTTAACTAGTTTTACTTCAATTTAACCTCAAAACTTCAAACTAAACTTTGTTAATTAAGTATAGTTCCAATAAAATGAACCTCATTTTAATAAAAGGCATTTACAAGATAATAAGAGTCATATTGGTTTCTCAATTTAATAACAGTTAACCTTTAATTTGATCTTGTCTTTTCGTTGGTTGATCAAAGTTGTCTTTATCAGATGGTCTCTCGAAGAAAAAAGATTCAATTCAGATGATAAAGTTCAAAAACTTTAACAAATTAACTTTAACAATTCAAATTCGATCTATGATGGAGAACTAAATGGCATGCATAAAAAATTATTAATTCCTGGGCCTACAGAAGTGAGTCAAGAAATATTAAGCGAGCAATCTCGCTATCTTATAGGGCACAGAGAAAAGGCGTTTTCAGATCTCTATGGTGGAATAAAGAGTAAAATTACTAAATTTTTTGAGTTGTCTGACAGTTATTATACTTCCGTGACTACTTCTTCTGGTTCTTTATGGTTTGATATTGTTGGGAGAAGTATTGTAAAAGAAAAAGCTCTTGTGTGCGTGAATGGTGCTTTTTCTTCACGATTTGCTAAAACGATTCAATCTTGTGGAAAAAAAGTTGATATTATTGAAGTAGATTGGGGCAAAGCGATAAAAACTAGTATGGTAGCTGAGAAACTTGAATCCGAAAAATATGATACTGTTGTTATGTGTCATAATGAATCATCAACTGGGGTGAGAAATCCCATTTATGAAGTTGGGGATCTAATTCGAAGCACTTATCCTAACATACTTTTTGCAGTTGATAGTGTGTCCTCAATGGCTGGTGACAAAATTATTCCCAACAATATTGGGTGTGATGTCATTTTTGCTTCATCACAAAAATGTTTTGCGTTACCTCCAGGACTCTGTATTGGTATAGTATCTGACAGGGCAATAAAGAGAGCTAATAATGTGTCCAATCGTGGTTCGTATACGGATTTGGTTAATATATTTGATTTTGAAAAAAAGAATCAAACACCATTTACTCCAAATATCTCCCTTCTTTACGCCTTGGACAAACGACTGAATCTTTTGATAAAAGAAACCTATGCTCATGTGTATGAAAGACACCTAGAAATGGCTAAATGTACTCGTGATTGGGCAAAAACACATTTTGAATTGTTTCCTGAACCTGGTTTTGAATCAGTTACATTAACTTGCATAAAAAACACTCTTGAAAAAAATGTTAAAGAGTTAATTGAAAAACTAGCTTTGAGAGGTTTTATGATTTCAAATGGTTATGGGATGCTGAAAGAAAAGACTTTTCGAATTGGTCATATGGGTGAATGGAATTCTATTGAAGTAAAAAAGGTTCTAGATATTATTGATGATATTTGGGGTTTTTAACAATTAACTTTAAAGTTCTGTTTCATTTGATAATTATTGAAGAGGGTCCACGTTATTAATGTGTGAAAACAAAATACTCCTATTTTCTATAATGCCATCTAAAAATAAGATTAACATACAAAGAACTAATCGGTTATCAAAGAAGTTATTTTTTTTAGCGAGATTTATGTGAGTTGAGCTAGTTGGTTGAGATCAGACCTTTTAAAGCTATACGTTATTCCCAGAAAGCGGGGCCTATTGATGATCTAGTGACTCAACCATACGATAAAATTGATCCTTTACTGCAACAAGCTTATTATGAAAAATCAATTTACAATTATTGTCGGTTAATTTTACCACTAGAAAGTAATAAGTACACATCAGCAAGAGAACGAATTCTCAATTGGATTCGTAAAGGAATTTTACTGAAAGATGAAGAAACCGCAATATTTGTATCTAGGCAAGAATTTCAATTTGATGGAAAAAAATTATTCAGAATTGGATTAATAGCTGCTCTTCGTCTTTATCCATATAGTGAAAATGTGGTATTTCCACATGAAGTTACCTATAAAGAACCTAAAACTGATCGCATAAATATGTTAGAATCAGTTCAAAAAGATCTTGAACCAGTTTTTTTTGTTTATTCTGATCCTGAGAAAATAACAATTAAATTCTTTTCAAAAATAATTAAAACTTTGCCTATAATTGATTTTACAGATTCGATAGGAATAATACATACACTATGGAAAATATCTGATCCTCAAGATCTTGAATTCATAGAGAATGCTCTTAGAGATAAAATTCTTGTTATTGCTGATGGCCATCATAGATATGAGAGCGCTTTAACATATAGAGATATTAAACAAAAAAACGTAAAATGGGATAAAGACTCAGCTTTCAATTTTCATATGTCCTACCTAGTTCCAGTTGAAGAAGAAGGTCTAATAGTTTTGCCAACTCACAGAGCTTTAAAAGAATTTGATTTAACTCCTACAAGATTAAAAAAACTAAAAGAATACTTTGTAATTCAAATAATTGATCCGATAGTTGAATCTTTGGAAGTCTTCCTAAAAGTTAACTCTGGACGACACGCTTTTTGTGTTTATAATGGCGAGAAAGCCTATGGTCTACTTCTAAAAAATCCAAGTCAAGTTTCCAAAATCATCAATGCCGGCTGTCACACAGAGGATTGTCTTCTTGATGTAGCTATTTTGCGTGATATTGTTTTTAAACTAGTGCTGGGTATTGGAAAATTAAAAATGCATAAAGATATCCTATATGTTGAATCAACAATTGATGCACTGAAAAAAGTTGATAAAGGAGAAGCAAAATTAGCTTTCTTAGTTAATCCAGTTGATCCAAAAATAGTTTGGAAAATTGCACAGAAAAAATTACGATTACCTGAAAAATCAACAGATTTTTATCCAAAACCATGTTCTGGATTAATGATGATGGACATCTCTAATGATGAAAAACTTTGAGCTTAAGTTTTTTTTGTAAATCGAGTTTTAATGAATACCCCATTATTCACTAAATAATTTCTATATTTATTTATGGTTTGGGAGGCCGCTTTTGGTGTTGTTATTTTAAGCGGTATTACTATTTTATGTACTTTGTTTTGCGTCTTTTGAATCTTTTTTTACAGACTACACTACAAAAATGGAAGGTTTCACCTTGATAGGTAATCTTGTATTTTGCTGTACCTTCATCTAAAACCATACCGCAAACGGGATCTCTTATCATTTCCTTTGTCTTTACCTCTTGGAAGAATCTATGGTATCTGCTTATTATGGTTAGTGGTTAGGTGAAGGTTTGAATTATTGGTGCTTCTGTTATTTCTTCTATTGTTGTTTTGGTTAATCTTTTGATGTTGTTAAAACCTGATATTTCTCCATAGCCCACAAGTGTTATTGCAGTTCCATCTTTTCCCATTCTAGCTGTTCTTCCAATTCTGTGGAAGTAAACAAGTGCTTCCATTGGTACATCGTAGTTGATGATATGTGTGATTCCTTGAATATCTAGACCTCTTGAAGCAACATCTGTTGCAGCAATTAGATCTAGTTTCCCTTCTCTGAACTCGTTTATTACGCGAGTTCTTTGGGATTGAGTAAAGCCTGCGTGAAGTGCTCTAATATTATATCCGGCTCTTCTTAGTTTGTCTGAAAGGTTGCTTGTGCCTCGTCTTGTTTTGCAGAATATTATTGCTCTATCGACTTGATTTTTTTCTAATATATCATTGAGGATTCTGAATTTGTTGTGAGGATTTACAAGCATGTAAAATTGTTTCATTTGTACAAGTGCGATTTCGTCTTTGCTCACAAGTATTTTTTCCGGGTTCTTCATGTATCTATTGCAGATTTTAATTACGGTTCGATCTATAGTGGCTGAAAAAAGGCTGGTTTGTCTACTTGAAGGGGTTTTTGATAGGATATGATCAATATCATCGATAAATCCCATGTCCAACATTCTGTCTGCTTCATCTAATACTACTATTTTTACTGAAAACAAGTTTAATTGACGTCTTTCGATTAGATCTATTGTTCTTCCTGGTGTACCAACAACTATATGAATTCCACGCGATAAAGCATGAATCTGTCTATTAATCGGGTCTCCACCGTATACTGCCAAAACTTTTAGTTTCAAATGTTTTGCAAACTCTTAATGTTTTTTGCCACTTGAACGGCCAGTTCGCGAGTAGGTACTAAAACCAAACCTTGAACTTCTCTAATTTTCGGATTTATTTTTTCAACCATTGGTACTCCAAAGGCTGCAGTTTTACCTGTTCCAGTACGTGCTTGTCCTATGACATCTTTGCCATCTAGTAAAGGTAATATTGCTTGTGCTTGGATAGGAAAAAGACTTTCAAATCCAAGGTCATTTATACTTTTTAAAACTTCCCTACTTAGAGGTAAGTCATTGAAAGATTGAATACTCATATTTTTTATTTCTCCTGCCACAATTTTTTTTGTAGCGTTTATTAAAAAGCTAATAGAAGCTTAACTGAAGTAACATGATATACATTTGACAAACTGTCAATTTTTATGTAAACCATTTATTTTAATTAGGAAATGACCGTTTATTTTCGGTCAAACATAATTTGGAAATTGGATGTTACTGCTAGTGAATTCATCATTTAACTTTTGTAAACGAGGAATAATATTACCGTCTATTAAGGATTTCCCGACTTCAAGGTTAAAACAATCATAACAGAGGCGATTATTGAGGATAAAAAACGAAAAAGTGACTGAAAATCGTATAAATCAATAAACAAGAGTAAATTCGAAAAGTGAACATGCAAACGAAAATCTGTTACATAACAATTATACAAGGACAAAGAATGCATATAGAATTATTTGTGCCTACAGAGTTAGAAAAAAAATCTATATTACATTAGTAAGAATATAATTTCTCAAATTGTCCAAGATAAAGAGGAAAATAATTTCCCATGTATTCTCTTTATTTTCTACTTTATTAACTAACTTAAAATTATTTCAGGCGTATTATCAAAAAAGACTATTATTGAGGGCTCTATTTATCAAAAGATAACACGTTTTTTAGAGACTTTAATAGTTAATCTATTTTAATTAATTCAATCTGGAATAGTTTTGTCCATTTCTTTCCTGTTATAAATATTCTATTGTTTTCTGAGTCGTATGCAATTCCATTGAGGACCTTGTTTGGATCCTGACTATCCTCATTATTTATCCCTGTCATATCGATCCAACCTTCTACTATGCCTGTTTGTGGATCAATTATTGCTATTTTATCATGTTGCCATATATTTGCATAAATTTTCCCTTGAATATATTCTAACTCATTTAAGTTTCTTACAGGTTCTTCATCTATTACTTCCACCTGTTTTACAGTTTCAAAGGTTTCTGGATCCAAAAAGAACAATGTTGAAGTTCCGTCACTCATAATCAGATGGACGCCATTATTTGTAATTCCCCACCCCTCAGTTGGGTAACTAAACTCAGATACAAACTCGAAATTTTCTTTTTCGTAAATAAAACCTATGTTAGATATCCAGGTAAGTTGTATTATTTTATCATTTATAATTGTGATACCTTCACCAAAATATTGGTCTTGTAAATCAATAGACTCTAAAACTTTGCCTGTTTTTAAGTCAACTTTTCTAAGAGTAGACTCCCCAAAAAGTCCTGTACTTTCAAATAAAAAACCATCAATAAATTCTAGTCCTTGAGTGAATGCCATTTCATCATGATTATAAGATTCAATAATTTCATATGTGTAAAATATTGGATTTTGCTGGTTCGATTCATCGGTTATTAAAATCAATACAAGAGTGCTTGTTGCAATTATAATTATAAATGCTAAAATTATTATTTGTTGTTTTCTTAATATAGTGATTCACCCTTTCTAATGAGAAATCAATTTTTATTACAATCTTTTGATTTTATTAACATCTACTTATTTTTTTTTACTCTTTTTAGCTTTGTTTTTTCGTTTAAACTTTAAAGTTGGTTTTATTTATGCAATTTGAATCAAGGGAGTTATTGTCAATAGCAAAGGCGCAATTAATAGTGCTGTCATATTGGTTAACTTCATAAAAATATTTAGTGAGGGTCCTGCAACATCTTTTAAAGGATCACCAATTGTGTCTCCAACTACTGAGGCTGTATGCATTGGAGTTCCTTTTACCCAGAATCCAATATCTTCTATGCTCTTTTTTGTATTATCCCATAATGCTCCCCCAAAACTGAAAAATGATGCGAGAAGGGCTGCTGTGCACATTCCCCCTAATAGCATACCTCCTAATGCAGCTGTTCCGAATACAATACCCACCAAAATAGGTGATGCCAAAGTCACGAAAGTAGGAAGAACCATTTTTCTAAGAGCATTTTTTGTACTGATATCAATACATTTATCATAATCTGGTTTTGATTTTCCTTCTAAGATTTTCGGGTCAGCTTTGAATTGTCTTCTAACCTCGTTGACCATTTCAAGGGCTCCTTTTGCGGTTGCTCCAACTGTAAATGATGAAAAAAGAAATGGGACTACTGCTCCAATTAAGATGCCGAAGATAAATGCCTGATCAGTACTATTGACCATAGGCCAACTACTTGACTGTAAGCTGCAAAAAGTACTACTGTTGAAACGGTTCCTGATGCTATGGCAAACGCTTTGGCGTAAGCTTTAGTGGTATTGCCTGTAGAATCTAGTTTATCTAAGGTCTTATCTGCATATGCGGATGGTCCTGCCATTTGTTCTATTCCTTGGGCGTTATCGCTAATGGGCCCAAATGCGTCACCTGCCATTACTATTCCAATAGCTAAGTCTGTTCCTAAGTTTGCTGCAACAATACCATAAATCGAGCCATTTGTGATTATATATGAAAAAATGGTTGCACCAATCATGGCTAGATAAGGTATAAAAGGGCTCTGCAATCCGTATGATATGCCTGTTATTATGTTCATGGCAACTCCTCTTTTTGAAGCTTCAACCATTTCTTTGACAGGTTTTCCTGTCATTCCAATATAATATTGAACCACAAGTCCTACTGCAATACTTGCTACTATACCACTTAATGCACAATAAAACATTCTGATATCGTTAAGAATCCAAATTGAGGCAAAATATGAGCCTGCTATTGCAACTGCAGATGTGGAAAATAAACCAATATTAAAAGAGGTTATTGGTCTGAAGTTTTTCCAACCTCTGACCATAAAAATGCCAATAATAGTGGCTATGACTCCTATGATCCCTAGTGCAAAAGGAAACATTAGTGCATTTTCTCTGGCGGTTCCAACAAAAAGGCTCCATCCAACAATCATAGCTGTTACATAATCATCACTTATAGATTCAAATAAATCAGAACCTCTTCCTGCACAGTCTCCTACATTGTCACCTACTTGATCTGCTATGACTGCTGGATTTCTGATGTCATCTTCAGGTATGTTTTGTTCAATTTTTCCAACTAAGTCTGCGCCGATATCCGCTGCTTTTGTGAATATTCCTCCACCTAATTGTGCAAAGAGAGCTGCAAGACTAGCTCCAAATCCGTATCCAATTAATAAATTTGGATCTCTATAACCGTGCAAAAGATACAGCAGACTTATTCCAAGAAGATTTAAACCCACAATTGTTAATCCCATTACAGATCCACCTCTAAAGGCTAGTGTGAAGGTTTTAGCTGGAGTTGTGAATGCCGCTCTGGCTGTTCTGACGTTTGCTCGAACTGCAACGTTCATCCCAATATATGCTGCAGTCATAGAAAGTAATGCACCACTGAAAAATGAGATTATTATTTCAGCGGATTGGAAAATTATTGCTAAGGGTATTGATAAAATGAAAACAAAGAGCAAAATTGTTTTATATTGTCGCTTGAGGAATGTTTTTGCTCCATTCCTGATGTATCTGGCAACCTTGCGCATTTCAGGAGTTCCAGGGTCTTGACGATAAATATGTAGAGTCAAGAGTGCTACTATTATCATGGATAAAATTCCAGTAGCTAAAGAAATCCATACTAGTAACACTTTTTTCTCCATCCTTAATTATTAATTATATTTTTTTTATAACTGACTGGCAATCCTACTAAATCTCGATTTATTAAAGCTTTTAATTTAAATTAATGTTTTTTACGTAACTTTTATAAACTTATTACTATCAGCCGAGAAGACAAGGTTTAGAAATCTCAATATTTTCCAAGTTATACTGACTTTATTTGATAACATACTAATTTATTTTGGTTATTTTTAAGCCAGATAGCTTCGACCATGTTACAGGGAAATTTTCATTATTCTAACTATTTTTTCTTAAATGAAAAAAAAGATTTTTGGGACTTATTTTCCCTTTTTAAAGAGTAGCGGTACCCCGACTAGTGGTAGAGACATCATCCATAACTCTACATTATGTCCAAGAAACCAAGCATACCACGTACTCCATTTCGCATCAGTTCCCAGAAACAGCCACATTACATAATTGATAATAAAATATAGGCCAACTCCGGTAATTAGCACACCTATTTTGTGTAAGTCCAATTCATCCAAAGAGTTAGCACCCCAAGATTTCTTAATGATGTAAACACCGTAAAGGGCTAACGCTAGCAATCCAATTGAGGTTAAACCAAAACTAAGAATGTGATCTGGATAAGTAGTAACATATTCTATTCCATTGCGCGTTATAGCACCTAGCCAATTGCCTGTATTATTAATCCATAACACGATGATATAGACAACACCTGAGATTAACCCCCATTTGATAACTCCTTTTGTAGATTTGTTTTGATTGAATTCCAATAAGAGTTTAGTGAGAGCTATGGGAATTCCAATCGTTTGGATAATGACCGGCAATGTACTTTCTTCGAAACTTCCTAATCCAATTGTTGAACTTTCAAATCCGAAAACTACTGCTAAACCCCAAATTACAACTACTGCAAAAGAAAGAAAATAAACTATTTCTCCTATCACTATCAATTTTATAGATCTGAATAAGTTTGGTTTTTTTAAATCTCCATTTATTATGAAATAAAGTATAGTTAAAACAGCTATTAGAGCCGCTATAGTTCTAAAAGCCATGCCAAAAGCGCCTGCAGTATCAGTGCGTGAAACCCAGATTAGTTCAGCCCCAGTATAGCGGTTAAAAACTCCTTTAATGAGCTGATATGCAGTAAATAAAAACCAGGTTAATGATATTGTTAGCAAACCAATTTTTAACGATGAATTTTCTCTATTCATTAACTCCACTTACCAATACTACGTTTATTTTTGAATCAATATATTATTTTTTCTGTATCTAGTTTTTTTAACTATTGTTTGTTTATTAGATAACTTGGAGCTTGTCGTTAGTTTTATTAACGATTTAAACAATATTGAATTTTACGGAGATAGCTTTGTTGCAATTGACTAGTGGTCAAGTGAAAAGGTTCATTTTTGCAGTTGAAGGTGTGGGTGTTATTTTTCTTGGTGTATTTTTAACAGTTTATTTACTTGGTTTACGGGATCTTCCAGGCTACACGGTTTATCATTCAGAACCCATTTTTAGAACCTTGCTTTCTATTTTTGGGTCTTTACTAATTGCGTTTGCGTTGATTGCTTTTGTTCTTTCAATTATTGTGAAAAAAAAGAATTAGCGATCTGAAATTAATATAAAATTAACTCTCTATGGTTTTAAGACACAAAAATAAATCTTTTTTTTGGTATCAGAATTTAAAAGTAGTAAATATTATATATTGATATATGAGATACATCTGATGTACGATATGTTTGAGATACTCAAGGGATTGACATGATGAAATTAAACGAGCAAATTCCTGATGAAAACCCAAAAATAAAGAAAAAAATTATCAACCTAAAAAAAAGAGGGAAAATTACACCTCAAAATCTCAAAAAAAATGAAGAAACAGTATTTTCAATATTAACCTCACTTTCTGATAAAGAAAAAAACCTTCTTGCAGAAAAGAATCAATTACTTGATGTGGAAGAATCCCTAAAAAAAAGAATAATCAAAGAAATAGAAACAAAAAAATCTAGTATATTAGATCTTCAAACTGAAATTCCTAAAGTTAAAAAAAGAATTGAAGATCTGGCTAAAGTACTTGAAATACCAGTTGTCAAATAATCAGTTAACTAATCTAGTTATCTTCGTACCATTTATGTTGCCAAATTAAACTTTTAATCAAAATTCTATTAATCTTGAAATTAACTTACGTATTAAGTAATATACCAATTTTTTTGGATTATTCCATAGTTATAACGATTTTTCCTATGGGATTTCCTTCTTCAAAGTATTTGAAAGCTGCACTACTTTCACTTAACGGATATGTTTTATTTATGACAGGTAATAATTTGTTGGATTCAATTAGTTCTTTAATAAAAACCAAATCTTCTTTTTTATTAGGTTTCCATGTCATAAGGCCCATTTTCTTATCTCCAGTTACCGAAATCAACGAACCTATGAATAGAACTTGGAAAATTCTAAATCTAGAACCTCCGACAATGGAATAAATTCCTTTAGGCTTTAATGCACGTTTATAATCGAAAACCGAATGATATCCAGCAATATCTAGAATAAAGTCATATTGTCTACCATTTTTTGTGAAATCTTCTTTAGTGTAATCAATAACGTGGTCTGCTCCAATCGATCGTAACATATCCAATTTTTTTGTACTATCTACACCAGTTACATCCGCTCCAAAGTATTTAGCAATCTGTATCGCAAATGGACCTACACCACCACCAGCTCCATTAATCAAAACTTTCTGACCAGGTTGAATTTGTCTTTTATCACGAAGACCTTGCAAGGCAATAATGGCCCTCGAAGGAAGGGTTGATGCTTGCTCAAATGAGGTATTTTCTGGTTTTAGCATTAAAGCTTTTTCAGGTGCACATGCATACTCAGCAAACGCGCCAAAACCATAACTGAATAAATCCCCAAATACTTCATCACCAGGTTTAAACTGCTTTACATTTCTACCGACTGATTCAACCCGTCCCGCTAGATCAAATCCAAGTATTTTATATTTTGGTTTTAGAGGTCCCAAGAAACGAGCTGACCATGCTCTACCTCTAAGAAAATCCAAGTCTTCTACATTTATAGTTGCTGCATATATTTTTATTAGGACCTCTTCCTCTGTTGGTGATGGTTTTTCTACCTCTTTTATCTCGAGAACATCTGGAGCCCCGTATTTTGTGCAAACAATTGCCTTCATGACTATTCCTCCTAATTGTTAAGTTTTTATATCACTCTTTTTGGTTTGGGCGTTTTATTCTAATGAACTTGTAACCTATAGGGGCATATACGGCAGCAATCCCTATCGCGATAGCATATAGCCCCATCGTCACTCGAGCTATGTCGTTGGAAATCCACTGTACCAAAAATCTGAGGAACTCTGGTAATACATCTGCGAAGTATGCAAATTCAAAGGGAAAGATCACTACGAGCCAAGCGGTAGCCACAGCTATAAAGATAATTCCACCAAAAGTATCGAAGAGGCGAGATAGGAGTCTTTGACCAAGTACTCCTTCCAAACCAGCAGTAATAATCCAAGCAATCCAAGAACCATAAAGCATGATCATCTCTATTGTGCCGAATGTTGAGGTGAAAAAACCAGTTGACCATATCTGGTGGGTCGCTAAGTAAAAAATCATCAAGAGACTGCCTGTAAAAAAAAATCCGATGCCCGCAATACGCTCATTTTTTGGGATACCTTTATCTGCTTCTGTTTTGCCTCTTAAAAACCAGTTTTCATTCACTTCTTTATTGCTCAACTTGTTTCGTCCTCGACAAATAGTTGTCTTTAGAATATTGTTTTTTCATGATTTAAGTTGTGTGATTGTAGGTGTTTTGATTTTTTCTTGCTTCATTATCTACCATTTTTTTCTCGAAAAATTGGAAATTTAAATGTATGTACTAAATCAGGTCTCTAAGTTGTTTAATTATACCTTGACTTAGCATATGCAAGTATACTCTTCTTTTCAATTCATTTCTAGAAAATATTCCTTGAAATCTTCTTTTCCATGACCCATAAAAGCTTCTATAACATTTGTAGAGTTCTTCCTGCACGTCTTTCCTTGACAAGGTTTCCGTTGGCATTATTGCATGCGCCATATCATAATTGGTCCAATTAGAGTCTTCTATCCACATATTCTCTTTTGCTTCTTCGAAAAGTTCAGTTCCAGGGAATGGTGTAAGAATAGCGAATATGACAAAGTCTGGATCCAATTCGTTAATGAACTTTCTTGATTCCGCAATTGACTTCGCTGTATCTTTGCGTTCACCTACTATGAACATCGCTTGCGCGAAAATGTCATTCTTTTTTAGAAGTTTAACCGCTTTCTTAGCGTCTTCAGGAGTAATATTCTTTCTGAAGGTTTCAAGCGTTGATTGCTTTGAGTTTTCAACTCCAAGAAGGACCCAACGAAGACCTGACCTCCGTAATTTAGGCAGGGTGTCTTGATGTTTGATGATATCATCACATCTTGCTTGGGTAAACCACATCAAATCTTCAGAAATCCCTTTCTTTATAATTTCGTTGGCTAGTTCATTAGCCCTTTTGCCTACTCCAAAGTTATCATCCGTTAACCAAATGAACCGACTTCCATAATTTTGAAAGCAATATTCTATTTCATCCGCAATACGTTTAGGGGACTTCTTTCGCCACAAGCCTTGCCAGAAACACCATTGAGAACAAAACGTGCAACGATGCGGACAACCCCTAGATCCCTCAATTAAGGCATATGGCATCCTAAGACCAGACATTGCGCTAAAGTGATACTTATGAACAAAATCTTTAACAAAATGGTATCCTGGATAGGGTAAATCGTTAAGATCCTCGATTAGAGGCCTTAAAGGATTATGTGCAATCTCTCCGTTATGTCTGAAGGATATTCCCTTTATTTTTGATAATGGTGATCCTCTATCTACTATTTTGACAAGGTCTGCAAAGGTTATTTCGCCCTCTCCTCGCACGATAATGTCGATTTCAGGGTATGCTTCCAAACTTTCTTGGGCTGTTGCCGTAAAATGTTGACCGCCAGCGACGGTTAGAATATTTGGATTAACTCTTTTTGCAGTCTCTAATGTTCTTAGAACTACGTAGGTGTTGCATGTTGCCAATGCACTGCAAGCTACAATATCTGGATTGAAGTATGCAATCTGCTGTTCCATGCCCTTCCAATCGAGCTGTTGAGCGTTACAATCCAATACTTTAATCTCTACGTTTTTGACTTCTCTTTCAAGGTAAGCTGCGAGTTGGATAATTCCGTATGGTGGTGGCAGATACTCGCCCATAACGAACCATACGTCCTTAGGCGGTTCAATGAACAGAACTTTCATCGTTAATCTCTCTGAAGCTAAGTTAATCCAATATGTTTTATCTCTTTAGTTTATAATTTATGGAATGTTTGGGATAACAATTTAATCACGACCATTAGAAGCAAACAGCGAGATTTTTAAGTATATTATTTAAAATAAATAAGAAATGAGAGTTTTGAAATTCGATTATTTAATTCATTTCTGATTCTTTGTTTTTGTTGTAGCTATAAAGAAGATTCCAATAATTGCTACCATGAGAACAACTGAGTCTGTTCTTGTTCCCAATATGTCACTATCTAGAATAATAGACATCAAAAGAATAGTGATTGCTACTATCTCAAGTACAATTCCTGTCATTAATTTCCAATTGTTCAAAATGTATCACTCTGCTATAGAGGTGGATATTTTGTTTAAAAAGGTTTGAAAATAAAAAATAATCTTTCAAACATCAAAAATCCCTTAGTTTATAATCAATTAATAACTGTTAAAGACGAGGATTTCACTTCGAAAGTTGTTTCTTCAGAAATTGAAGTGTGTAAACTCATTGAAGCTGGGTTTGAATACGTCTGCGATTATAACAATAACAAAGTGTTCAGAAAACGTAAGTAGACCATTAATAAAAATTTCTTAGTGTTCGGGGTTTATCCTCAGCGGGCGAGGTGGGATTCGAACCCACGACCCCCACCTTAGGAGGGTGATGCTCTATCCGTGCTGAGCTACGCGCCCCACTGTTTTGGGAAATAAGGCTTGAATCTCTAAGTTTCAAGTCATGTATTCTTTGACCTAGCTGACCAAGTGTAGCCTTATCTGTATTGAGAGATTTGCCTTTATTTAATAAAGTTTCTAATGAGTCTAAGTTTTCTATTTTGCAGTAAGTGAATTGGGGCTTCTTAGATGTCTTGTCTATGTGACTGTAATGACGTGTTCTTGCGTACCGTATTTGGTTTTGTTTGTTTAGGAATAATTGTGTTGAGCCATTTTTGTCACATACTAAGCACTTTATCTTTACACATTTTATTCTCATCTTATTCATCTCAATAACTGTAGAGGTGACCAGTTGAGCAGAAGATGCTTATAATGACCATTAAGAAGCTTTTTTGGAGCGTAGAAACTTAACTAAAAATGAAACAGAAGAAATGGAGATTAGACTGTTACCCAAATCTAAAGGCATGTTTTAATGATTTTGCTCTATAGTAATAAACAATAAATTTATTCTGACAACTT
>PVMS01090753.1_pt1 | contig 17608 bp, 16 predicted proteins | sample 1853461 | NCBI WGS metagenome assembly PVMS01 (sample SAMN08582032, study PRJNA380276) | Marine sediment metagenome, whole genome shotgun sequencing project. | isolation source: ocean sediment barecode stripped | collected 2017 | reverse complement strand
ACTATCATTAATTCAATAAGCGTGAAACCAGAAAACTTACGTATACCTACTATCATAGCAACCTCAGTTTATAAAAATTTCGTGATGATGATGCTCGCGTTAATCGAGCTCAATAGACCCGTTTGGCAAAATCCAAATTTCAGTGATCACTTTTCTTTTTGATGAAGGGTTATGCACATTGAAACCTAACTCCATGTCATCGCGCAAATTATTTATTGAGCCATACTCATCCCTTAATGTATGTACAACAGCATTACTACCCAATGTATATGCAGTAGCATTTATTATGACCCGGCCATCACTATCAATATCTTGAAATACACCTGCTTTATCAAAGTGCTGCGGATAATAATCAGGTAAGTCGCCTTTGCTCCAGACTTGGGTAGCAAATAGCAACATTGCTAGACATAAAAAACAATTTACTTTATTCATGAACCTACTCCACATATCCCCTTAGTGAATTATAATTTCTCGCCAAGAACTACGTCCTGTCTTTGGATCAACCTCTGTGTTAGTACCCATAGAATGCACACTCTTATCACTGAGCTGTGTTAGACGATAATGCCCTATAAACGCTGCATCTGAAGGTGTTGCTTGGTCGAAGCGAATTCCATTGACAATGTTATTGACATTATCAACATCGCCAATGTTGTCATCCAAGTCAAATACACCATCACCACTAATATCGAAAATCACATCAAGCCCTGAACCCCCTGTGACAGGATTCATCGCCAGTTCAAATCCACCGGCAGCGTTATTGCATGGGTTTGAACTCTTGGGAATTACTGTATTGACAAATAAGATCCCGCCTCGCAGTTGCAAATTACGCACCGCTCGCTCACCCGGATATTCCACACCGGTGGAACTTCCCGCCACGGGCACATCCAGGTCGATGTACCAACCCTTTACTTGATTATTCGCATTGCCATTATCTTTCCAAACCACAGCGTTATTGGTTAAAGAACGGACTGTAAAGTTATGCTCGATATTAAGATGATTGGTAAATTCCTGTTCAACCAGTTGATTATTTGCCTGCGGCATAACGACTTCGTCGCCACTATTATTATCCCAAATACCGTAGATAGATTGAATATCGGTACTGGTGGCATCATCAACCGTCATCCAGCTACCGGTTGCCATTAAAATGAGGTAACCCGGTTCATCGGGGTGGTCAATAACGATTGGCCGTGTGGTAATCGGTTGAACGATGGTTCTATTCGTCGGAGTCCCGTAACGCGCCTTAAAAATAATGTCTTGATTACTAGCGTTATCCCAATTATTTTGATTGGTATCATCGATATCTACGCGATATAAATTACCTTGCAAGTCTCCAGCGTAGAGTCGGTCTACCGTGCCATCCCCATCAGTATCAATTCCTCTTACTGCACCGATACCATTCGGCGTAGTGCCATCACTGCTCTCCGCTTTGCCATAACCGGTACTAATCTTGATGTAGTCGCCGCTACTCCATACACCGTCCGCGCCTTCCTCAATAAACACTATAAAGATGGCTGCATCGCCATCTGTACTACTGCTGTTATAGCCATTGCCAAAAATTGCCACCCAATCTTTTTCTCCATCGCTATCGGTATCAGCATTACTCATCGCAATCAGTGGCTGACTAAATGAATAGCCTAAGTCATTGTCATCCGCATTGGTAAATTCCCACAACACATTTGCGGCGGCATTGGCTTCGGTATTAAAGCTACTCGGATCTGTAATGTCTAATGCATAGTAGCCTTTACCACCATGACCCAAACCACCCGCTAGCACACTGTGCCAACTACCCCCCATAAAGATATCGTTAATACTAGGTGTAAGGTCAACATAGTATTGATGAGAATAATTTGGTTTGGTTAACTCAGATAAATTATTGAACACTGCGTTGGGTATATAGGCGAACACTTCATTGCCCGTATCTGCATCAAATGCGTGCAACATTCCATCGTTTGCACCTACGTAGACAACTCCCTGACGACCCGAATTATCAGCCTTAAACTTTGTGTAAAGATCATTTAAAACGCTTGGGAAAACACCCGGGTATTCACCAGAAATGCGCCCGGTATAAGGCGGCTTACCTACAAACACAGGAGTTGCGTGAACAATATCACCAAGTTTACCATCTGAAGATTCACGAATACGCATATCACCATCGTCGTACGAGAGCCCTTCATTTACAGAATGTCCACGCAAATAATCCAGGCGCTCATCACCAATCTCGGTGACATTGGCTGGCACCGGATTATCTAAGGCATACATTTGCGTGCCGGATGTTGAACGTGGGCCGGTGATTTTATCCGTTCCCGTCCATCGAAATGCACGGCCGCTGCTGGAAGCGCCATTATCTTCATATGTAATGATTACTCTTGAATCACTGCTGGAACCCGTTTTTGTATCTAGCTGCGAAGCAGCGCTCCAGTCATATATATCATCTCCATTTACATCTACATTTAATGTGCCATCGGCATTCACACCCTGCGCAACTAAATCACCACTATTGAATTCAAGATTAAAGAATGCACGAAATACCATTGAATCGCTTTGAATAGTATGGCTATTAAATGCCACGGCCGAAGCGGCACCTTCACCGGTACCAATTTCATTAAAAATTGCATCCAAACTTTCTGCTAGCTCTTCCGGATCACTGGCAGTAGTAAAATCACCGCGCCCGTTATAAGCCGCATGGCGTAGATCATCAATTTTTTCTTCGTTGCCATTACTAGGATCCGGCCATGTAAAAGCTGCGGATGGATCTGAAGGCATAGCACTTAGTGATCCAGTCACTCCTAGGGCTAAGGAGTAGGTACTCATGTGTTGTCCCATAGTGTCATTCAATGTCAAACTGCCTGAACCGATGTAAAGATTGACATCCCTAATCGTTGTGGGCACATCATCAGAAAGTGTGTGCAAATCCCGCTCATAGTAATACATCGCCACATCCGCCAAAGTTTTATCTACCGAGCTGGCAAATGCGCCACCATCCCACTGTGTATCGGTATCCCCAGGGCTTGAATCTTCTTCGTCTACGCTGGGATCTGAGCCGTTGTAAAAACCATCGGTCACGACTACCGCATAGTTTTGTTGGCAGGCGCCTTCCGGTGCAGCTAAAACTGGGCAACCCGAGTCACCCGGAGAACTATCCGAACCCCCAAAAATACCCCCACTTTTACACTCAAAATAACGACCTACATTCTCTAAGTTTTGACGAACGGGCGTGCCACCATCTGGGCGTGTAGAAAAAATACTATCTAACAAAGTCTTTTTGTTACCACTACTCGAAGATAGATTAATCGATGCCACTTCTAGGTTTACGCTTTCATTATTGTGTAACGTGGCATAACCAATACGCGCTAGCGTTGCGTCTTCGATAACCTTACTTAACGCGGCTTTAGCCGTGAGATCACGCTTGCGGTAATAACTAAACCACATGGCATAATTTTTAATCTCTTCCGTATAGGTACAGGTAACCGTGCCATCTAAATTATCGGTAGCACAATCTGAGCGCCCGGTGTTAGTGCTTTCATCAAACTTAACTCGTGTAAAAGTAGTTGGACAGGTGGCACCAGTTGTACATCCCGAAAATCGAATTTCGTATAATGTATGGGTATCAGCAGTATCAATTAGACTGTTTGTGTTGCTATCCGTCCAAGTATAGTAGCGCGCCGGATAAAAATTGTTGATCGTAAGGTCATTGATATTGCTAGTGTTATCCATCCAGCGCGTGATATAACTCAAGGATGCGGTAAGATCGAGACTCCCCAGGCTGGCGTCATAGGGGTTGTAAGGTGCACTAGTTTCAGAAATTACACCATATGCAACACTGCTACTATTTAGTCCATCCCATTGCTCATAGGTTACATCTGGATTGTAGTAAATTTTGTTATAGCCGAAATACCAAGCACGCCACACACCCTCTGTATCGGCTAATGTGAGGCCTTGACCTATTAAACCTGCTTCTGTTGGCACAACACCCCAATCATGAGTAGCTGCGCTATTAGAGTCTTTGATATTCGCAGCGGGACCATTTGAAGTGGTTACCCCCGGATCAGGATGTGCATATTTATAAGTTTCATTTCGGAAAGTGATATTTCCTTCATTCCCCTGCACCACCATTACCCCGTGATCCATACTTCCAGAGTCATCATTAAGAATCACAATGTTGGGCTCCACACCTGTGCTGATTTCTAATACCGTATCAGCAAGATTCAAATTTCCCGCGGAAATTTGCCCACTACAAACGACTATAAACATGGTCGGCACCACTGTGCCAATTCGTTTAATTAGTCTTGAGATAATTCTTCCCTGTGTATTCATTAGTTCCAGCTCCAAAAGTATTTCTTACAAATATTAAAACCTAGTCCATTAAGTGTTTAATGTGTGTCTACAGCTGTTTTCCATAGGTAGACTGTATAATCACCACGGTGCTATCACTTCCACCTGTTCCACGTGCAGTAATACGAAACATCTCTACTTGGCCGGATCCCGTGCCTTGCCCATAATTGTCTAAATTTAATTTATCCGCATCCGCCGTAAGGCTGGCATATTGCTCCAGCACATATTTAGGCGAAGTACCTATGCCGTAGCTGCTACCAAATGCACTATAAACAAGTGCTTCATTGGTGTTTCCAGAATCAGTGCCATCCCAATCTATGGCTTGCCAAACCTCTTCAATCGAATCATCGTATAAACCATCGCTACCATCTGTATCAAAAGCGCCGAGCGCAATTACGCTATTGTCAATATATGTTTCACCATCCATCAATGCAGCTTCGGCAGCTTCAAACGCCATATGTTTATCTTTTGTATTACTCGCCATTCTTTCTTCAAAAGTGGTGATACGCATACCGGTCAAACCAATTAATGTCATCACTATTAACATCAGTAACCCAACGATCAGTACTACACCTTGTTGTTTATAGGCAGACTGTTTTATTCTCATCGTTTTAACTCCATTACTCTTAATTAAGACCACGATTACGAAGCTTCACCGTCGAAGTGAATGAATAGCGTAAGCGCCGATCACCATCATGGGTAATGGCAGTTACTGTATCGGCAATAGGTGTCCCTGCAACAACATAAGTATTAGTGTCGTTAACAGCGTTAGTTTGATCTGGGGAATGTACAAGCAACCCTAGGCGCACACTGATGACATCATTCCAAGTAGTGACGTTGTTGGCGGTTAAATAACGTTCTGCTTGTGTGTCACTATCGGTATCTTCTCCATAAAGAATTTGCATGCTCTCAATGCCTTCAAGAAGCTCCTCAGCTTGAAATGCAATTGACTTTGCCGCGTTATCAATATCCAAGCGACTTCGATAAAGTGAACGACTATCTCCGTTGCTACTTATACCAATGTAATAGGCCATAGCTTCAAATTTAACTAACTGCGACCCAGGACCAAATGTGTGATCTTCAAAACAAGTGGTATCGCTACAATCACATCCATTTCCGCCTAAAGATTTAGAACAATTCCCAGGTGTTGCCGCGCCTGTATTATGTACGATCGTTGTATTGGTACTTTCTACATTAGTAATTTGTAAAATCGCTGCGCTTTCACCATCACAAACTAAGGCAATATCCCCATCATCCAAGGTATGCAGATCATTCAAGAAAAATGTTGCAGAGGTTGGAACATGGTTGTTGATTTTATAGGTCTCATCACCCCCACCTAAAATCACTACGGCGTCGGTTCCTGCAACGCGGTCCCCTGAACTGGTGCCCACAGCCGGTAAATCAGTTGGAAATGTACTTACCCCACCTTCATATCCAACAATGGAACCATTAAAAAAATCGAGTAAAGAATTGGTACTATCTAGTGTATTGTTCACGTTTCCACCCAAACGGCACGGAATAAACCCCGCCATGCGAATATCTTGAGTTAACATGCTCATGCCAAAGCGAGCACTCTCTTGCAAACGTGAAAGATTTTCAGTAAGCCGGTAACTATTTTTAGTAGTGAGGTACACATTAGAAATGCCAGCAGTTAGCATTAAACCAAGCACCATCGCAATCATAAGCTCAATAATGGTAATACCAAATTGTTTTCTATCATAAATCTTTATCATTTTTACAACTCTGTACTAACTTGAAAAGTGGTTTGCGTGCCATCACGGTCTTGCCAACTTACACTTACCGTATGAATATTCCCGTTCTGAGTTATAGAACCATCACCACCAGGTAATTGACCGGTTAACGATAATGTTGCAGAACACACTGAATCGTTATCCCATGCGCCCAGTTGACATTTCCATTGATTGACATCAAAAGTTGCCATGTCGGCAGATACGCAGTTTGTAGCTTCACAATTAGTGGTGCCATTTGGAGACGCACCCAATGTAGTAACATATTGCCCGGACTGAGCCGCGGCGCTATTCGCGCGCATTCGATCCAGTATGTCATAGGTAAGAAAGTTAGCTTGGGTACGCAAATAAGCGCTTTGATTATTTCGCATACTCACTGTCTGTAAAGCAGCTAAACCAACCAAACCTACGGATACCACCACCACCGCAACTAATACTTCTACTAGTGAAGCGCCAGCTTGTTTGGATAATCTATGCATTAAACTATTCATTTTTTTCATAATTAAGTAGGTGTGCAGGTGGTTAAATTAGTACCAGAGTCATCTTCTGGAATACCATCATTATTACTGTCTTTTGCTTGCCGTACTCTCCCAGAAGTAATAATGAATATTGCTCGCGATTTAGAGGTGTCATTTTTTTTACATAGAACAAAATGATCTTGCGCCACGCTAGGATCAGCATTTGCAATACCGCCTGTGGGAATATATGAAATAAAATCTACAAACCGGTTATTGCCACGTAACGTAAACCCTGAATCTAGTTGCTCATATACCTTGAGTACCTCTTCACCAGCATCTAAATCTCCATTGGCAGGATTGTTGTCGATAAAAACGATCCAACCTTCTTCATATCCATTGGCCCCACAATTTGTATTGTCGTCACTTTTACATACAGAAATCCGCTGACCTCGTTTAACCGACTCACTGCGCGCATATTGCAATGTAGATACCATTTCGTTTATTTTTGTACTCAATTGGTTTCGTTCAATAGTACCTGTGAAACTAGGTGCAGCAATAGTGAGAAGCACAGCGGCAATCGCCATACCCACTAGTAACTCGATTAATGTGAATCCGTTTTGTGTCTTCATTTAACTTTTAACTATCCTCTTAGCTAAGACGTGAGTCTCTAAAATAAACATTGAGCAAACTTTACCTGGATAATTTGTTGAAAATCATAAGCGCGTTGTAACTCGCTTTAATTGTCCGACGAGAGGAGAGGTGAGATTTAAAAATGTGACGAGCGTATCTAGACCTAAAAATAACGCATCTAATTTCACCGATAAGTGGTAATTTTAGATTTTAAAAACTAAAAATCTTTTAAATATTATTGACAAGAAAATTAACGAATTAATTTTTAAAATTAGTTTTATTTCTGGCAGTATAGATATTTGTATGCGCTAAACTCTCTAATCCCTTTAGAGTTTTTATTAACTTTTGTGACAGGCTGGAATGGGCGGTGCTGTATACGCGATTAACGAGGTAATGTTTTATAAAGGTTCAGATAAGAAATTTTCGATAAAAATTATTTTAATTAAATAAAATTCTGGACCAAGAATTAATTGATTACCACTTTGTGGTCGGACATTTAGCCCCTCTAGAGTCTATAGTTAAATTCCCATCTGCATTCTGAGTACCTTGCGAATCGGCAAATAATTCTACGCAATTAGATAGCGGTTGAGGTGCCCCGCACCCGTTTCACCACCTGTTGCGACACATGTTGAAAATAAACATGGACGTGCAGTTAATAGATAATTTCCTTCCGATGTAGTCGCAACCATAGATATCGCTGCAAGACTTGTAGTGTAGGTGTTATTGGTACTATAAAAATGCTCTTGTCGATTTAAGGCATCGATCAAAGCCGTTTGCCCTTCGCTACGCTTGGTCTTGCGTATTTGCCCTTGATAACTTGGATAGGCGATTGCAGCAATAATCGCCACCACAGTGACGGCTGCCATTAACTCTATCAAAGAGAACCCAGACCGTAATTTCATAGATAGAATACCTAAATAATTCCTAGTTTTTACACTAGGCAGTATCTAACAGCTGTGATTCTGGAAATAAAATGCAAAAATGATAATAAACGGCTCAAACAATAAAAGCCTATCTTAGGTCTCGAAATTAGGCAAAACAATGCTTACTTACCATTTATCCACAGGGGTCTTTTGATTGAGTGAGTTAACCGTCAGATTACCATCACTGGTTTGGGGACCTAATGCGGTTGCCGTAAGCTCAACACATTGAGTAATTGGCGTACCAGGATCACATAACGCTGCGCTAATAGAATATGCATCTTTTTCAGATGCCACAGCCCCACCCCCCGCATTATCAAACCCTAAGTCATTAATTAGATCTGTTGTGTAGGTATTGTTATTGGAAAAAAACTTCTGCTGGATCTGCATTATTTCTAACAACTTTGCTTTTCCGTCTGCACGTCTAGCAGATAACATTTGAGACTGATAATAGGGATAACCAACCGTCACCAGAATAGCTAGTATTGCCACTGCCACAATTAACTCAATTAGAGAAAACCCTGCGGGTTGAGATTTGTGAATACAAATCATCGGTTACTTAAGTTTGTTAAGGCCTGGCAACAGACCCACTAGGTAATTGCCAAATTCGAATAATTCTTGATTGGCAGTTGTCGCGTACAGTCTCATAACCTATTTCATCCCCAGCTCGAATTGAATCTACCGTGCCAAATTGTGAGGCTAGTGTCGATACCTGTACGTTTGGGTCATAAAGAATTCGCACTAAACCAAAAACAAGTTGATGATTTGTTTTATCAATATTCGTGACTAAGCCTGAATGATCAAAATAGGCAGGATAATATTCTGGCAAATAAGAATTGGTTTCGCCTGGATGTGGTTCTGCAAATAGAATGGAGCCTACCGCTAATATCACAAGGAATATTGCAGTTTTAAAGTAACACTTGGGAGCCATCGCATTAAGAATTAATGTATGCATTTTCTAATACTCAATCTGCTTCCAAGAATGACGCCCTAATAAAGGCGCAATATCCGCATTGGTAGTATCTTGCTCAGCAATGCGGATAAATTTAGAACCGCCATCCAAGGTGCCACCGCCAACATAGTTCTCTAGCACAATGGTATCGCCAAGCCCGCTATCTGTTTTCACGCCCACAATGATGTTACTAGGAGTTTGTACACTATTTAGGTAATCCGATAAATCAATCACTGCATCATTATTGATATCAAAAATAGGCGCTATACCGGAACCACCGGTCTCAGGATTTAAACCAGAAATAAAGCCGCCTTCCGGTGCCTCACAAAAAGCTCCATCTTGGGGGATTACTGTATTGTAAAATAATATGCCTTCTTGTATCACTAGACCGCGCACTGCACGCTCACCTGGAAATTGGATTCCTGTAGCAGGCGGAGGAGGCGGTACATCAAAATCTATATGCCAACCTCTGACTTGATTAGCCGTTGTATTGTCCCATGTAACTGAATTATCTGAGGAGGTACGTACGAGCTCTGTACCATTTAATGATGCGGTAATAGTTTGTTCAATAAGTTGGTCGCTACTACTTGGATTTTTAAACTCGATGGGAAAATTTCCACCTATGCCTACATCAGAAAATGCCGGAGAATCATCCCACAGTCCATAGATAGATTGAATCGCTGTACTTGTAGCATCGCCATTTGTAAAGTAGCTACCCGTTGCAACTATAACGATAAACCCATCTGCACTTGGATGTTTAATCACCTCAGGACGTGTGGTAATGGGTTGAATTTCACTGCGTGGAAAACTGTTCCCAAATCTAGCCTTAAAAATAATTTCTAAATTAGATGAGTTATTCCAATCATCTGAATCACTGCTACTTATATTGGCAACGTATACATTACCGAGAAAATCGCCCGCATACAGGCGATCCAAGGTGCCGTTACCATCTTCATCAATACCGCGTATATCCGCGATGCCATTGCGAATACCTGCAACATTACCCGCACTGCTAAAACCTTCACCAGCATCAATTTTTATAAATTCGCCGGCAGACCAACCATCTATACCTTGTTCTATAAACAGAATATAAATCACAGCATTACCACTCGCATTGGTACTATTGTAGCCATTGCCAAAAATAGCGACCCATTCTTGCTCACCGTTAACCACAGAGTTACTCATGCCAATAATAGGCTCGCTAAAGGTGAAACCTAAATCACTTACTGCACCACCATCATCTGCTGTAGTAAATTCCCACAGCACTTGATTTACCGCATTAGCCTGAGTATTGAATTCAGATGGATCGGTAATATTTAATGCGTAGTAGCCCTTTCCGCCTGCACCCAAACCACCAATTAAAATTGAATTCCAAGCTCGTGAGGAACCACCGGCGGGATCAATAAAGGCATCATTCACGCGCGGAGTTGCATCGACATAAAAACGATGCGAGTAATCAGGACTGGTGAACTCACCCAATTCATTCAGCAACACATTAGGCACATAAGCAAATTTTTCTACGCCATCAACAGCTTGAAAAGCGTGCAACATGCCTGCATTAGAGCCTACATATATTAGTTGTTCACGATTTTGGTTGATAGGGTCATCACGAAAAATTGCATAACTATCATCTCCCCCCGGCCAAGCACCACCAAAACGTTGCGTGAATTGTGGCGCGCCAACAAATATCGGTCCTGAATGTACGATGTCGCCTATTTTCCCACCCAATCCAACTTCATCTATTGCAGTACTCAAGTCGACCCGAGTACGCATATCACCGTTATCAAAATCATTGCCTTCATCATCCCGACTACCGCGTAAGTAATTAACGCGTGTATTCACAATAGCACTAGGTGGAGTAACATTTGCCGGCACCGGTATCGCCAGGTTATTAGATTGACTTGGAACCAAGCCGTTCGGCCCAAGATTAAATTCCCTGCCGCCAAGTGTGGCAAGAACATCAGAGTACGTAATCATCACTCTGTCGCTGGGTTGGCGTGTTTCAAGTGACGGTGCGGCTTGCCACACAAATATCGGATCATTCGATGCATCCACTTCAAGCGTGCCATCCGGCAATACATTTTGTGAGACAACATCCCCGCTATTTGCGGCTAGGCTTGAAAAGGTTCGATACACTACCGTACCTTCAGTGATCGATCGAGTATTAAACGCTAAAGTTGCATTAGCAATACTAGCCGTGTTTGCAGATTTAAATACAGACTCTAATTGCTGTTTTAAATCACTGCTACCAAAGGCTTGTAAAAATCGTCCGCGACCATTATAGGCGGCGTGCAGCATGCCATCGACAAATTCAGCCCCATTTGACCCTGGGTTATTGTGATCCGTCCATGCAAATGCAGCACTAGGATCTGTGGGCTTGCTGATGCCTGTACCCTGTAAACCCAATGAAACAATATTGGTTTTCATATGTTGATGTAAGGTATCGTCTAAGCGCAATGCAGGTGTGCGGGGATAACTTAATAGGTCAGTTAAGGTAATCGGAACCTCATCCCTTAACACGAAATCATCATGTAGATCTCTTTCATAAAAATTCATTGCAATATCTGCAAGTGTACTCGGATTACTATCCGCAAAAGCGCCGCCATCAAAATCCGTGTTGTTATCGCTATCATCATCCGCAATTCCAGAGCTGGAAACAAAGCTATCTTGAAAACTATCGGTAAGCATAATGACTTGGTTGCTTTGACAACTCCCCGCCGGTGAAGCCAGTAACGGACATGTAGCACTTCCGGGGCTCGATGCGCCTGCGCTACCAAAAATATCATTGGCTTTACATTCAAAATACAAGCCGGCCTTTTCTAAACTCGCTCGTATCGGTGATCCAGGAGCAAGCTGTGTTTCGAAAATGGTTTCAAGCAAAGCTCTTTTATTACCTGCAGAGGGTAATGGGTTTAGCAGTGCAATCGGGAAACCACTGCTACCAGAGGAGTTAAACACGCCTAGACCTACCCGCGCTGCAGCAGTACCCGTTACCAGCTCACTTAGTATCGCCTTGGTAGTAAACTCACGACTACGATGATAGACAAACCAGTTAGCAAAATTTTGTTGTGTTGCTGCATCCTGATCACGAATTAAAAATTCTACTTCTTCGCCATTATCAAAGTTGCCATCATTATTACCACTGGCATCATCCCAATCATAATACTTAAGCCCAACACCATCGATACGATTCCCACTGCTGTCTAATCCAGTTTTGTGCAATGTTAAATTAATGGTGTGCTGCGGATTGATTGGGTTATCCACTGCATTATTTATATCTGCAGGTGGGAAGGGTTCAGTATCGCCATCACCATCTAAATCATACTCGCCTGCCCAAGGTTGGTAAGTTTCGTTGGGATCAAAATAGAATGGATTAAATTCATTATTGCGAAAACGCCAGGCATCATCATCCGCAACATAACAGTTTTCACTGCCTGGAGTCGCAGGTATGTTTTGATTACTTAGGAATGCTACGCCATAAGCATAACCGCCAAACATACTCGCAATCGATATGCAATTTGCATCTGCTGCACCATCCCCATCAGGTAACCGCTGGGTAATATTTGCAAATCCACCCGTACCATCTGGATTCGGCGCATTGAATAGCCCTGAACTCACAGCATCCTGAGTAAGCACGTCCCAATCCATGCTCTCGGAGTTGTCTAATAATAAAAGCACGTTGGAAGGGGCTGTGGGTGCGACTTCTATTGGAATATCTGCAATATCCAAATCTAATGCCGCCGCATTAATGGCAAAGCACAATAACAAAGCCAACAATGTACTGTTTAAAGAGTATCTAATTGCGCAGTGGTTGTATTGGTAAAGCATTAAGGTTTGATTACACAATTGAATTAAAAACTTCACCACTGCGCACCAAATACAGATTGAAGAAATACTACAGTGTCGTCACTGCCCCCAGTGCCGCGGGCCGTGACACGAAACAATTGCACTGCGTTACCAATAGAAGAAGAGCCTGGCTCACCATAGCTCTCATCACGAAAACTTCGATTTTCGCCTGGCGGCGCAGTTTCAGAAATATATTGAATTACAAATTTGGGAGGTGTAGTCACCTCAGCTGGATTAAACCCAGATACGTCGATAGCTTCCGACCCCCAATCAATATCTTGATGAATCGTATCCGAATCGTTCTTATACAAGCCGTCTGTATCCCCTACTTGGAAATTGGTAAGCGTCAGTGCGCCCGATGTTATCAATGCTTCTGCTGCTACCAACGCTGCTTCGGCAGCCTCGAATGCAATAAATTCATCTTTACTATTACCGGCCATACGTTCCTCAAGTGTTGCGCCTTGCATACTGGTCACCGCAACCAGTGACAACACTACTAAAATAATTAGCCCGGTAAATAACACCGCTCCGACTTGCTTTGATTTATGAAAACGTAATTGCATTGTTAACATCAATTTCGATTACGCATCGTAATCGTGGTGTTTACTACTTGACGGTGTTTTCTATCCGCAGGGTGTGCAGGTGTGCTGCTGTCAGAAATTAAAGTCCCCGCAACATTATAAGTACTCGTGTCAATATTAGTAGACAACTCTTCACCTGAAACCATAATGAGCCCAATTTGTACTGCAACAACTTCTGGCCACTGCGCTGCAGTTAATGCGCTGGCAATAACATACTGGTTCGCGACACCATCTGCATCAGTATCATGCCCGTATCGAACTTGCATGGTTTCTATACCTTGCAATAATTCTTCTGCTCTCATCGTTGCAGTTTCAACACCTGCGGTTAATCGTGCTTCAAAGAATTCACGATAAAGTGATTTAACACCAGGCGTATTTTCACTTTCACGAATGTAATAAATAACTGGTGAATACTTTACAACCTGCGCATCACTACCAAAGGTATAGGGCTGGCCACTACCAGGGGCCCCACACACTACGGTATTTGGCGATCCGAGTCCGGCAGTACAGTTGCCAGGCGAAATATTCGTCGCAGTCTCATTATAAAAAATACGATTCGTAATTGGAGTAGAGTTTGATATTTGCAGCATCGTCGCTTGAAAAGAATCGCAAACAATTACAACCTCACCTTCTTCTATCGCAGCAGGGGAAGGTATGTCACGCTGTAGGGTAATACTTCTAGCCCCAAGGTCGTGGGCTAATACACTGCTTTCAAATTCACTGCCTTTAAATATCGCGATGGCATCAGCACCTGTCACACGGTCTCCTGGATTGGTACCCACTGCTGGTAAAGAAGCCGGAAATGTACTCACACCGCCTTCAAATCCTGCTAATCCTGTATTAAAAAAATCTTGCCACCAAACAGCACCGCCGCCGGTGAGAATATTGGATAAGTTTGCTTGGTAACGACAGGGCATATATCCCGCCATGCGAACATCCTTAGCGAGTAAGTCCATACTAAAGCGAAGACTCTCCTGTACGCGCGATAAATTTTCTGTGATTCGATATGTTTGTTTGGTGGTGGAATACACTGCGATCACACCGCCCATTAAAAACAGACTCAGCAGCAATGCAATCATAATCTCAATAATGGTGAGTCCAGTTTGCGATTTTCTGAATTTCATATTAACTAGAGCTGCGCCACGATCTGCAGTGATTGCGGCGGTGTAGTAACTAGATTCAAATCTTTCCGATTGGCACTATCCTGCCACTGCACCAGTATGGTGACCTCGTTATTCAATACATTTAACACTACGCTACCATCGCCTAGGGGTAATGCGGGGGTTACATTTAAAGTCGTGGTGCAAATTGCATCGCCGGAAAAATTGCCTAATTCGCATTTCCATAAATTAAGGTCAAAGGCTGCGAGTTGTATCGCAGTGCAATTACTTGTGTAACAATTTTGCGTACCACTCGGCCCTGTACCCACTGCAATATCATACGTTCCAGCTAAGGCTACAGTTCGATTCGCACGCATTTTGTCAATTAAACTGTAGGCAATATAGGTAGCCTGTGTACGCAGGCTCGAATCTTGGTTACTCTTTAAACTGAATAACTGCATCCCGGCGATGCCAAGCAAACCGATCGATAACACCACTAAAGCCACCAGCACTTCTATTAAAGTGAAACCCTTAGTTTTATTTTTCATATTCATTAGCAAGTTATAAGCTCGGTACCGCTAGAATCTTCAGCCTTACCATTTGGCCCCATCGCAGTTAAACGTACACGACCAGAATCTACGACTAAAACGCGTGCCTTGGTTGAATCATTATCCTTGCAAAGCGTAAAACTTCCGTTCTGTGTGCTTCTACCTTTAGCATTAAATGCAATGCGATTAGTGTAATTACCACCACCGTAAAATTGCATGCCTTGTTTCAGCGCATCATGAGTCCAAATAATTTCATCTGTACCCACATCAAAACTACCATCACGGTCAAAATCGATATAGACCAACCAGCCATCTTCGTAACCCGTACCGGTATTACAATTTAAAGGTGTAACTGTGGTATCGCTTCTACAAACTACTACATTCTGTTTTCGCTTAACGGCTTCGCTGCGCGCATAGTTTAGGGAGGAGATGAAATCATTCACCTGAACCGCCAAAGCATTGCGTTCCATGATGCGCCCAAAGCTAGGCATGCCCAAGGTCAAAACAATCGCGGCTACCGCTAGCGCAATCATCAGTTCGATTAATGTGAAACCAGATTCGTGTTTTTGCATCGCAAATATTTTGTGATGCGATAGCACGACGTGAAGCAGACTCGGCCCAGCAATGCAGACCTACCATGTCCTTATTCTCAGTGGCCCTAGAAAACTAGAGCACATTCCTTCCTGAAACTTTCGTCGCGATGTATCGCGATCTATTGTTTTATGTGTTATGCCGATCTATGACTTAACACTTAGTCTATATATATTGTATTAGGTTCTATAAGTAAATTCTTGTCTAAAAGCAGTATCTTTTCAGACACCTATGTTATTGCTTAAAGGTGAGTTTTTATTACGCATGCCTAGCAGTTGGTAAAACATTACACACAATCACAACGTTTAAGTTATTTACCTCAATGATATTGAGGCTTATCGAGAATGCAGGAAATTACGATAAGGATGGGATTTATGACCGCACAAATAAAAAACCCACGGCCTTTCAGTCGTGGGTCTGAAAGCCTGCTTCCCTGTAGGCTCATGCGTGCATATCATATTGAGCTCATGAAGTTTAATTTGTGAACCCGTTCACGCCTCGAACCACGCTTATCGCCAAGCATCGAGTCAAACCTACCGACAATCTACCTAGACAAAATTAGAGCTAGGAAGGTCGCTGCAGCCCTGCTTCAACTTGCTTGCGCATTGCGCCCCCCACTAAACAAGAAATTAATTCCAATGCAAAGTCCATTGCAGTGCCTGGGCCACGCGAAGTAAAGATATTCCCATCTTGTTGAACGACTGCAGTAGTAACTTCGGTGTTTTCCAGCTCAAGAGCCTCTAACACACCGGGATAAGCAGTGGCTTTTTTATTTTCATGTAGCCCAGCACTCGCTAAAACTTTTGGTGCCGCGCATATGGCGGCGATGTGTTTATTATTATTTGCAGTGCGTTGTAAAAGTTGATGAATTCGATCATCTGCATTCAAATGATCCGCACCTGGAAGACCACCAGGCAATACCACCATGTCAAACTCTTGATCTAGCACCTGATCTAATGTGGTATCGGCAACAATAACTGTGCCATGTGATGCAGTAACAGGGCTTTCATCCAAGCTCGCAGTAATGACTTTTATATCGGCTCGCCGCAACAAATCAATGATAGTAACGGCTTCTAGCTCTTCACAACCTTGGGCTAGAGGGATGAGTACGTTTGCCATTGCTTCTGTTTTGCTATTTTAATTAATTCGCTGACGGAAACGAATTGTATATTCTGCTGACTCAGTTTTGAAAACTCCTGTTCGAGCACAGCTAAGGTGGAGTCATAAGGATGGCCAATGGCTAACGCATAACCTTGTTGTTTAGCGATATTAACTAGGCGCTTAACTTGGCCCCTCACAAACTCTTTATCGTTAGCGGTGGTGTCAAGAAATACATCACGCATTAGATTAGGAATATGATAGTCGTTCGCAATTTTACCTGCGACCGTGTTTGCAGTCGTCTTACTGTCGACAAAATAAAGATAGTCATCTCGATTAGCGATAACTCGCATTAGTGCATCCATATGATCCGTGTCGCGTGTCAATAAGCTACCCATGTGATTATTAATTCCTTGCGCATAAGGAATTGCATCAATGCTGGTATTTACCGTACTCGCAAACTCGTATTTGCTCATGCTTACGGTTAATGCTCCATGACCGAGTCGTTGCGCATTCTCCGCTTGCATTGGCAGATGCACCAGCACTTCTTTACCGTGTTGATGCGCCATTTGTGCCAACTGTATGGAATATGGACGTGCAGGAAGAATTGAACATGCGATTGGCCAACGGGATCTAATAACACGTTCGCCAGCTCTGAGATTGTGGCCTATATCATCGATAATAATAGCAATTGCAGGGGACTCAGCACCCACCCATTGCAAAGGTATTACAAAGAGTAAACCAACTAGTATCAGTTTATACAAACATGCCATATAGATGATTTACAAAGTAGCTACTTGGCTT
>PVMS01031758.1_pt1 | contig 17631 bp, 15 predicted proteins | sample 1853461 | NCBI WGS metagenome assembly PVMS01 (sample SAMN08582032, study PRJNA380276) | Marine sediment metagenome, whole genome shotgun sequencing project. | isolation source: ocean sediment barecode stripped | collected 2017 | reverse complement strand
GTAAAACATCTTCAATTAACTAACGCGCAAAGTCGTGAACATATGCTGATTAAAGTAAATCCAATCAACCCCCAGACTCGACTCATTCAAAGGGCGGTCGACATCCTTATAAATGGCGGCATCGTCGTCTATCCAACCGATACCCATTACGGCATCGGCTGTGATATCCTGAATAAAAAAGCCATTGAACGCATCTACCAATTGAAACAACGAAATAAAAGCAAGCCCTTTAGTTTTATTTGCTCAGATCTCAAAAACATCAGTCATTATGCCAAGGTATCCAATTATGCCTATAAGACCATGAAAAGGCTTTTACCGGGCCCCTATACCTTCATCCTTGAAGGTTCCAAACTCGTACCCAAAATTATGTTGACCAAACGCAAAACCGCTGGAATTCGTGTGCCGGATCATAAAATATGTCTCGAGCTGGTAGAGGGGTTGGGAAATCCCATTATTTCCACCAGTGCCACGATGCCCGATGGCAGCATCCTGAATGATGCTTCCCTGATTCATGACGTATTTAAAGACCGCATTGATATGGTGATTGATGGAGATATCGTCTCGGGAAAACCGTCGAGCGTTATTTCCTTGATAGATGACACACCTGAGGTTATCCGCAAAGGGATGGGGGATGTAAGTATTTTTGAGTAAAAAACCTCTGCCCAAGCGAATAAATATTTCCTAAACAGGTTTACGAAGGTTGGCCATCACAAACCCAGTCCAGATATTCATTCTGCTGCATGGGCAGAGATTTTTTTAGTCGTCGTTTAATTTCTCTTGCAAGTTCTCGCGCAAAATTTCGCCAAAAGAGGATGTAGCGGGCCTTATATTATTCGCATAGTCGCTGAGCAAGTTTTGTTCATCCTCAATTTCGAGTCGTTTGATTGAAAGACCAATGCGCCTTTCTTCAGTGTTGATGTTCATGACTCTGGAAGTAATGACATCGCCCACCTTAAATTTTTCCGTCGGTGATTTTATTTTATCTTTGCTGATCTCAGAGATATGTACAAGGCCTTCAATCCCTTCTTCCAGCTCAACAAAGACTCCGAAATCCGTCAGGTTGGTGATGGTTCCGGTTATTTCTTTGCCAACTTCGTACCGTTCGGACACCGACTGCCATGGATCATTCTGTAACTGCTTGATGCCCAGGGAAAACCGCTCGTTGTTTTTTTCAATATCTAACACGATAGCCTGGACAACATCGCCTTTTTTATACAGCTCAGAGGGGTGTTTAATCCGTTTTGTCCAGGAAATATCGGAAATATGAACCAGCCCGTCAATGCCCTCATCAATACCGATAAACAACCCAAAATCCGTAATGTTTTTTATTTTCCCTTCAATGGTGGTACCGATCGGGTATTTTCCGCTGATCACATCCCATGGGTTCGGAACAACCTGTTTCATCCCCAGAGAAATCCGACGGCTTTCGGGTTTTATATCCAGCACAACAGCTTCCACCTCATCTCCGACAGACACCACCTTGGATGGATGCCGAATTTTGCGTGTCCAAGACATTTCGGACACGTGGATGAGTCCCTCGATGCCCTCTTCAAGCTCTATAAATGCACCGTAATCCGTCAGGCTGACGACCTTGCCCGTCACACGGGAACCAACGGCATATTTTTCAGCAGCCGTGGTCCACGGATCTTCGGCAAGCTGTTTCATTCCCAATGAGACTCTTTCGTTTTCCAAGTCCAAATTTAAGATTTTAACGGTAATCTCATCGCCGATTGAAAAAAGCTCTGAGGGATGCTTCACCCGTCCCCATGATATATCGGTAATGTGAAGCAGTCCGTCAACACCGCCGAGATCCACAAATACGCCATACTCGGTTATGTTTTTAACGGCGCCTTCAACAACCTTGCCTTCTTCGATATTGGCCAGGGTGGCGGTGCGTTTTTCGTCGAGTTCTTTCTCTAAAATGGCCCGCCGGGAAAGAACAATATTACTGCGTTTACGGTTGTATTTTAGAATCTTGAAAACAAATTCTTTGCCGACCATTTCATCAAGATTTCGAATCGGTCGCAAATCCGCCTGGGAGCCGGGTAAAAACGCCGGAACGCCGATGTCCACTGAAAATCCACCCTTGACCCGGTTGGTAATCGTTCCTTTGACGGTACCTTCTTCATCATAGGACGTCTTAATCGATTCCCAGATTTTTATATTGGCGGCTTTATCCTTGGATAACAGGACGCGCTCCTCTTCATCGTCCCACCATTCAACCATAACCTCGATGGCATCTCCCACTTTGGCCGTGATATTGCCGTTTTCATCTAAAAATTCTTGCATCCGTACTTGGCCTTCAGATTTGTATCCGATGTCAATCAGAACCTGATCTTTATCTATCGAAATAATCCTGCCGGTGACCACTTCTCCCTCGGCAAAGCGCTTAAAACTTTCTTCATACATGTCCATTACGCTTTCCATGCTGTCACCCGCATCTTTTGGAATATCTTCGGATGAGCCATCCGGTGATTCCTGGGCTTTGACTTCTTCCTTTTGCGGTTCACTTTCGGTTTTCAATTGCTCAGCAGCCATGTCATCAGTAATTTCAGTTTGCTCTTCATTTTGAGTTTCATCCATGCTGTCATCCGCATCTTTTGGAATATCTTCGGATGAGTCATCCGGTGATTCCTGGGCTTTGACTTCTTCCTTTTGCGGTTCACTTTCGGTTTTCAATTGCTCAGCAGCCATGTCATCAGTAATTTCAGTTTGCTCTTCATTTTGAGTTTCATCCTTGTTTGTTTCATCAACCATGAATAATTAGTCCCCCTTAGCCTATTTTATTGCAGCCAGATAGAGCCCTGGCGCAACCTCCTATCTTTAACAGAATGGCGAAAAAATGCAATCCTTTATTTAATTTTTGGTAAAATCCGTGGATCAGAACTATTGAGATTAGGAATAGCAACTATTCTCCAATTTATTTATAGCTTTTTTTCGATGTACGACAGCATTAAATCAACCACCTTCTCAACAGATAAACCGGTGGAATCAATCCGAATCGCGTCATCAGCCGGTTTTAGAGGCGCCAGGCTCCGCGTGCTGTCATTTGTGTCGCGCTTTTTCATATCCTGCGCAACCTCTTCCAGAGACTGGCTTGATTTAGATTCGAGCTCTTGATACCTACGCAGGGCTCGGGTTTTTGATGATGCATCCAAAAAAAATTTAACATCAGCCTCGGGGAAGACGATGGTTCCCATATCGCGTCCTTCAAAAACCGCCGCTTTCTTTTGGCCAATATCTCTTTGCACTTCAAGCAAATAATCCCTCACAATCGATTTAGCCGAAACTGCCGATGCCAGCATGCTAATTTCCGGAGTGCGTATAGGGTCTGAAATGTCGACCCCATCTGAATAGAGCCGCAACCCCGTCCCTTTCGATTCAAAACCAAGCTGAATTAGATGACAAAGTTTCTGCAACTTGGCTTCATTTTCCGGGTTGATTCCGCGACGTTTAACCTCATAAGCCACCCCGCGATAAAGGGCGCCGGTATTGATATAACGGTATCCCAGCCGGTCGGCGAGCGCCCGGCTCACGGTTGTTTTTCCGGCCCCGGCAGGCCCATCGATCGTTATTAAAAGCTTCTTCATAATAGCTCAGGTTCAGAGTTCAGAAGTCAGAGGTCAGAGAACAGATCACAGACGACAGATGACAGAGAACTGCGAATTGCAGCAAGCAGGGCACCATACTCGAGATCAACAATCTGTCTTCTGTCCGCTGACATCTGTCTTCTGACTTCTGACCTCTGTCCTCTGACTTATTTAATTACCTTCTCAAACGCTTCTAAAAAACGAATATTTTCCTCCTGTTGTCCAATATTTACCCGGATATATTCCGAATATCCGTAAGATGTCAATGAGCGTACGATCACCCCTTGTTTAAGAAGATTTTCGAAAACCTCATCCGCGGTTCTCCCATCTCCAACCTTGACCATAAAAAAATTGGCCTGGGATCGAATATAAGGCATCTCCAGCTTTTCCAGAACGCCATATATAAATTCGAGCTCGTTGTGAACCAGATCGACAGTCTTTTGCAGGAATTCAGTATCGTTAAGCGCAGCGGACGCTGCCACCTGGGCAAGTGTATTGACATTAAACGGTTGTCTGACCCTGTGAAGGAGTTCGGCCAAAGCCGACGGCATCACGCCGTAGCCCACACGCAGTCCCGCTAAACCGAAAGCTTTGGAGAACGTGCGTATCCCCACAATGGCTTTATCGGTTCTCAAAAATTCAAAACTGTTAGCGCAATTCGATTCTCTGACAAATTCGATATAGGCTTCATCCAACACAATGACGATTTGGGGCGGAATCTCTGCGATAAATTCTTCAAAATCATGTCTTGATATAATAGTTCCGGTCGGATTGTGGGGAACATTTATAAAGATCATGCGGGTTTTCGGGCTTATTTTCCGTAACATGCCTGCCAGATTCGTTTCAAACGATTTTAGGGGAACCCAGACCGGAATAGCACCGGAGGTAAGAATCGAAATTTCATAAAATAGAAAGGACGGTTGCGGTAAAATAATCTCGTCATCAGGTCTCAACAAAACCCGCGCCAGCAAAGCGATGATATCGTCGGATCCGTTTCCTAAAACAATATTTTCCGGAGCAATGTTATTCTTTTCAGCAATAGATTGAATCAGTTCGTAGCCACCGGCGTCCGGATACCGATGCAGTTTTGCTATTGCCCGGCGGATGGCTCCAACAGCCATCGGTGACGGTCCCAATGGGTTTTCATTGGACGCCAGCTTAATGGGATTATCGATCCCATATTCCCGCTGAACTTCCTCGACAGGCTTCCCGGGAACATAGGGTTTAATCTTTGAGAAATAATCCGGGATTTTCAGTTTCATTTTTTTGAGTTTCGCGTTCCGGGTTGCGACGAGCTAGTCGAGTCGATTTAGCTTGTCCTCGTACTCGTTCTCGTCCTCGTCCTCGACACCTTATCGAATAATGCTTTTAAATTCCCGATTTTCGATTACGAGGACGACGACAAGGACGATTTGAACAAAACATATACACTCATCTCGAAACCCGTGCCCGAAACGCGCAACACGTACCTCGCATCCCTTAACACGTGACACGCAACATCCTTAAGCCCTTGCGGCTTTTTGGCCCTCTTCCAGTGCCTTCATGTTAAGCGGGATCAGTTTTTCTTTACTGGCAAATTTGACTTTTACCGATTCACGCAACCGCTCAAAGTCGACCACCTGGCTGCGACTGACGAATGCCGCCAGTGCCACGATATTGGCAGCTTTAACATTTCCCAATTCCTTGGCAATTTCGATAATCGGAACTTTAAGAACGTCCACATCGTCCCGACCGGCATCAATCGAAATGATGGAACTATTGATAAAGATGATGCCGCCGGATTTTACAGCCGGTGCGAATTTTTCAAGAGAAGGGCGATTCATCGCTACCAGATGTTTCGGATTCCGAATAATCGGAGAACCGATAGGCCGGTCGCTGATCACCACCGTACAATAAGCCGTACCCCCTCTCATTTCCGGCCCGTATGACGGAATCCAAACGACTTCATAGCCTTGATCCATGGCAGCCTGAGCCATAATCTGACCCATTAGCATAATTCCCTGGCCGCCGAATCCGGCGAATTGAATTTCGTTTTGCATTATACCTCCTCCCCTAACCCGGACGAGCCGGTTGGAGCGAAGCAGAAATCCCGGTTTATCGGGGAATTGAAAATTGAAGATTTCAAATTGAATATTTATGGATGTCGCTTCGCTCCGTCCTTTTTAAAATGGAAAGAATTCCTTAAATATTCAATATTCAATCGAAAATATTCAATCGTTACAAGACAGTAAAGAGCAATGGATTTAACCATTTTTTGCGGATGACGAACTCGTTGCGCTCTCCTCTTCTTCAGGTCTTTTAAAAACGCCTAAAGAATAATAAGGAAGCATTTTTTCTTCAGCCCACTTGATTGCATCCAGCGGCGTCATCCCCCAGTTTGTTGGGCAGGTGCTGACCAATTCGACAAAACTAAAACACGTATTTTCTATTTGATAGGTAAAAGCCTTTTTGATAGCCTTTTTCGCTTTGTTGATATATTTGGGATTTAGCAGTGTCTGACGGGTTATATAGGCCGGCGTCTGAAGTGCGGCCAGCATTTCAGACATTTTTATCGGCATCCCGGTATCCAGAATTTTGCGCCCAAAGGGTGAGGTGGTGGTCCGCTGATCCGGCATGGTTGTGGGCGCCATCTGACCGCCGGTCATACCATAGACTGCGTTATTGATAAAAATAACCGTAAACTTTTCCCCCCGGTTGGCTGCATGCACAATTTCACCCATCCCGATGCTGGCCAGATCCCCGTCACCCTGATAGGTAAATACAACCAGATCAGGGCGCACACGTTTAATGCCGGTCGCCATCGCCGGCGCGCGACCGTGGGCGGCTTCCTGAAAGTCGAAGGTGAAGTAGTTATACATCAAAACAGCACACCCCACTGGCGCAATACCAACGGTTCGGCCGCGGATGTCGAGTTCATCGATCACTTCCGCCACGAGTCGATGCGCCACACCATGCGTACAGCCCGGGCAATAGTGAGTGATCGTATCGGCCAGGGCTTCAGGTTTCTGAAATGTTTTCCCCATTTATTTTCTCCTATATTTGGTCGATTTGTTGAATGGTTAACTGGTTAATTAGTTTGATGAAAAAAGCACTGACGGTTAAACCTAATAACTATTCAACCCATCGACTATTTGACTAGTTTGCGAACTTCTTCCATGACCTCTTCGGGAGTGGGAACTTCACCGCCACATTTGCCGTACCAATGCACCGGGCGCCGGCCGGAAACACTGCGTTCAACATCTTCCACCATCTGTCCCATGGACATTTCCACGCACAGCACAGCCCGGCAGCTTTGCCTGTCAACCTCATCGTAGATGGCAGTCTTTGGAAACGGAAATACGGTCTGGGGTCTGATCATACCCACTTCAAATCCCTGCTCTTTGAGATTATCAATGGCAGTTCGACATACCCGGCTCATGGTGCCGTAGCTGACGATAAGCACGCGATAGTCCCCATCGACATTGTAGGCTTCATAGCGCACCTCTTCCCGTTCCATCTGCTCATACTTGGCTTTTAGCATCAGATTGTGAGAATTGAGTTCCTCGGGATCCAGATAGAGCGTTTTAACCAGGTTGCGCCGCTTGCGATTGCGCGTCGCCATGCCGTTGGTGGCCCAATCATCTTTGTTGGTGGGTTCGGCTTTAAGCGAATCCGGGAATTCCACCGGTTCCATCATCTGACCGATAAGCCCGTCTCCCAGGATCATTACCGGATTGCGGTATTTCTCGGCCAGAGCAAATGCGCCCATCATCATCTCAACGGCTTCCTGAACACTGGCCGGTGCCATGACCAGCAGTTTATAGTCTCCGTGTCCGCCCCCTTTTACCGATTGCATATAGTCGGCCTGAGAAGGAAGGATACCACCCAATCCCGGCCCGCCGCGCATGATGTTGACAAACACCGCCGGGCACTGGGCCGCGGTGATATAGCTGATGCCTTCACTCATCAAACTGATGCCGGGGCTGGAAGAGGTTGTAAACACCCGCTCCCCGCAGGCAGCGGCGCCAAAGATCATATATGATACGGCCACTTCGCTTTCACCCTGCAAAAACACACCGCCTGCTTCCGGTAATCGGCGGGAGAGATATTCAGCAACTTCAGATTGAGGCGTGATTGGATAGGCAAAATAATTCAAACAGCCTGCCCGAATAGCGGCCTCTCCAATGGCTTCATTGCCTTTCATCAATACTTTCCCCATAATATCCTCCGATTATTTTTTCCCTGAACCTTGCATGAAAATTGATGAGAAGTTGGAATAATGTTTAATGGATGAAAATCATTTTATCTCATCACTTTTCACCCTGCGGCCCGTGCAAAATTCAGGAATTCGCTGCCGCTTCTTCTTCAATTTCTCTGATGGTTATGGCGACATCCGGGCACATCGTGCAGCATAGAGCGCAAAAAATGCAATCTTCAGGACGCGCCTGATATGCCGGAAAATAGCCTTTGGTGTTAACATTATTGGAAATTTCTAAAACGTTCTTAGGGCAAACGGCTACACACAACCCGCAGCCTTTACATTGATCCTCGTCAACTGAATGCTGATATGTCATAGATCAAAACTCCTTCACCGAGCTTTAAAACCGATTTTAATTTTATCTAAAATAATATAATTTACTTGCATATTTGGATTCAACCACGGAGTTCACGAAGGCCACAAAGTGAGGAATAAAAAATCTCTGGCCTTAATCTTTGTGACCTTTGTGCCTTTGTGGTGAACAAAATCAATAGCTACTTTTTTGCCGGATCCATAATAGCGCCAGAAGCTTTAAATCACAACCATCATCCCGATGGGCTCTGTTTTTCAAATGGGAGCGCCTTTTTCCACGGCGGAACCAGCTGTCTTTCTATCGACAAAACCGGGCAGGAAAATCGCCGCACATCGATCGCGGGCAATAATTCGCGGGCAACAGTAATAAATTCAAGCGCTAAACCACTTTGTTCGGATAATCCGTTAACAAATTCATAGCCGTCATAAATATCATCCGCTGAGGTTTCATCAATTAAATTAGCGTTGCCGATAATGCCATCGACAGCCAACTTGGCGGCCTGCTCGATCTCTTTGCGGACTTTGAGACAGCCTTCAAATGTTTCCGTAAAAGGTCTTAACGGATTGACCACCTGCAAAACCCTTATGAGTCTGTTTTTAAAAGCATCTTCAAGTGTCGCCAGTATGGTCGCGCCAGCATCATCACCGCCGACATCCAACAGCGTCAACTCAGCGGGCTGGCGTATCATTCCGGCAACAAGCGGACTTAGAATTGGAAGATCGGCATGCAGGTATTGATCCGGCGGGAGCACAACCTCAATTCCCATTTCTGAAAGCGGCCCTTTGGCTTCACGCGTTCGAAAATACGGGTTAACCAGATCAAGATCGGCAATGCGCACATCCACCCCGGCGCGTTTGCGGTGCACAGCCAGGTTAATGGACACTTCGGTCTTACCGCTGCCGTAGTTACCGACGACAACGACAATTCCTGTTAAATTAATTTCCACCAGTTATCAACTCAATAGCCTAACCCGGATAAACCGGAAAAGTTAATAGTGATCTAAAGTTTAGGCACTTTCAACTATTACATAAATGCTAATATTTGCGTTTTGAAAAATATCTTGCCAAAAATAGCCTGCATTTGTAAGAATTATTCCCTGTGATGTCAAGCTTTTTCACTTTGGATACGGACAGCAATATGATAATAAAGAAGTGCCTACAAAAAAAAGTGAGCTAAAATTAAAAATGATCTAAAATGCCTAAAATTAATGAATTCTGCCCGTCGAGAGCCTCTGAGTCGAACGATCCATTTTATTTAAAAAGATGGAGCATGGCGACTCCATAACCCTGGCCCAGACCCTGATTACAGATTTAAGGGGTTACTCGAAATCCTCCACGTTAACTGAAGTAATCGCATGATAGTATTTTATAGCGCGAGGGCGGGCTTTAGGCACTTTAGATCATTTTAGGCATTTTAGGCATTTCAGGCAATACATGGGGTTATGAAACACCCTTCAGAAAAGGAGTGACTTTGACGACCGTACAAACCGGACTGGAAAGATTTTTAGAATCACCGCCAAAATGGATTGCGGACAGTCGTTTGGGACTTTTGTGTAATCCGGCTTCAGTAGACCGGATGCTCAATCATGCCCGATTTCTGGTCGATCGCCGCTTCCCGGGCAAACTGACCGCCCTGTATTCTCCCCAGCATGGATTTTTCGCAGAAAAACAGGATAACATGATTGAATCCGGTGATATGATTGATCCGGTATTGCACATTCCAGTTTACAGCCTATACGGGGAAACTCGAATCCTCACCCAAGAAATGCTTGACCCCATTGATGTACTTATCGTCGATCTCCAAGATGTCGGTACCCGGGTCTACACCTTTATATATACGCTCTCCCATTGCCTTGAAGCCGCCAAAACGTTTAATAAAAAGGTGTTGGTTCTCGACCGGCCTAATCCGATTAATGGCATGACGATAGAAGGCAACTGCTTGAATCCAGATTGGAGCTCATTTGTCGGACGCTATCCCCTGCCCATGCGGCATGGATTAACCATGAGTGAACTGGCCAGATTATTTAATGAGCACTTTGACATCGGCTGTGATCTTGACATCATCTCGATGAAGGGCTGGCAACGATCCATGTTTTTCCAGCAGACGGGACTTCCGTGGGTTGCACCGTCGCCAAATCTTCCCAGTCCCGTATCGACCATGGTTTATCCTGGACAGGTTATATGGGAGGGCACCAATGTCTCTGAAGCTCGCGGGACAACCCTGCCCTTTGAGCTTTTTGGCGCCCCTTACCTGGATCCGCAAAGAATTCTTTCCGCTCTTGACACACAATCAATGCCGGGCATTATCCTCAGACCGGCAGCATTTGAACCGACAGCAAACAAATGGCAGGCTCAACTATGCCGGGGATTTCAGATTCATGTCACGCAGCCGGAAACATACAGACCGTATGAGACCAGCCTGCGGCTGCTTCGTGCGGTCATCAAACATTACAAAAACGACTTCAAATGGAAGCAGCCGCCCTATGAATACGAAACCCTGCGTCTGCCTATCGATCTGATTATCGGGGATGGCAAAATTCGCAGTCGCCTTGAAAATATGGAGCCCATCGAAACGATTATAGAATCCTGGCAAGCCGAACTTCATGAATTTTTTGAAATCAGCCGAACGTTTCACCTTTACAAGTGACCAGAGGTCAGATTACAGAGGACAGAGGACAGCAGTCAGATGACAGAGAACATGCGTTAGAAAATGGTGCCAGCATTCAGTCTACTGTCTTCTGTTATCTGTTTTCTGACTTCTGACATCTGACATCTGACAAAGTGGGGAGAAACACAAGTGGAAACGGATAATCCGGAATGGAAGCGAATGCGCTTTAAAAAAAACAAGGTCTGGCTGTCAGTTGATTCTGTCGGAAATCCGGTTGAACAGAACGGAAAGGTTTTAATCAAATATCAGCTGGATCAGCCGCATGAATATTGGGTTCGCAAAAGCAACATAAAACCCCTGGATACAAAGCCGGTGAAAACTCAACGGTCAGAAAAGGACACAGCGGCGCGTAAGCCGGGCGGCCGGGAGGAAATCTGCATATTTTCCGACGGCGCTTCATCCGGAAATCCCGGTCCATCTGGAATCGGAGTCGTGCTGCGCTTTGGCGAACATGAAAAAGAAATATCAGAATATATCGGCATGGCAACCAATAATATCGCCGAGCTTAAAGCGATCCAGGCGGGATTGCAGGCCATAAAAAATACCGATCTTCCGGTACGGATTTTCACTGACAGCAATTATGCACACGGGGTCCTGGCACTTGGCTGGAAAGTTAGAGCAAACAGGGAAATGGTGGAATCTATAAAAAAAACAATGGCAAAATTTAAAAATCTAAAGATCGTTAAGGTAAAAGGCCACTCCGGCGATGAAGGCAATGAGCGAGCGGATTTTTTGGCCACATCCGCAATCAAACATGCCCCCAAAAAGTAAAAAATCCTGGCCCGGAAGACTAGGCTTTGATTTCATCCAAGAGGGATGGTGTCTACTGGTAAGCAACCCATAGCATTCTAACACGGCAAAGCCGCTGCTCTCCGACCTGGCACCGAGGACCAGGTTTTCAATGTTAGAATAAATAGAGCCCGGCATGTCGGCATCCCGGGCTCTGATGGTTTTCCAAATTTAAAAGCCGCTATTCCTTCTTGAGCGTTTCGATCTCGTCTTTAAGACCGTCGATTTCTTTTTTATATTCCTCTACATCCTCACCTCCACTGCTTTCGGGAACGGGTTCAGCGGCTTCATCCGATTTCCAAGTATCTTTAAGTTCGTCAAAGCCGAGATAAACAGCTAAAGCACCGCCCAGCAAAAGCATCGCTGGGACAATTCCGGCCAAAACCATTAAGAATTGTCCCCACCAAATGACGAGACCAACGAGGCCCAGTGCCGCTGCGATTGCGCCACCAATTAAAGTTTTCATATAAAATTAACCTCCTTTCACATAAAATCAATTCAAAAGATGAGATTGGCTTTACAGATGGATAATACAATATTATTAATATGATTAGTTGAGAGCGTCAAATAAAAATTACAGGTAAAGGCAAGAATCCATTCGATTTTATGCTTCTGTGCACTTTTCTTGAAACAGAACGGCATAGACGCGCGCGCGATAATGTTTGAAAATGCAGCAGGAATCAGGAATTCTGTAATATTATTTGCTATCACAACCTATGTGTTTTCACAAGCTTAATTTACACTTTTTCAGATTTGGTGCACCGGGGAGAAGAAGCATATCAGGAAAGATAAACACCGGCGGGGTTCTGTCACCCTGGCATATTTATGGAGTCACAGAAGTCAAAACCAAACAGAACGAATAAAATATTGCAAAGCACTCTTTGTTCTGTTAGCCTTAAATTTTATAAATTTGTAAATACTTAGACAAACTCCAACAATCAATCCTCCGAATTCCATGTAGAACATATCGGTCTTCATCCAAATAGTATCAACGTTATCTGTAATTTGAAATCAAACGTAGCATTCGAACACAAAACCAAAGGTTGATTAGATGGCGGCAAAATTCAGCCGGAAATGGAACAGATCGATCGGAAAGATGCTGAAAGGCACCCACAACCACTATAGTTGCGCCCTTCCGAAGAACCTCGGGCTGTTTTCATCACTTATCCTAAAACTTTTTTATTCCGGCATTAAGACTGATAAAAGTCAAACCGACTTACTACAACAACTTGAAGACGACGCCGTCATTGTATACGCTACAAAATATAGAAGCTATTTTGAATACCTGTTTTATTACACCCGATACCAGCAGATTAATCTTCCGTATCCGCAAATTGGCTTTGACTATAGAATCTATTTCTGGCAGCCACTTTCCCGCCTGCTAAAAATGCTTGTGGCACATGTCGATTACTTTATTCACAAGCGGGCGTTCCCCAACTCATATAAAAGTGGCTATATTCGGCAGGCCCTGCTGGAAAACAAAGCCGGTTTTCTTTCCCTGGTCAGCAAAAGAGGATTTTACCGCCGCTTTGTGAAATCCCAAACTGATCCAATCCAATATTTAATTGAATTGCAAAAATCCACCGATCGACCGGTTTATGTTATTCCGCAACTTATGTTCTTCAGCAAAAACCCCCATCGCGCCAATCCGACCCTTATCGATATTTTATTCGGCCCCGAAGATAAACCTGGACGAATCCGACGCTTGATCGCATTGTTCAAAAATCCCGGCAAAGTCTTCTTTGAGCTCTCAGAACCGGTGAATCTAAAAACGTATCTCCAAAATGATTCCATTCAAAACCAACCACTGGAGTATCAATCATTGGTGCTGCGACGCAATCTGCTTGTTCAGCTGAACCGTCATCGCCAAAGCATTACCGGTCCCATTCGCAAGAGCAGACAAGAGTTGAAGGAAAGCATTCTGACAAGTTCACGCTTTCAGCAATTCATGGACACCTATTCCAAAAACCGAGAACTCCCCATACTTGAAGTCCGCAAAAAAGCAGATGCGTATATCGAAGAAATTGCCGCCGGCTATAACCCGGCCTATATAAGGATCTACGCAGCTATTGTTGGGTGGATTACTCGCACTATATTTGACGGGGTCACAATCGATAATAATGCGCTAAATAAAATCAAAAGATTGGCGCTAAAAGGGCCGTTAATCCTGATTCCCTGCCACAAAAGCCATATTGACTATCTAATTTTGTCCTATCTGCTGTACAATAATAATATGCCGGTGCCATTGGTTGCGGCCGGCAAAAATCTGTCATTTTGGCCGATGGGGCCTTTATTCCGCAGTGGCGGAGCCTTTTTCATCCGTCGCACCTTTAGCGGGGCTGTCCTGTATTCAAAAGTTTTTGCTGAATATATCCATAAACTGCTTGAAGAAGGATTTAACATTGAACAGTTTATCGAAGGGGGCCGCAGCCGAACCGGCAAACTGCTAATGCCCAAACTGGGTTTGCTTTCGATTCTCCTCAATGCTTTCAAAAACGGCGCCTGTGATGAAATGATAATCGTGCCGATTTATATCGGCTATGACAGGGTACTGGAAGAAAAGTCGTACCTGCAAGAGCTTGAGGGCGTGCAAAAAGAACCTGAAACTCTGCGAGGGGTTATCAGGGCCGGAAAATTTCTAAAACAACGCTATGGCAAAATATACATTGAATTTAACGAGCCCATCCTGGTGAATGAGCTGGTGGAAAAATTGGGTGCCCCCCTGGCGGAAATGAAACCCAAAGAACAAAATGCCTTTTGCCGCAATCTGGGTTACCGGGTCATCAACTCTATTAATCGAGCCGCTGTTGTCACCGCCTATGGGCTGGTTGCCAGTGCGATTCTAAACTGTTCCAGAGATAGATTCACATACGGTCAAATGATGTCGATAATCGACACTTACATCAAATTCTTAACGACGCAGAACGCCAAGCTGGCCGATACACTGGTACTGGATCAGATTCACGCAATTGAACATGCACTGGATGCCTATGTGCAAAGTAAATTCATAGAACCGGTTTCAAAAGATAAGGAGATACCTTATTCAGAAAGAAGCTATATAATCAACGTCGCCCGCAGACCCTCTCTTGAATACTACAAAAATAATTTCATTTCTTTTTTTATTCCCGCTGCCTTTACAGGTATGGCGATTCTTGAAAAAGATGCCTTTCAATTTTCAGCGGCCGATCTGCATTCCGATTATAAATTCTTGCAAAGTTTTTTTAAATTCGAATTCGCTTATGATGTCGACCAAACACCCGAATACTACGTCCGTAAAACCATCAAGGCTTTTATTGACGATGCCATTTTAATGCCGCACCAGACCTTGCCTGATACGTATAATGTCACATCAGCAGGCTTACGAAAATTGAAGCTTTTTTCTATTTTCTTAAAAACGTACTTTGAATCCTACTGGATCGTATTAAACTTCTTGCAGAACAATTCTCAGAACTCCATGAAAGCCAAAGATCGCTTGAAGAAAATAGAAACCAACGCAAACCGCATGTATAAACGACATGAAATTGATAACCCGGAAGCGCTTTCTAAAGTCAGTTACAAAAATGCAGTCGAGTTCTTTACCAGCCGAGGAATTAAAGGATCAGACGATATCGAGAAGATCGACTTCTACAAAGAAACCATTCGAAAATCACTGAAGACCCTGCAACCTTAAATCAAGACATCAAAGATGAAAGCATTGATCCTGGCAGCGGGCCTGGGAACCCGGTTGCGGCCCTACACGGACCACATCCCCAAACCGCTTTTCCCCATCCTGGGCAGACCGCTCCTGGATATTATGATTACCAAACTGATCGATGCCGGTTGCAAAGCGGTTATTATCAATACGCACCACCTGCACGACCAAATCGAATCGTTTATCGCGCACCAAGCCTACCCCATCCCGATCCAAACACGCTATGAACCGAAAATTCTTGGGACCGGCGGGGCCATCAGAAATGTTAAAGATTTCTGGAACGATCAACCCTTTCTGGTGATTAACGCAGATATTTTCACGACAATCGATCTCAAAAGAGTTTACGATTTCCACTGTCGGCATTCGCATCCGGCAACTCTCGTGCTTGCGGACGACCCCGATTTTAACAGTATCGTTTGCGACAGCGATAGTTTTGTTACCGAATTTCATCACCGTTTAGACACGACTGATCGATCCTCGATCGCTGCGCTCACCTTTACAGGCATCCAGGTATTGGATCCGGAAATCTTAAATTTTATACCTGTTGAGGCGCCATCCAGCAGTATTGATGCCTATACCCGTATGATTGCGGAAGGGAAAAAAATAAGAGCCTATCTCTCCAAAAAAACTTACTGGAAAGATATCGGTACCGCTGAACGCTACAAATTAGCGGTATTTGAAGTCACAGCACCCGAGGTATTTAAGCAAGTTTTCCCCGACTTGCAAATCGGCCCTATTTGCCGAGAACCGCTTAAAGGCGATGGGTCCGACCGGCAATGCTCGCGATTAAAAATGGCTACAGCGTCAATGATAGTCGTTGATCATGGCATCAAGAAAGCCGCTCGGGTAGATGCGGCCGATGCCTTTGTAAACATTGGCCGCCATCTGTTCGACCGGGGCGTGCCGGTTCCGCAAATCTATGATGGAGATACCTTCGCCGGATATGTGTTTTTAGAGGATCTTGGAAATCTCGATTTGCAAACCATTGTGCAGCAAACCGACAATTTTGAAAAAATCATCAGCCTGTATCAATCCGTGATTCATCTGCTGACAGAATTTTCGGCATCCGGTGCGGAACAATTCAACGTGGCCTGGACCTATCAGACGCCCCGCTATAACAAAAAACTGATTCTGAAAAACGAATGCCGCTATTTTGTAGAAGCGTTTTTAAATACATACCTCGGGTTAGAAGTCATATATGATGACTTTAAAAAGGAATTTGAATATCTGGCTGAAAATGCCCTGCAACATGCCTTAGAGGGCCTGATGCACCGGGATTTTCAGTCTCGTAATATTATGGCTAAAAATGATGAGTTTTATTTTATCGATTTTCAGGGAAGCCGCCTGGGACCCATCCAATACGACCTGGCATCGTTACTGATTGATCCCTATGTCCAGTTACCGCAAGACATCCAAACTCAGCTGCTCGGATACTGTGTGGAAAAACTGGAAGCGGATATGAACCTGAATGCCGATAATTTTCGCCGCTGCTATCGGTACTGCCGTTTGACGCGCAACCTGCAGATTCTGGGGGCATTTGGGCATTTGAGCCGTGTCAAAGCAAAACCCCATTTTGAACAATATATTCCGCCAGCCGTCCGAACGCTCAGAAACAATCTTAAAAAACACGAACAAAAAACACTGCCAATGCTAAACGCCCTTATGGATAAGATCATCAAACATAATCAAATTCAAAACCCGGTTCGAAAGGCGACTTGAATATTCAATAGTCAATCGAAAATATTCAATCCAGTTGGGAGGTAGTAAAATGAACCCTACAAAAGTAATGGTGAACGGAATTCCTGGCAACATGGCCGTAAATGTGGCCCAGCATATTTTGGCTGACAAACGGTTTGAACTTGTACTCTATTCACTGACAGGACCGGAAATTCAAGCGGCTGAACACAAAGTCGAAGCGGCCTCCGTGCGCCTGCTTAAGCCGGATGAGCGGGAGCAGGTCATTGAAGAAATCGCACAAAAAGAAGGCGCTTTTCTCAGTGTAGACTTTAGCCACCCATCGGCAGTCAATGCCAATGCCGAGTTTTATTGTAATTACCATCTGGCGTTTGTCATGGGCACAACCGGGGGGGACCGTAATCAGCTCGAAGAAACCGTGCGGGTATCCTCCATCTCGGCCGTCATTGCACCGAATATGGCCAAACAGATTGTCGGATTTCAGGCCATGATGGCATATGGGGCCCAAAATTTTCCGTTTTGATGGCTCTCTTTAATTTCTAAAGCATAGCCCTTGAAAAGATCAGGAAAATTTTGGGCCCCATATGCCATCATGGCCTGAAATCCGACAATCTGTTTGGCCATATTCGGTGCAATGACGGCCGAGATG